>Ga0172371_10011086_pt1 | contig 12056 bp, 7 predicted proteins | sample Lak12m_FD_114543 | JGI IMG/M metagenome (GOLD analysis project Ga0172371, IMG submission 114543) | Freshwater microbial communities from Kabuno Bay, South-Kivu, Congo - kab_022012_12m | ecosystem: Environmental > Aquatic > Freshwater > Lake | place: Democratic Republic of the Congo: South-Kivu...
GGGGGGAAGTATTTTCGCGAATCGGCGTTTACGCTGACGGCGGAGGACTCCGGCACGGCAACCGCGCCCATCGTCTACCGCGCGCATCCCGGTGAGGAAGTGCGCCTCATCGGCGGGCGGGAGATCGGCGGATTTACGAAGCCGGATACGGCCACGTTGCAGCGGCTGCCTGAAACAGCACGTGGGCATGCCGTGCAGGTTAGCCTCCCCGCGCTGGGCATCACCGATTACGGGGCGTATGTCCCCCGCGGCCACGGCGGCGGTTCCGGCAACGCGGCGCTAGAGTTATTCGTCAACGGCCGGCCGCTGACGCCGGCGCGCTGGCCGAATGTCTCGCTGCCCAACCTGGGGTTCGAGACGGTGAAAGACAGCCGCGACGGCAAGGTCGTTTACACCGACGAACGCCCGCGCGGCTGGGCAGCGTATGACGACATCTACCTGCACGGTTATTTTGCCCTCGACTGGGCGTCCACCATCGTTAAAGTGGTCAGTCTCGACCCAGACACACACGAAATCACCGTCGATCCGCCCGGCGCTGGCCATTACGGCGTGCGCCCCGGCGGGCGCTTCTTCTATTTCAACGTGCTGGAGGAATTGGATGAGCCGGGTGAGTGGCACCTGGACCGGAGCACCGGCCTGCTCACCCTCTGGCCACCGGAACCACTCGAAGAGAGCGAAATTATCGTCTCGCTGCTGGACGGACCGCTGATCGAGCTGCGGGAAGTGGAGCATGTCTCCTTCATCGGCCTGACGCTGGAAGCGATGCGCGGCGACGCCGTCAGCATCACCGGCGGGAAGGATGTCTCCGTGGTCGGCTGCACGCTGCGCAACGTGGGGAAGGATGGCGTGGCCATCCGGGGCGGGCTCGACCACCAGGTGGTGAGCTGCGATATCTTCAACACCGGTGAGTGCGGCGTGCGCATGCACGCCGGCGACCGGGTGAAGCTCATCCCATGTAACCACCGCATGCACAACTGCCACCTGCACCACATCGCGCGCGAGGGCTGGACCTACTTCGGCGCGGTGGAGCTGAACGAAACCTGCGGCGCCGTCGTCAGTCACAACCGCATGCACGACCACCGGCACGCGCTGATGTGCTTCCGCGGCAATGAGAACATCATCGAACACAACGAGTTCTACAATTTCACGCTGGAGGGAGACGACTGCGGCTGCCTGTATACCGGACGCAAGTTCGACTACCAGGGCAATGTGGTGCGATACAACTGGATGCACCACGCCGGCGACTCCGGTCGCAACGAGTGGGGGTCCTCCGGCATTTACATGGATGACGGCGCGGGCGGCACGGAGATTTACGGCAATATCATCCATTGCGTGAACAAGGGCGTGCTCGCCGGCGGCGGGACCAATACCCGCATCCACGACAATATCTTCGCCGGGTGCTCGCCCGCCATCTGGTTCGACGAGCGCTGCGTCTCCGCCCGCGCCGACCGCGGGGAGACGATGGTGCACGGCTGGATGCGCGAGCAGTTCTTCAACGTGAAGGCCGACGAAGCCCCGTACCAAGCGAAATACCCGCATCTGGATTTCGTGCTCGATGCCCTCCGCCAGGGCGCCGGCGTGCCGCCGTTGGGCAGCGGCGTCTTCCGCAACGTCGCCGTCGGCAGCCAGGGTCAGTGGCTGGCTACCCACTGGGCGACTTATCCGGATTACTTCGAGTTCCACGACAACCTTGTGGACGAAGACCCGGGCTTCGCCGACCCGGCGTTCGGCCTTTTCCAGCTTCGCGAGGATTCGCCGGCATATGCGAAGATCGGCTTTGAACGGATACCCTTCGAGGAAATCGGCCTGCTGAAGGACGAGTATCGCACCGCCATCGAGAACGCCTGCACCGCCATCGAGATTGTGGAGCCGGTCGGCGCCGAGGGGCAGCCGGGACGGGCGATGCTGCGAGTGCGCAATGCCGGCGACGTGCCGGTGGAAGGGGTAGAGTTGATCCAACTGAAACTCCGGCGCCATGGGCCAGGTGTCGCCTGTGTCGAAGTGCCGTTCCGCATGGCTCCCGGGGAGGAAGCGGCCTACGAGTTTGCCGTGGCACTGCCGGCCGAGCACCTGCAAAATCTCTATGAAATCTACCTTTTCTCCCGCGGCGAGCGCCTGCGCCCCTGCTGGACGGTGATGCCGCTGGCCTACAGTCTGGAGAGCCGGCTGGAGCTGCTGGCGCCGGTGATCGCCGGCATCGACTCGCACCCTGGCAAGCTGCGGCTCACCGTGCGCAACATGGGGAAGCAGGCGGTGAAGCGTGAGGTGACGGTGCAATCTACCCCGCCCGCCGTTTTCTCCGATGGCAACAGCTTGCACTGCCGGCTGGAACCCGGTGAGGAGGCGAGCATTGAGCTGGCAGTGGCGCCGGAAGGCCGCGTCGTCTCGCGGCTGCAGCTCACCACCTCCGGCGAGGGGATCAAGCCGACGGCGGCGCAGGCCATCGTCGAATACCCGCTGGCGCCGCTGCCGAAGCTGCCGGTGCGGGCGCTGGAAAGCGCATTGAGCACCGAACCGTGCTATCCGGTGAAGGCGGCGCAGGGCCGCGAGGCGCCCGCCCACTTGGCTGACCTGCGCTTCGGTCTTGCCGGCGACTGCCTGGCCATCTCCGGCACGGTGAAGGACCTGCGGGTGGCGGTGACCGAGATGCTGTGGGACGGCTCGTGCATCGAGATTTACGGCGCCAGCCCGGACCGCGAGCTCATCGGTCACGTCTTCGGCAATATCCCCATCGGCCAGGTCTACCTTACCCCCGCGTGCGGGGATGAGCCGGCGAAGGGTTACACCTTCACTGACAATGCTCCGCACCTGGCGCCGGACATCCAGGTATCCTCGCGGCCGGTGGACGGCGGGTATGCCATCCAGGCGCTGGTGCCGTTGAAATACCTGACTGTAAATCCTGATGCAGATCGCTTCCTGTTCGAGGCGCAGGTGACCACCGGTTTCGGCGACGGCGTTACCCAACACCGCGCCAACCTGTTCGGCAGCAAGTCCGCCTACCAGTACAGCAGCCGATATGCGCTGGCGGTATGTATCTTTGAACGCGGCCGCACGGCTGACTTCCAAGCGCTTGATCTAAATTTGACCTAAAAAGTAACTGGTTTTCTGGTATTTTGGTTATCATTACTATAGGATTTTTGCCTGGCTTTCCCCCCGGCCAGGATGGACGAGGGAAAGGACCGAGCGAAAACATGCGGCAAAAAATAATTAATTCCGGTTCAACAGATGATAGCCACCAACCAACCGATCCATAACCGCCGGATCGCCTCCCTGGTGTTCTTCGGGCTGATCATCGCCATCGTGCCGGTGGCGTTGCTGCGTGAGGCATGGGAGACGGCGGCCGGCGACGAGCTGGCGCTGGCGTTGGGATTGACGGTCTGGCTGCTTGGAATGGTGTTGGGCGCGGCGCTGGGCAGGCTGGCGCCGGTCCGTCTTGCGCGCGGGCTGTTGAGCCTGGCCGGGTTCCTCCTCGTCATGGCGCCGTTTGCGGCAATTATGCTGGCGCGCGCCTTGCCCGGCATCCTTCACCTGTCATCCGGCGAATTGCTTTCTCTCCCGCAGCAGCTCGCCGTCCTGCTGCTCATTCTGCTGCCGGTAAGCCTGCTCGGCGGCGCTATCTTCACCGTGGCGGGCCGGCTGCCGGATATCAATCCGCGGAGCGTTTATGCCGCGGAAGCGGCAGGCTGGCTGCTGGGAGGTTTAGCCGCAACCTGGTTGTTCGTAATAACCCAGCCATTTGCTGTCTTCAGCATGATGGCCTACTTCATACTGGCCGCGGTGCTGCTGTTATGGCCTACGCGCTGGGCGCCGGCCGCGGTGGCACTTTTCGGTTTCTGTTTTGGTTTTATCCTGCCGTTTTCCACCGATTCGCTCGATGAGCTGACACTGAACTGGCGCTGGCCTGAGCAGGAAGTCATCGACAGCGCTTATACCCGTCACGGGCACGGGGTAATACTAGAAAAATACGGGCAACGCGCGCTATATGTAAATGGCCACCTGGCGTTGACCCTGCCTGAGCGGCAAAACGCGGAAAAGCTGGCTAACCTTGCGCTGTTGCAGGTGGAAAGACCGATGCATGTGCTGCTGATCGGCGGGCTGGGCGGACTGCTGCCGGAAGTGCTCAAGCATCCGGTATATAAAGTGACGCTGGCGGAAGAAGATCCGAACCTGGCTGAGTTGGCATATGATTATACCGACATCGCTACCCGGGCCACGGCCAAATTTCCCAATATCCGGCGGTCGTATGGCGACCCGCGCCGATTAGTGAATAATGAAGAACAGGCATGGGATGCTATTTTGATCGATATTCCCTCGCCGACCACCGCGCTGGCAAATCGTTGTTATACGGTTGAATTTTTCCGTGATGCCAGGCGAGCGCTGCATCGCGGGGGTGTGCTGGCCTTCGTGCTTCCCGGTAAAAATACCATCAATAATGAAGAATTGCTCGAGCGCAACAGCGCCATATACCGCGCCCTGGCCGACATCTTTCCTTATTTAGCGGTCACTCCGCTGGGCACGAATTACCTGCTGGCTTCCGATACGCCGCTTACCCTCGATCCCGCCGAGCTAAGCCGGCGATTGAAGGAACGGAACATCGATGAGCGATTGGGAAACGATTATCTCTTTGCCGACATCGCGATGAGGGAACTGACGAAGCGATATCAGAGTGGACACGATGTGAATAGCGACGAAGCCCCTGTTGCTTACCTGCACAGCGTCATGGTGCGCCAGCGTCTGCCTTCCGGCCGGCTGGCGGGATTTTTTTCGTCGCTGGCGGTACGTTCTTCCTGGCAGGCTGGGATAATGCTGTTCTGCCTGCTGCTGGTGGGGGGGCTGGCGCCGGCCGCGGTCTGGCGGCGAGGCTGGCCGGCGCGCTGGGGCACGCTGCTGTCGGTGGCCATCCTCGGATTCGTCGGTATGGCATCGAGCGTGTTGCTGTTGTTAATTGCGCAGCAATCGCTGGGTACGCTCTATCTTCTGCTGGGTGCATTAACGGCGCCGGGTATGGCAGGCATCGCGCTGGGAATGTGGGCGAGCGCGCGCATCGGGCAATGGGGCCTGCGCGGGCTTATCCTGCTGGAGATGCTGTTGGCCATCGTCCTGCCATCGTTGGCGGCATCATTGCCGGGGTGGCCGTTTATCCTTGCCATACTGGTGTTGGGATTCGGCATGTTGCTGGCCGGCTCGGCAGTGGGCGCCCTTTTCACGCGGGCCGTTTCCGCGGGCATATCGCCCGGCATCGTCCATGCCGTCAGCCTTCTCGGCGCCGTTCTCGCCGGTTTATCTATCGGCACTTTGCTGCTCCCCATGCGCGGTTTATGGACGACGGCGCTTTTCCTGGCGGTGATGCTGGTTATCGCTATCCTTTCCCTCTTCAGGTTCGGCCACTCCTCCGGCGATTAATCACTCTCTCCCCACTTCTGTTATAATATAGAAGTAATCATCAGGGGATAGTGGATAACGCATGCGCATTCTCGGCATTGACCCCGGTTTAGTCGCCACCGGTTATGGAATCGTGGAGGTTTCGGATGGTTACCGCCTCGATTGCCGCGCCGCCGGGGTGATTCGCCCGGACAGCAAGGAAATGGCGGCGCGATTGCTGCAGATTCATACGCAGGTAACGAATATCCTGCACGAATTCATCCCGGACGCGCTGGCCATCGAGGACCTGTTCGCCACTTACGAACACCCGAAGACCGCCATACTGATGGGCCACGCGCGCGGCGTGGTCTGCCTGGCAGCGGCGCAGCGGGCAGTGCCGGTAATCAATTACGCCTCTACCGAATTGAAGCGCGCGGTGACCGGCCACGGACGCGCCAGCAAGCAGCAGGTGCAGGCCATGGTGCAGCGCCTGCTTCGCCTGCCGGAAGCACCCACCCCCGACCACGTCTCCGACGCGCTGGCCCTCGCGGTGTGTCACGCTTACCGTGAACGGGGTAATATACTTTTGCCACGATAGGCTTGGGGCAGAGAAAAAAGATTGAAAAGATGAGAAAGATTTATGATTAATCTTTATTTAGTTTTTTGTAAAAAAATTTAAATAAATGAATTATCTTTTAATTCTTTCTCATCTTTTCAATCTTTTTTCCCTGCGCACGTTCTATGTATAGTTTGGAAGGATTATATGATTTCGTATATACAAGGACAGGTGATTGAGAGACGATCCGCCTCGCTTATCGTGCTTGCGGGGGGGTTGGGGTACGAGGTGCTGGTGCCGCCGGCGGTGCTGGCGGCGCTGCCGGACGCGCAGGAAGGCAGAGAGGTTAAGCTGGTCGTCTATTACTACCTGCAGATCGAACAATCGCGCGCCACGCCGGTGATGATCGGCTTCCGCAATTCCCTCGAACGCGAGTTCTTCGAACAGTTCATCCGGGTAGCGAGCATCGGCCCGCGCACTGCGGTTAAGGCCATCGCGCAGCCGGTGACAAAGATCGCCGCCGCCATCAAGAACGGCGACATGCGCTTCCTCACTATGCTGCCCGGCGTGGGCACGCAGAAGGCGCGCGAGATCGTGGCGAAGCTGCAGGGCAAGATGACTGCCTTCCTCCTGCTCGACGGCGACGTGACCATGCCCGTTTCCACCCCGGCCACCGCCGCGCAGGAGCTGGAGGACGAAGTGCTGGTTATCCTGCTGCAGTTGCAGTATTCCCGCAACGACGCCCAGCAGATGATCCGCCGCGCCCTCGCCGCCGACCCCGCCCCCACCACTACGGAGGAGATGCTGGCGATCATTTACCGGCAGGGAAAGACGAGTTAATATTAATCAGCTAAATCAAGTGACTATTGCTGTTGGGAGATAGCCATGATAACGCTACCGGATAGAGAAAGCATATTAATCGAATTTAAAAGCGACCGGAAATGCCTGCCGGATGACGAACTCGTTGAAACTGTAGTCGGCATGGCCAATACCGAGGGTGGTGAACTTTATATTGGGGTGGAAGATGACAGCGCCCCTTCAGGTCTACATCCTAAACATCGCAATATCAACGGGCTGGCGGCGTTGATCGGCAATAAAACGATCCCTCCGGTCTCCGTCCGCACGGAACTGCTGCATGTTGCCGATCATTTTATCGCAAAAATAACCGTACCGCTATCTCGGGCAATAGTCGCCACCTCGAGCGGCAAATTGCTTCGACGGCGCCTGCTGGCTGACGGAACGCCGGAGACGATTCCTCTCTCACCATACGAAATTACACAGCGGCTCTCGACTCTGCACCTGATCGATCCTTCGGCGCAACCGCTGGGCGATGCGACTCTGGATGATTTCGATCCGCTGGAGCGGGAACGCCTGCGCCAAATTATCCGTAATTATCATGGTGAAGCTCCATTATTGAATCTTACTGATGAAGAACTGGATGGTGCTCTCGGTTTCACTACCACCCTTACGGGTCGGCGGTTACCGACGCTCACCGGAATATTGCTGATAGGTCGTGAAAGCAGGCTACGCCAATTGGTCCCCACGCATGAGGCTGCTTTCCAGGTGCTCAGTGGTACCGAAGTCCGCGTAAATGATTTCTTCCGCTTCCCCTTGCCGAAGCTGATCGAGTTGCTGCTGGAACGTTTCAATGCCCGCATTGACGAACAGGAATTTGAGGCCGGACTCTTCCGTGTGCCAGTGCCGGATTTCGACCGCCGGGCTTTTCGCGAAGCGCTGGTCAATGCCTTTTCACATCGTGACTATACCATGATGGGAACGGTATTTGTGCGCCTGTCAGATGATGGGCTGATCGTCAGTAATCCTGGTGGATTCGTCGAGGGTGTTACACTTGATAATATACTCACCGTTCAACCGATTGCACGAAATCCGAACCTTGCGGATGCGTTGAAGCGTATCGGCCTGGCGGAACGGACCGGACGCGGCGTAGATCGCATCTTCGAGGGTATGCTACGGTTTGGGCGACCGGCGCCTGAGTATAGTGCGTCCACTTCCGCTACCGTAAGCCTTAACATGCAACGCGCCGGGGCCGACACGGATTTCATGCGGCTGATCCTTCAGGAAGAGCAGCGCAATGGTGTTCCTCTGCCGGTTGAATCACTAATCCTGCTCTCCAGGTTGCGGGAAGAGCGCAGGTTGGATATCGATGAGTTGGCGAGGGCAATACAGCAACCGGAGAATCATACTCATGCAACTCTGGAGCGTCTGATCGAATCAGGTCTGGTTGAAGCGTATGGCACTGGACGGGGCAGGACATATACGTTAAGTGCCCAGGTTTATCAACAGAAAGGACAACATGCGGAATACGTGCGTCAGGCCGGCTTTGATGTTATTCAGCAGGAGCAGATGGTGCTAAAATATGTCGAGACACACGGAAAGATTACTCGCCGGGATGTTATTGAATTATGTCGAATCGGACATGATCAGGCTACCCGTTTATTGGTGAAGCTTACTAAAGAAAAGAAAATAATTCTTCATGGGCAGCGGAGGCATGCATTCTATACGCGCCTATAATGGTTCTATACGCGCGCGTATAGGTTCTATACGCGCGCGTATAGAACCATTATAGGCGCGTATAGATGACCAGTATGGCGCACGCCTGCAATTTTTTACGGATCATCCGTAATTTTACGGGCGCGCCCATAACCGCCCATAAGCGCAAATGAGCACGCTCACAGGCAGGCGCTGAGCGCCCATAAATGTGCCTGTGTTACTGGTATGCAATAAAGCGCGAAGCTTGGAGAAAAACGTGTGAAACACCGCGGGAAAGATATTAACGTATGAATATGCTATAAAGTTATGCGGAAACATGCGGTTGCATGAGGTATTTGCATTATAGCTATGAGCAGCTGCTCAATATGAGCGGTCTATGAGCGCGCTCATAACTTCTATAAGCGCGCTCATAGACCGCTCATAACCGCTTATAGAATTTCATTGTATGACCTTTATCAGCTTCACTTTGAGGGAGATTCATCACATGTCACTCGGCACCGTCCATTTCAACACCTTGCCGGTCAGCCGCCTCATCCTGGGCAGCAATCCGTTCAGCGGGTTTTCGCACCAGAGTGTCGAACGGGATAACGAGATGCGGCATTTCTTCACTGCCGCCAATATCAAGGCCACGTTGCGCTCGGCGGAAGCGGCGGGGATAAATACGCTGTGCGCCCGCGCCGATCATCACGTCATGCGGCTGCTGATGGAATACTGGGATGAAGGCGGCGCGTTGCAATGGCTGGCGCAGACCTGCCCGGAGCTGGGTCCTATCGAGCGCGGTGTGCAGAACGCCATTGCCGGCGGCGCGAAGGCCTGCTACATCCACGGCGGGGTGATGGATAACTTGCTCGCCAACAACCGTCTTGACGAAGTGCCGAAGGCCATCGACACCATCCGCAATGCCGGCCTGACTGCCGGGGTGGCCGGGCACAACCCGCGCGTGTTCGAATGGGCGGAGGAGTACCTGGACGTGGACTTCTACATGTGCTGCTATTATAACCCCACCTCGCGCGACAAGGCGGCGGAGCACGTGCACGGTTCGACGGAATGGTTCCTGGCGGAGGATCGCCGGCGCATGGCGGAGGTAATCGGCAAGCTTGGCAAGCCCGCCATCCACTACAAGGTCTTCGCCGCGGGCCGCAACGACCCCCGTGAAGCCCTCGCCTTCACCGCCCGCCACCTGCGTCAAAACGATGCCGTCTGTATCGGCGTCTTCCCCAAAGACAAGCCGGACATGCTTGCGGAGGATGCGCAAATCCTGGAAGAGGAACTGGCTATCCGGAGCGCGGATTGCCAATCTGCACGAGTTAACCTTTAAAGACATCGTCACGCGCGGATTGGCAATCCGCGCTCCGATTCAGGCGGTTACTCTGTACGAGACAACACGCGCGGATTGGCAATCCGCGCTCCGATTCAGGCGGTTACTCTGCCCAGCGCCCGCTCCAGGCACTCGACCACCTCGCCGGCCAGCGCGCGGGCGTCCACTTCGGTGGGGGCTTCCACGGTAATGCGGATGATCGGCTCGGTGTTCGAGCCGCGCGCCTGCGCCCAGCGGTCGGGGCGGATGATCTTGATGCCGTCGATGGTGTCGATTTCTTCCCCGCGGTAGGCTTCCCGCAGCGCGCGCAGGGCGGGGGCCACCTGGCGGGTGGGGCACTCGACGCGCGTCTTCACAATGGCGTAGTCGGGAATCTTCGCGCGCATGGCGCTCAGGCTGCCGCCTTCCTTCGCCAGCGCCTCCAGCACCAGCGCCATGCCGACGAAGCTGTCGCGGCAGGGGTTGACGCGCGGGGCGATGACGCCGCCGTTGCCCTCGCCGCCGATGATCGCGCCTTTCGCCAGCATTGCCTCCACCACATTCACCTCGCCCACGCGGGTGTAAATCAACGGCGCTCCGAACTCCGCCGCCACGTCGTCCACCATACGGCTGGTCGAAATGTTGACGATCACCGGCTTCTCGCGCGCCTCCGGGTTGTGCTTCAGCAGGTGGCGGATGACCAGCGGCAGCGTGCACTCCTCGCCCAGCGGCGCGCCGTGTTCATCGACGATGGCCAGCCTGTCGGCATCGGCGTCCTGGGCAAAGCCCAGGTCCGCTTTGCCTTCGCGCGTCACCCGGCACAGCTCGCCCAGGTTTTCCGGGATCGGCTCCGGATTGCGTGGAAACGGCTGGTCCGGATCGGTATACAGCTCGATGACTTCGCACCCCAGCGCGCGCAGGAACGCCGGCGTGGCGAGCGAGGCGGCGCCGTTGCAGCAATCCACCGCCACCTTGAACTTGCGCGCGCGGATGGCCGCAACGTCCACCGTGGCCAGCACGGCCTCGTGATGCAGGCGGATCGTGTCGACGTCTGCCTGCACGTCGCGCATCTCCGCCGCCGGCACGCGGGTGTATTCGCCCTGGTGGTACAGGTCCACCAGCTCGGCGGCCTGGTTGGGGCGCAGGATGATCCCGTCCGGCCCGAAGAATTTGAGGGCGTTCCACTGGATTGGGTTGTGGCTGGCGGTTACGCAGATGCCGCCGAAGGCTTTGGCCTCGCGAACGTGGTTCTGCAGCGCCGGCACCGGTACAATCCCTACGTCGATGGGCGTGCACCCCGCGGAGAGCAGCCCGGCGATCACCGCCTGCTTCACCATCTCGCGCGAAGGGCGGCTGTCCGTGCCCACCAGGATAGGTCCCGCCCCGCAGTAAGTGCCGAACGCCCCCGCGAAAGAAGCGACGAGCTGCGGCGTCAGCGAATCTCCCACGATCCCCCGCACGCCGGAGATGCCGATTTTGAGTGTTAATGGTTTACGCATGACTAATCTCAATCCAATATTATCTCACCGAACTGTCGGATAGACATTGAGTGCAACCAATGACATCGGTACGAAAAGCATCTCGATCTTCAGGTATGATTTCCAATCATCTGAAATAAGGTTTAACCGACCGAGTATGAAGCATAACACCGCAAAAAGTGCTGCCCAAATCAGAAGTATGAAGCCCATAATCCCAATATAGGCAGGTTCTGCGGTAATATCGGTAACTCCACCCAGAGCCGCAAAAGACAGAGCACCTAATATGCAGATCTGCAAAGAGATAAAACAAACGGGGAAGTATAAGACAACGCCTGTCAGCGTTTGCTTGATACTCCATTGAAATCCGTATAAACAGATGACCAGTATGGCGAAAGCAGGGTAAACACCGGCTGCTATCAGTTGAAATACAGGATCATCATACCAATGATTAAGTGCTGGTATGATGACAACCACAAAATGACCAACTAGCAACAACGCAACCAGACCGGTCCTTCCCCATCCGAGGGTCTGGTCTATCGCACGCCTCACGGATTTACTATTTTTCGGCTCGATCACCTTCATAGCGCAGGCTCCCGGTCGAAAAGTCCTTTACCTTGTTTTCATCCTGTTTATCCTTATTATCTTATCCATCCTGAGAATTGATTCATCCGCTCCGCGACACATTCCCGAACGCGATGCGATGCGCGAAGGCCATCACTTCCTCGAACAACTCGTCGGCGCGGGCGGCATTGTCGGCCTCCACCACCAGGCGCAGCAGCGGCTCGGTATTCGAGGCGCGCAGGTGGATCCACGCGTCCGGCCATTCCGCGCGGAAGCCTTCCGTCAGGTCGAC
>Ga0172371_10011087_pt1 | contig 12056 bp, 12 predicted proteins | sample Lak12m_FD_114543 | JGI IMG/M metagenome (GOLD analysis project Ga0172371, IMG submission 114543) | Freshwater microbial communities from Kabuno Bay, South-Kivu, Congo - kab_022012_12m | ecosystem: Environmental > Aquatic > Freshwater > Lake | place: Democratic Republic of the Congo: South-Kivu...
CTTTGTTGCCCATACATCCTCCTTCCCGGGACAAGAAAGATGTCTTAATTATATGCAACGTGTCTCATCACTTCACCGTTGCATTGAGTTTGTCACTTAACACGCGAAAAGAAACTCCAGCCTTGACGCCAAACTTGTTGACATCCACCTTTCATATTGTTATTATTATCGAGCAATAAAATAGAAAGCAGAGGCGCCCGCTTCTCACCCGATTCGGATTCCGGATGGGTCAATCGCTAGACTACTCGAAACCAACGGGCGCCACGCGTCCGTTTTTTTATTAGCAAGGAGGAGATCTCTCATAGCGTATAGCAACATACCCGTGCGTCCCGACCGGAAAAACACCGACCTTGTCAACGAAGCGATCCGCTTTCCGCGGATGCTCGTGATCGGACCCGACGGCCAGCCCCTCGGCATTCTCAATCGCGATGCCGCGCTTCAGGCCGCCGACAAATTGGGACTCGATCTGCTCTGCGTCGCCCCCAACGCCACGCCGCCCGTCTGCAAAATCCTTAATTACGGCAAGCATCGGTTCGACCAGCAGAAAAAACAACGCGAAGCCAAGAAAAACCAGCACATCGTCGAAATCAAGGAAGTGCAGTTGACGCCGCAGATCGGCGAACACGACTTCGACGTCAAAGTGAAAGCCGCGCGCCGTTTCTTCGAGGAAGGCGACAAAGTCAAGGTCGCCCTGCGTTTCCGCGGACGCCAGATGGCGCACCAGGAACTGGGAACCGCGCTCATCGACCGCTTCACGATGGCCGTCGAGGACTTGGCCGTGATCGAGAAGAAACCGCAGCTCGAAGGACGACTGCTGATTGCCATCTACGCCAGCAAGATCAAGAAATAGAGGAAATCATTATGCCTAAAATGAAAAGCAAACGCGCTTTGATGAAGCGCATCAAAATCACCAAAAGCGGAAAGTTGATCCATAAGGCCGCTTACACCGGCCACTTGGCGCCCAACAAGACGACCAAACAAAAACGCCATCTGCAGAAACCGCGGCAAATCCATCCCACCGACGCCAAGCGCGTGCGCGTGTTGATTTCGCAATAGGAGGAATGAACCATGGCCCGTGTCAAAGGTGGCAGCGTCACCCGTCAAAGACGCAAGAAAGTCTTAAAATCAGCCAGCGGCTATTTCGGCAGCAAGCATCTTCTGTTCAAGACCGCGAAAGAACAGGTGATGCATTCGCTCCAATACGCCTACAACGACCATCGCAAAGTCAAATCCGATTACCGCAAACTATGGATCCGGCGCATCAACGCCGCTTGCCGCATGTGCGAAATCAGCTACAGCCAGATGATGTTCGGGCTGCGTCAGAAAAACGTCGCCATCAATCGGAAGATGCTGGCGGAACTCGCCATCAACGATTTCTCGAGCTTTCAAAAGCTTGTTGGAGACGTCAAAAAACAGTTGGCAAAATAAAAACGGCGCGAGCCGTTTTTTTCTTTTAGGGAATCAAATCGAGCGCTTGGCCGAGCACCTCGCCGATCGTCGGATGCGGGAACACCAGGCGTTTTAATTTGGCGATCGGAATTTTTTCCTGGATCGCCAACGTCAAGACGTTGATGATGTTGCCGGCTTCGGTCCCGATAATGGCGGCCCCGACCAGATATTTGTCATTATCGATCGTCAGCAACTTCACGAATCCTTCGTCTTCGTCTGTCACGAAGGCTTTGCTGTTAGCCCGATATGGCATCTTATACGATTTATACAAAACTTGAAGTTTCTTCAATTCCTTTTCCGACTGTCCGACCGAGGCGATTTCCGGGTCGGTATAAATGACGCTTGGGATAATGGGGTCGATCGCATTTTCCGCAAACAGACGTTTGGCGTCGGAACTCGCTTTATGGGCCAAAAGCGGATAACCTTTGGCATCGCCGATGCGGATGACTTCGGGCGGCAAAGCGATATCGAGCGGCTTACGGCCAACGGCCAGCATGACGGCGTCGAAAGCGGCGATGCCGCTGTCGGATTCGACCGTCACTTCATCTTTGCCATGGCTGAAGCGGCGGATCGTCTCATTCGTCTTGACGAGCAGCGGAGATCCGCGGAGCGTTCCTAAAAGGCGTCTCCTAACGTCCTCGTCGAGCGCGCCCAATACTTGCGGCAGCGCTTCGTAAATCGTCACCGCGGCACCCAGGCGCATGAAAATCTGGGCCCATTCGAAACCGATGTAGCCGCCGCCGACGATGGCGAGACGGCTTGGTTTCTTCGTTAATGAATAGATGGAGTGCGAGTCGTAGATCAGCGGTCCTTCGATACCGGCAATTTTCAGATTAAGCGGACGGGAACCACCGGCGAAAATGATCTGTGCGGCCGTCAGCCGTTCGCCGTTGACGCTGACTTCGTGCGCGTTGACGACGGTGGCCTCGCCCTCGATCAAGGTGACGTCGGCCCGTTTGAGATTGGCGACCATATTGTCGGACAAAGCCTGCACTTTCGCGAATACTTTGGCGAAAAGTTCTGGCAAATCCCAAACGAATGGCTGTTTGGTCAAATGCAAAAGGGTTTTCGTGGGGATGCATCCTTCATGGAGGCAGGTGCCGCCCCATTTGTCGCGTTCGATCAAGGCGACCGTTTTGGTTTGCCGGGCGATGAGGCCGGCCGCTTCGGCTCCGGCCGGACCGGCGCCGATGACGATGTAATCAAAGCTGTTTGGCATATTCGCGATAGTTGAGAATCGGCTTGCGGGCCGCGGCGACTTCGTCGAGCCGACCAACCGGGGTGAAGTGCGGGGCGAGCCGCACGCAGTCCGGTTCCTCAAGCGCTTCCTTGGCGATCGAGGCCATTATTTTGACGAATTCGTCCAACGTTTCCTTCGATTCGCCCTCCGTCGGTTCAATCATGATCGACTGTTCGAACAAGAGCGGGAAATAGATCGTCGGGGCGTGCACGTTATAGTCGAGCAGCCGCTTGGCGACATCGAGCGTCCGGATGCCCGTCGATTGGTCGATGAGTCCGTTGAACACGAACTCGTGCATGTATTTGCCGTCGATCGGGAGGCGGTAGAAAGCACGCAGTTTTTCCTTGACGTAATTAGCGTTCAAAACGGCGTAGGGGCCGACTTTGCCCAAAGCCGCGCCCATGACGCGCAGATAGGCATAGCTGCGGACGACGACGAGAAAATTGCCATAGAAGCCGCCGATCTGCCCAATGGCGTCGGGGGCGTTTTCAATCGCGTAACCGCCGTCTTTTTTGACGATGCGCGGGTTGGGCAGCAAATCGACAAGGTGCTTGGCCACGCCGACGGGTCCGCTGCCGGGACCGCCGCCGCCGTGCGGCGTCGAAAACGTCTTGTGGAGGTTCATGTGCATGATGTCGAAACCCATGTCGCCGGGACGGGCGACGCCGAGCAAGGCGTTGAGGTTGGCTCCGTCATAATATAGGAGACCACCGGCTTCGTGGACGAGGCGGCTGATTTCGAGGATGTCTTTTTCAAACAATCCGAGCGTGTTCGGGTTCGTCAGCATGATCCCGGCGACTTCCTCGCTGAGGTTGGCTTGGAGCGCCTGGAGGTCGACCAATCCTTCGGGCGTCGACTTGATCGTGATGCATTCGTAACCGAGCATGGCGGCCGAGGCCGGATTGGTGCCGTGGGCGCTGTCGGGAATGATGACTTTTGTCCGCCGGGAGTCATGACGCCGTTCATGGTAGGCTTTCATGATCATAAGTCCGGTCAGCTCGCCATGGGCGCCGGCGAACGGATTGAGGCTCGTGGCGGCCATGCCCGAAATATGCGACAGCATCGTCGCCGCCTCGTCATAAAGCCGCAGTAACGGCTGCAGGGTTGAAGTAGGCTGAAGCGGGTGGATGTTCCGGAAGCCCGGAAGGCTCGCCACTTCGTCGTTTATTTTGGGATTGTATTTCATCGTGCAGGAGCCGAGGGGATAAAATCCGGTCTCGACGCCGAAATTCAGGCGGCTGACGTTGGTGTAGTGGCGTACGACGTCGAGTTCGGACACTTCCGGTAGTTCGGCCGGACGTTCCCTGAGAAGATTGGCGTCATACAGGCGATTTAAATCGGTTTCCGGCAAATCCTGGTCCGGCAAGGCATAGCCGACGCGGCCGGGCTTCGACAATTCGAAGATCAGCTTATCATATTTCATGGTCGGCCTCCTTGACGGCGGCGACGAAAGCATCGATGAGCGTCTTCGTCATCTTCTCGCCGGCGTAATAGACGGCCGTGCGTTCATCAAGCGGGTAGCCGCCAAGATAACCCTTATCCGCCAATTTCACGTTCAAGGCATCGATTTTGCGCCAATATGTCAGCGCGACTTCGTAGCCGAACGGCGCGTCATACGTTTTTTTGAATAGTCCGGTCGCCACGAGGCGCTCGGCCAGATAATGCGTGGCCCCGATTGACCGTTTGGCGACTTCGATCAAACCTTGGCGTCCGAGCGTCACCGCATAAATCGTCGCCTGCAAGGCCATCAGCGACTGGTTCGAACAGATATTGCTGTTGGCTTTGTCGCGCCGGATGTGCTGCTCGCGCGCCTGAAGGGTCAAAACATAAGCCCGCTGGCCGCGATTGTCGGTCGTCATCCCGCAGATGCGTCCCGGCATTTTGCGGACGTATTTGGCGATGGTGGCCAGATAGCCGACATAAGGGCCGCCAAAGCTCAGCGGCAGTCCCAACGACTGCGCTTCGCCGCAAGCGATGTCCGCGCCGGCGCTTCCGGGGGTCTTGAAGACCGTCAAAGCGACTAAATCGCAATAGGCAATAAGCAGCGCTTGGTTTTGATGCGTTTGTTCGGCCAGATGGCTCAAATCCTCGACGATGCCGAAACGGTTCGGATATGCGGCGATCAAGGCCGCATATGGATCTTTTGACAATTCGCTTAATTCATGCGTGTCGATGACGCCGTCTTTCGTGGGGACGACAACGAGTTCGACGCCGCGGAAATGGGCGTAGGTTTTCAAGACTTCGAGCACGTGTGGCAATAAAGCGCCGGATGCCAGAACGCGCGGGTGGTTCGTCAGGATGACGGCCATCATCATCGCCTCGGCGGCCGCGGTCGCCCCGTCATACATCGAGGCGTTGGCGACGTCGAGTCCCGTCAATTCGCATACGACGGATTGGAACTCGAAAATGTATTGGAGCGTCCCTTGGGAAACTTCCGGCTGATATGGGGTATATGACGTCAGGAATTCCTGACGCGAGCTCAAGGCGTCGATATGCGCCGGACGCTCGTGGTCGTAAGCTCCGAAGCCGCGGAACGAGACAAGCTGACGCCCGCCGCTTTGGCCGAGATGCGTCCGCAATTGGCTTTCGCTCAAGGCCGGCGGAATGTCATAAGCGCTTTTCAAACGCACTTTTTCCGGAACGTCGGCGAATAAGTCGTCGAGGGAGCGCAGACGAAGCGTTTCCAGCATGCCGGCGATGTCGGCGTCGGTATGCGGCAGATATTTATGGTTCATTATTTGTGGCTTTTCGCGTACGCGGCTTCATCGAGAAGATGGTCGAAATGGCTGGCGTCCGTCACCTTGATCTTGATGATCCAGTTTTTCAGCGGATCCTGGTTGACGAGTTCCGGATGGTCGATCAGGGCCTCGTTGACGGCGGTGACGGTGCCGGATATCGGCATGTTCAGTTCCGAAGCGGCCTTGACGCTTTCGATCGCCCCGAATTCCTCGCCGGCCTCGTAGTGGCTGCCCACCTGCGGCAAGTCGACGAAAACGACGTCGCCGAGGCTGTGCTGGGCATATTCGCTGATGCCGATCTCGGCGTGGTCGCCTTCAAGGCGGACCCATTCGTGTGTCTGCGAAAATTTCAAATGTGCCATATGTATGTGCTCCTTTAGCTACTTTTTGTATTTTTTGTCCATGAAACGGATGTTGCGGACGACGGCTTTGACCGCTTGGTTGCGGATCATGACGGCCAACTCGGTCCCGACGGCCGCGCATGCGGTTTCCACCATCGCCAACGCCAATGGGTGCGCGTGGTTGGGCAACAGGTAACCGGTCGTCACTTTGCCGACGCGCCGTTCGTCTTGGCAGACTTCGTAATCGGCGCGGGCGATGCCGCGTCCGACGATGTCGAGACCGACGAGCTTGCGGCGCGCGCCTTGTTCCAGTTGTTCGGCTAAAACGGCCTTGCCGATGAAGTCCTTGTCGAAGGAGACGGCGAATTTGAGACCGGCTTCCAGCGGGGTTGTCCGATCGTCGATTTCGTGACCATATAGCGACAAGGCGGCTTCGAACCGCAGCGTGTCGCGCGCCCCGAGCCCGCACGGCGTCGCCCGGTATTTTTCAATGACCAAGGTCCACAATTTATGAATGGTAGACGGGGTGGCATACGCCTCAAACCCATCCTCGCCCGTATAGCCGGACCGCGAGAGCAACACCCGGTCGCCGTCATAAGTCATTTCTTTGAACTGCATGAACGTCAAGACGGCGGCCTCGGTGCCGAAGATCGAGCTCAGGACGCCTTCGGCGCGCGGACCCTGGATGGCGATTTGGCCATAAGCGGCGCTGACGTCGGTAACCGTGACTTCAAACGGGGCCGCCTGTTTGGCGAGCCAGTCGAAATCCTTGGCGGTGTTTGAAGCGTTGACGACGAGAAAATACCGCTGCGCTTCCAGCGGATAGACGATCAAATCGTCGATGATGAAGCCGGCCTCGTCGCACATTAAGGTGTAGATAGCCTTGGGATTTGGTCCCGGGGGCATCTTGTTGGTCAAAACATGGTTGACGAAGGCGAAGCTGTCAGGTCCTTCGACGAGGATTTCACCCATGTGCGAGACGTCGAAAACGCCGACGTCGGTCCGCACTTGGAGATGTTCGTGGTTGATCGATGAATACTGGAGCGGCATCAGGTAGCCGGCGAAGGGTACCATTGTGGCATTCAAGCGGACATGCTCGTCATAAAGACTTGTCTTGTTCATATAACGCTCCTTTGGCGTCGAACAGCGCCATTATTTGCGGTTTAGTTGTTCTGAAATCTTGCGGAGGAGATTGCCGGCGTCGACGTAGGCTTTCTCGAAATGTCCTTGGAAATAATCGGTTTCCGATATCGTCAGCTGGCGGTGGTAATCGGTCAGCCGATGGCGATGGCGGTTGGCGTGAACGATCGCCCCTTCGGCGCGCGCGGCGACGTTGATGTCCTGCTCGAGGCGCTTCAGAAGAGCTTCGGCGTCGTTTTTAAGAAGGCTGACATTGGCACCGATGACGCCCATGTCGATGGGAAGCACCTGCAGCGTTTCCGAAATCACGAGCAGGCTCTGGTAATATTTATCGAATTCCGGCCGCGCCGACTCTGCCAGGCTTTCGATGCCCAGTTCCGCGAGATCATGCTCGGCTTGCTTGAATTTGAGGTAGTATTCGTCGACGAGATGGTAGGCGTTTTCCGAATCCGTCTTCAAATCGGCCAAGTACGTCGAAAACCGTTCGATCAAAGCCGCGGCCCGATCGTATTCTTCCTGGAGGGCGTTTATTTTGGCGACCTGCAGCGTATACGGCTGCTTGGTCGAGGCCAACACCAGCGTGTCAAGCGCCCGTTTCGTCATGTTGAGCGTGCTGACGGAAGCGCGGATCGTCTCGATGTTTTCGAGTTGTTCCGGGGTAATCACGTAATATTGCTTGATTTTCGGGAGCGTCGCGTTCAATTTGATGAACTGTCGTTCGATGGCGTTGACTTTCTGTTCCGTTTTGTCGTATTCGGACAGGAACTTCTCCTTGGCTTCCTTTTCCTGGTCGAACAAACCGTAGAAGGATTCGATCTTGGCCAAGTGGCCGGTCAGCCGCTCGTGGACGCCTTCGATCTGCATGCTGGCCATCAAAGTGGTGACCGCCGCCAAGTCGTCGGTGATCTTCTCGAGCGTCCCGTTGATGAGCAGATGGTGGATCGGATACTGCTTCTTGACCATGCGGTCAGCTTCGTCGCGGAGGTTTTTGATCTTCTCGGGGATGACGTGTTCAATCATCACGCATAGAGCCGGGGCTTCCCGGATAACCTGGTCGACCTGACGGATCAGCCGTTTCAGTTTGTTGATGAGGTTGACGGCTTCGGCATAGTCGGCGATTTCAATCAGATCCTCGAGTTTCTTCAGCTGGATATCGACGTTGTTGAACAGGGTGTCGAACGGTTTCTCGATCAGCGCCAGTTCGTTGATGTAGCGGCGTCGCTCTTCCTTGGAGCGCCGGATGTCTTCCTTGAGGGCGTAGCCGAGATTGCGCGTTTCTTCCTCGGGTTTCATCAAAGCCTCGAGCGCCCGCGCCAGTTCGGTCACCGTACGGTCATAATTGGCAACCATCGTCTTCGTCGAGGGGAAAAGGGTGGCAAAACCCTTGTTGTTTTTCTTTTCCTTCATCTTCGAGAGCGAAGACAAAGCCGACGAGATCGAATTCTCGTACTCGTCGCGGATGTGCGCGTAGCGATCCTCGAAATCGTCATGCGTCGCCTGGAACAGGATGTTGCGGTTGGCGATGACGGCCAGCCGTTCGACCATGTCCTTGACGTGGCTGTTGAAAATCGCCAACACGTGTTGGTATTTTTTCTCCAGTTCCTCTAAATGCCGTCGATATAAGAACATCGGGAAACCTTCCTTGCAAATATATCATACTCGCCTAAACGGATTAGGACCACTACTACAACCATGATACTAAAAAGTGCCTTTATAAAAAAGATATTTTTATAACGGGACACTGTTTTAATTGACAAAAACAACGTCAGCCGCTATATTAATAAACGCATGTGTAGCAGCAGGTCGATACCGCCTGTCCGACGTCGTCACCACAGCGAAAGTAACCGAAGCTCTAAGGCGAAACCGACGACATCCGAGGCGAGGAATCACCCCTTAGCGCATTTTGCAATGTGAAAGGAGAATCATCATGAGATTCACAGGATCCGACTGGAAACGGTCGCGTCGGCTCGGCTTTTCCACGCTCGAGACCGGCAAGGAACTGGTCCGCCGTCCCTACGGCCCCGGCCAACACGGCAACGCCCGTAAGCGCAAGCCGTCCGAATACGGAAAACAACTGCTCGAGAAGCAAAAACTCCGCTTCATGTACGGCGTCAACGAACGGCAATTCCGCCGTCTGTTCACGATCGCCGTCAAAAGCAGCGAAGTCACCGGCTTGGCTTTTATGCAAGTACTGGAATCGCGGCTCGACAACATCGTCTTCCGCATGGGCTTTGCCCGGACACGGAAAATGGCGCGCCAGCTCGTCAATCACGGCCACTTCACCGTCAACGGCAAGAAAGTCGACATTCCGAGCTATCTTTGCTCCGTCAACGACGTCGTCGCCGTCAAGGAAAACAGCCGCGACTTAAGCGCCATCAAAGCGGCGCTCGAATCCGTCGCCGGCAACCTCGGCTACGTCGAAGTCGACAAGGAAAAACTGTCCGGCAAGTTCGTGCGTTTGCCCGAAGCCAAGGAAATGCCCCAGGAAATCGCCGTCTCGCAAATCGTCGAGTATTACAACCGCTTGTTGTAATTAGTAAAAACACCAGAGCAAAAAAACAGGATTTCGGTCCTGTTTTATTTTTTTTTCTATTCGTGGACGGCCAAGTAGTAGTTCTTCTTGCCGCGGCGGATGACGTTATATTTGCCGAAAAGCCCGGTCGCCGCGCTGACGGTCATGTCGAGACCCGTGACGATGGTTCCGTTCAACGATACCGAGCGTCCGAGGACGAATTCGCGCGCCTCGCGCTTGCTGCCGGCAGCTTTGACCAACACCAGCAAATCGACGAGGTTAATCGTATGCGGGACAATCGTTTGGAGGCTTCCGAGGGCATCGACAATCTGGTTTTCGCTCAGGCGGGCGATGGCGCCGTTGAAAAGAATTTCGGTTATCGCGATCGCTTCCTGCGCTGCTTCCTCGCCATGGATCGTCTTGACGACTTCGTACGCCAGTTTCTTCTGGGCAAGACGCAAATGCGGTTCCTTCGAATGTTCCTTTGCCAAAGTTTCGATGTCGTCCTTCGTCAAAAAAGTAAAGACCTTCATGTAGCGGATGGCGTCTTCGTCGCCGGTGTTGATGAAGTACTGGTAGAGTTTGTACGGCGAAGTCAGCTTGGGGTCGAGGAAAAGCGCCCCTTCCTCCGATTTTCCGAACTTGCGGCCGTCGCTCATCATGATCAAGGGTGTCGTGAACACGGCCAGCCGTTCCTGCTCGCCTTTGATCTTGCGGATCAGTTCCAGTCCGGCCGTGAGGTTGCCCCACTGGTCGGAACCGCCGACTTGGACGCGGCAGCCGTACCGCTCGAACAGCGTCAGGAAATCGACCGACTGCAGAATCATGTAACTGAATTCGGTGAATGAGATGCCGGCTTCGAGCCGCGAGGCGACGACGTCCTTGCTGAGCATGTAATTGATCGTGAAGTACTTTCCGTAATCACGGAGAAAATCGAGCATCGAAAAAGAACCGTGCCAATCGTGATTGTTGACGAGAACGCCTTTTTGGGGATCGGTCAAGTCAATGAAACGTTCCAGTTGCCCCCGGATCGATGCGGTGTTGGCGGAGAGGGTTTCCTTGGTCTGGAGGTTCCGCTCCTTGCTTTTGCCGCTCGGGTCGCCGATCATCCCGGTGGCCCCGCCGACGACGGCGATGACGCGATGACCGGCTCGCTGCAGCCGCATCAAAAGCGAAATGGCGACAAAATTCCCGAGATGCATGCTGCTGGCGCTCGGGTCGAAGCCGCAGTAGATCGTTTGCGGCGTGTCCAAAAGTTTGGTCAAGCCGTCGTCGTCGGAGACGTCCTTGACAAGACCGCGGTATTTGAGCTCTTCGTAAACGTTCATCGCCTGTTCCTCCCAAAAAAACAAAAACGTCCGTCTAAGGACGCTTTCACGTGGTACCACCTTAGTTGCCTTCCGGCCACTCATTGGCGCGATAACGCCGCGCGGCGGCGGGCTTCCGCCCGCGTGCTCCCAAGGGTAATTCCCAACATTACCTCACACCTGATGTAATTCGCTGCGGTTGGTACTTTGCTTGTTCTTCGCTTTTATATTTTAGTCGAAACCGAAGGTTAATGCAATTTAGAACTTCGTCGAGTCGCGTTTGACGAACGCGGATTCGAATTTGACGGTTTTCACCGCCAGTTGGTTGGCCATGAGATCGGTCATCATGCCCATGGCTTTGGCCCCGACCTCGCGCAAGTCGATGTGAAGCGAAGAAAGATGCGGTCGGATGATGCTGGCGTATTTGGTGCCGATGATCGAGAGGACTTCGACGTCTTCCGGCACTCGCAGACCCGAATCGAGGGCGGCGTTGACGACGGCCGCCGCCAGACTGTCACGATAAGCCAGGAAATAGCCTGATCGCGTCGATTTGAAGATTTCGAGGAAATCGGCATAGGTCTGCCGGTAGCTGTCCTCGATGCTGTAGATGCCATAACCACGCGTTGCTTCGACGTGGGTGTCGACGAAAACCCATTCGATCCGCTGCAGCAGCCGTCCCGGATGGTGCAGGTGCAGGAAGTACATCTTCTTATCGCCCTTTTCGAAATATTCGGATATGACGCGGCGGATCTCGTGTTCGTATCCGAAGGCGATGCAGGCCAGCTTGTCGCCGTCGATGTTGTTGTTGATGACGACGAGGGGAATCTTGTAGGCGCTCATCTTGTGGATATCCTCGATGTCGAGCTCGTCGTCAAAGATGATGGCGCCGTCGACGTGGGAAGTAATCACCTTTTCAACCATCTGGATAGCGTCTTCCTTTGAATGGTTGGTGACGAAGAGGGTCAGTTGATATCCTTTGAGTTTGGCTTCGTCGGTCATCCCGTTGAGCATGTTGGCGATGTAGACGTAGTTGGCGTTGGGAATGACGATGCCGATGTTCGTCGTCCGGTTGGTCGCCAACCCGCGGGCGAGCGCGCTTGGTTTGTAACCCAACGCTTGAATCGTTTCGAGAACGCGGCCGCGCGTGGCCTCGGTGACGTTGCTGTTGTGGTTGATGACGCGGGAAACCGTCGCCAGCGACACTTTGCTAGCCCGAGCGACCTCGTATATGGTGACGCGATCTTTGGTGTTACGCATAAAAAATCCTCCGCGAATGTTATTTTACATTCTACCAAGAAAATTTACACGCAGCAATGAAAATTATTGAAA
>Ga0172371_10011088_pt1 | contig 12056 bp, 6 predicted proteins | sample Lak12m_FD_114543 | JGI IMG/M metagenome (GOLD analysis project Ga0172371, IMG submission 114543) | Freshwater microbial communities from Kabuno Bay, South-Kivu, Congo - kab_022012_12m | ecosystem: Environmental > Aquatic > Freshwater > Lake | place: Democratic Republic of the Congo: South-Kivu...
CGCGCGCCAGTCGATTGTCGGATGCGAGACGACCGCACGTGGGGGAAGCAGTATGATGCCTCTTCTCTGTTCCTCCCTGTTTTCCCGAGTTGACGGCGAACAGAGAAGAGGCATCATACTTCCGCGGATTCACGAGGGACGTCTCCGCGCATCCTTGAGTCGGATGAACCGAAAAAGACTCCGGACCCCATGGCCCGCCCTCACCGCACCCGCACGGTGGCCAGACCGGAGGCGCGGATCGGCACGGCGATCACGCCATCGTGAATCTCCAGCGGACCTTGAGGCTCCTCGACCAGGTTGCACGCCTCGGCCCTGGCCGCGGGCACGTGTCGGTCGAGGCGCAGGTGGGCCGTGGTCGCCTGCCCGGTGAGTTCCCACAAACGCACGATCAGATCTCCGCCCTCATCGGCCCGCTTGACGCCGGTGACGATCACGTTCGGCTCGGCCACCGAGAGGAGGCTGGTCGGGCTCTCGGACAACGGCGCGTTTGGAACCGCCGGGACCGGCTCGGCCAAGAGTGGATTCGAGACTTCCCACCCGAAGCGTGCCGAGGCCACGCTATCGGCCTTCGGCCGGCTGGTGATGGCGTACCGGAACGTGAAGTCGCCCCCTTGGCCAGCCAGGTAGTTGGTGTGCCAATAGTTGTTCATCACGTAAGAGTAAAGGTGGCCGGTGAGCATGGGAAGCTCGGTGAGCCACTTGCCGCGGACGATGTCCTGGAAGCAGACCAGCGGGGCGTCGGGCGTGGCCCAGGCGATCGTCACGTCGGGGCCCTCGATTTCCACGAAATGCTGCACACTGAACCAATCGCGGCACCCGCCGGGCAGCATGTCCTTCTCGGGATTGACGATCGCCGCCGGGGCCTCGAAGCGGAAGGTCGGCCGCTTGGACTCGAAGGGGAAAGCAAAGTATGCTCCTTCCCTTTCGTAGGTCTGCTTCTTTGTCACTTTGTTCTCGATGTCGATCCGCTTCATATCATCCCAGACAACGATTGTGCTGCTGATCCGCGGGGTCATCGGACCAGACGATGTGACGCGCATCATGGTGGATATTCCCGGACATCGCAGCGCCTGAAGCTTCGCCTGGCCCGAGCCGGTGAGTTTCAGCGTGGGAAGCGGCGCTTTGGGGTCGATGATCAACCGCTGGTTGTAGCCGGTCACATAAACGTACTGATTGAGCCGGAAAGGAGCCTTGGGATCGACCAACTCGCGCCCTAGCTCCTTGTCGCGGATGCTCGCAATCCCGCCGCTGGCCGGATCGAATTCGACGCGGTAGAACCGGCTTTCGATCACGTTGCCCTCGACGGCCTGGGGCACAACCCGCTTACGCCATGGACCGAGCCTGAGTACGCGATACCCGCACGCCGGCACGTCTTTCACGAGAACAAACGTGTTGTTAGACGGCCCATACCACGGCACGTCCGGTTCCACGATGCCTAAACCGTCGGACAACGCTACCTGCACCCAGTCGGTCCGCGGCCAACTTGTCGGATTGAAGACGACCAGAGCAGGGCTGTCGGTCCGAACCTGCGAAGCCAGCGCGGTTCTTCCGTCGTGGAGCATCCAAGTCGCCCCTTCGTCCGCGTCCGCGGCGAACCGGGCCTTGATCTTCCACTGGGCCTTGGTGAATTCGCTTTCGGGCTTATCCACCGAGCAGTAAGCGCCCCAGGTGTGCTCGTCGTAGAGCATGCAGTTGCGCCAGACGTTGTAGATCTCCTCCGCCCGGCAGAACTTCTCTCCACCAATGCGTTCGGCCAAGGCCAGCATTTTTTCGGCGATCGCCACGCGTTCGTGGGCATTGCGGCAGAGGGCCGTTTCCCGGGCCGAGGAGCCCGCCCCGTCCTCCCAGTACGTCCCGCCGCTGCCCCGGTACACCGGCAGCTTGTCGCCGTACTTCTTCTCGAAGTAGGTGAAGAACTCGGCGTTGTGGCAGAGGATGATCTTGGGGAACTCGTAGCGCTCGTTCCACTCCTTCACCACGCTCGCCAACCGAGGGCTCAAGGGGCAGTTGTCGCTCACCGCGCCGTGGAGGAAGACCGCGTCGTAGGGGTAGTCGTTCCGGCTCTCATAACCCTGGAGCCGCTCGACGACCCGGGCCCGCGCGGTCTGGAGGTCCGTGTCCAGGGCCCAGCGCGAGGCATAGGCGTAGTTCTCCACGTAGAGGGCGAGGACGCGGCTGCCGTCGGGCCCTTCCCACCAGAAGGGCCGGCTGCCGAAGAGATGATTGAACGGATAGGAGTGGTCGCGGTTGCTCCCGCTGCTGAAGTAGCGGATGCCCGCCCCGGCCAGGACCGTCGGCAGGGCGAACACCTGCGAGGGCACGTCGCTGATCATCGCGCTTCGGAAGGGAATGCCCTTCTCGCGGCAGAGGCGGTGGGCGTACCACGTCAGGCGGCAGAGCTCTTCATGGGAGCAGAGGCCCGTGAGCATGTTGCAGTAAAGGGCCTGGATGCCGAGCCGTCCCTCCTTGGCGAAGCGGTAGAAATCGGCGAGCAACTTGCCGCGTCGCGTGCCCACGTAGTTCTCCGCCTGCCAGGCGACCTCCAGGTTCCAGTGGAAGCCGGGGAAGCGGCGGCACAGGTCGATCGCCTTGTCGATGTTCTCCGAGTGCCGTTCGGCGCATTTCGGTTGCACCTCGGTGTACCCGATGTCGGTATGCGCGCTGGGGGCGACGTAGACCAGCCACTTGCGCTGCGGAGGGATGCGAACGCTTGCCGTCTTCTCCCGCCCGTCCATGACGGCGGTAACCTTCAGTTCCGTCGGCTCGGACGTATCGGGAAGGGGCAATTCCCGCGCGATCGGGCCAACCAGCGGAAGCGGCTGGACCGTGGTTTCCCATGGTTTTCCAGCCCCCTCGACGCGGAGCGAGAGCGTGTCGGGCTGGGAGGTCGTCTCCACGACGACGTCCGCCAGACGCCACAGCCGCCCCTCCCGTCGCACGTAAAGCGGGGTCGGCCGGACCGTCAGCGTGCGGATCTCCGGCGCCAGGCTCCGATCCGGATCCTGCAGCAGCGTGACCACGTCGTACTGGACCCACGAGCCCTCGGCGCACGTGAGCTGGATCTCGTTGACCCCTTTCTTGAAGAATCGCGGCGGGAGGGTCAGTTGAAGCTTCTGCGGCTTCCCGGCGCGGGGGTTCGTGAGCGAGACATCCCCGGCGCCGCGAGTGAGCTGGAACGCGCCCGTGCGCCCGCCCACCGCCACCACGTATCGAGGCGGCGACCCACCCTGGGTGTCGGCCAACTCGATGCGGAGCGTATACGTTCCCCGCGGCTCGTCGGGAAGGGTGAAGCGGATCGTCCACGGCTTTCCCGGGGCGGCGGACCAGGTGTCGTTCGGCCCGGGCTGGATGAACGGCCAGTCCCGTCCGGCATCGCTCCGGCCGAGCTCGAACACGATCGGCTTGGCCCCGAAGTGCTTCGCGCACGCCGGGTAGTTGCCCGCAAAGGCGAATTCCGAATAATCGCGGTCCGATTTGCCGATCTGCCAGACAATCCGATCGGCCCCCATCACGGTCGAGGAGGCCAACATCCATCCGAGAAGCACGACTCGATTCATGGCGATTCTCCGCGAGGTACTAACATCGGCGGCCATGTTCCAGACTGTAGGGCGGACCGAGCGGAGCGAGGCCCGCCGAATTGCCGGGGATTCGACGCTCCGTCGCTTCACTCCGTGCGATCTCCGTGCTGCGCAAACTTCGATCCGTGAGCCCTGCCCGTTCCGCTCACCTCCTCTGCGTTTCGATGGCATTCTACGCGAACGGAGGGAACGGCTTCAAGATGCAGGGGCAGGCCGACCGACGTGACGCCCGCCGTTCGATGACTTGGCGATGGCGGGCGTCGCTTCGCTCCGTCCGCCCTACATGCTGACGTTGTTTGGATGCTTGTCAGGCTGGAAAGCCTGACCTACGGCTATGCCGTGATGCCCTTGGTGATCGCCATGAAGGCGGTTTCGAGGTTGATTTCTTCTTCCTTGAAGGAGGTGAGCTTGTAGCCGGCTTGGATGAGCAGGGCGGGCAGGTTGCTGTAGTCGTCGGTGCCTTCGCGGAGGGTGGCCACGAGGTGGCTGTCGCGGATCTCGATCTTTTCGACTGACGGATGCCCTTCGAGCACTTTGGCGGCGGCGGCGAGGTCGCCGCGGAGGCCGACGTGGATGATCGGCTGGCGCCGGACCTGGCGCATCACGTCGGTCACCTCGGCCGAGATCAGCAGCTTGCCGCGCTCGATGATGCCGATCTTGTTGCACACGTCGGCCAGCTCGGGGAGGATGTGGCTGGAGACCATGATCGTCTTGCCCAGCCCGCGAAGCTCGCGCAGGAGGGCCCGAATCTCGATGCGGGCCCGGGGGTCGAGGCCGCTGGCCGGCTCGTCGAGCAGGAGGACCTGCGGATCGTGCAGGAGCACGCGGGCCAGGCCGAGCCGCTGGGTCATGCCGCGGGAGAGACTGGTGACCAGGGCGTCGCGCTTGTAGTCCAGGCCGACCAGGGCCAGCATATCGTCGCACACCTTGCGCCGCTTCGGGCCCCGGATGCGGTAGGCCGCGGCAAAAAACTCCAGGTACTCGATCACCTTCATGTCGTCGTACACGCCGAAGAAGTCGGGCATGAAGCCGATCAGCCGGCGGATCTCTTTGGGGTGCGTGTAGATCGAGTAGTCGCACACGTAGCCCTCGCCCCAGGTGGGCTGCAAGAGCGTGGCGAGGATCCGCATGGTGGTCGTCTTGCCGGAGCCGTTGGGGCCGATGAAACCGAACACATCGCCCCGGCTGAGCTCCAGGGTGAGGTTGTCGATCGCCCGTAGCTCGCCGTAGACTTTCGTGAGGTCTTGTGTCTTGATCACGGACTGTTCGCCTGAAAGTTCTGGTGGGGCTCGCTCCGCTCGACCCACCCTACGAATCGCCGGGCCGACACGGCCCGGCTCCGAATTCCCAACCCCTATCCCCTAATCGCTAATCCCTACTCCTTCGCCACCGGCAGGACGAAGCGGTAAATCGTGGTGTGCCGGTCCTGCGGGCCGAGCAAGGGCTGGCCGTCGCGGAGCAGTCGGGACCCGTGGTAGGGCGACTGCGGATCGCGCATGGGCCCGATGGCCACCAGGACCGCGTGCTCGGTCTTGAGCAGATCGCTCACGTCGACGAAGCCGTGGTGGCGGTGCGCCAGCCCCGTGTAGCGGTAGCCGCCGGCCGCCTCGAAAAACATCATCGCGCGGACGATGTAGGCCACGTCGACGCTGCCGCGGTCGTAGGGCGTTGCCCGTTGGACGCCTTCCTCGAACAAGAGCCGGCGGCCGGTCAAGAGCGTGGTCAAGTCGCGCCGCTCGCTGGAGGGGCCGACTTGGGCCGACTCGCCCGGCGCCAGGTCTCCCAGCCGGTAGGCCCACCGCCCGTAGCACAAGAGGCATTCGGAGAGCGGAACCGCCAGCGTATTGGTGATCGTGCCCACGGGGACGCGATCCTGTTGCACGATCCGGGCCTCGGGTTTGGCCGAGGTTTTCGCAGTCCAGCGGGCACTGAAGCTCTTGGTCGACCAGATTTGCACCGGCACCCCGGCCAGGGCGTCCAAGCGCGGCGAGCACTCGTAGGCTTCTTTCCAGACAACGGGCGCCGCGGTCTTCGGGTTCATGCCGCCAAAGGCCTCGCCGGGCAACCCAAGCCAGCAGGTCACCACCTCGGCGCCGGGGGCCTCCTTTCCGCTCAACTCTCGCGGCTCGAACGTCACCCGGCTCCGCTCGACGCGAGGGCTGAACATCGTGGCCCACGAGGTCCCGCGAATCCGCCCCGACATGAGGTCCACGTCGACCAGGTCGACTTGGTTCAGACGCACCTGGTCCCCTTTGAACCGGTGGGCCAGCAGGTAAGCCCCGAGGCAGAACGCGACGACGATCAGGGGAAAGGTGATCCACGTCAGCGTCATGCGCCCGCCGAGTCTTCGCAGGAAGAAGTAGTCGACCGGGCCGATGAGGACGAGATAGCCTGCCACGAGCGCGACGACGATCCAAAACGGGATGAAGGGCACCTCGGGAAACTGGTCCAACGCGCTGCGGAGCTGGCCGGCCACATCGTCGTAGCCGTAGTGCAGCGCGACGCCGCTGGCACGGGCCGTCTCGGGCGGGGCCGCGTCCACGTCGAGAAGCTTGTCCAACAGCAGCCGGCGGTCCACCCAGTCGCGGAGGGGCGGCGTCTCCGGGTCGAACGCCGCGAACACCACGCCGCCGAATCCCAGCGTCCTCCGGATGACCAAGGGGAGATTCCCCTCGCGGGCCTCCACGGTCCCCTGGACCGCGGCAAATTGCGGCACGCGGAGATTGAGCTGCCGGCCCATGCCCTCGCGCGGGACCGACACGGAACTGCCGCAAAAGGCCTCGATCGCGCTCGACTGCCGGAGCGGCAGCATACGCACCAGGCGGCCGGGGGCAAACCTCGCCAGCGGGCCGTTGGGGGAGAGCATGGCCTCCGCATTGCGCCCGGCGCATAGCAGGATGGCGCCACCCATCCGCACCCATTGCTCCAGGGCGAGGACTTGGGGGCTATCGGGCTTGATCGCGGCGTAGGGCTTCGGGTCGCCGGTGGCCAGGACCATCACATCGACCCCTTCGTAGCCGCACCAGTGCGCGGGGAGTTCTGCCGCGTCGGCCACGCGGGCTGCGGCCGTCCGCCCGCCGGCAAGCTGGCGCAGCCCGGCGAAGGTCTCTTCCACGGCAAGCGACTCCGGTCCGACGGCCACGACGAGCCCGTCCGTCGAGGCAAGGGCCCGGGGAAACACGCTCGGCGATCCCGACGCCCCGGCCTTGAAGACCCGTTGGGCAACGAGGTCGTCCGACACCCGGAGCTCGGCGGTCAGGGCGGACTCCGTTCGTCCCAACTTCGCGTACAGCATCGCCGACGCCGACTGGCCCGGGCCAATCCGCAACGGAGCCTCGGCAGGGCAGGCGAAACGGCAGGGCACGCCGTCGCCGTCGGGCACGACGACCGACACCCGCCCCAACCACGCCTCGCTGCCGCCGCGGAGCAGCACCTCGACCGGGGTCCAGAGCCCGGGCTTGTACTTGCCGGCGATCCCGACGCGAACGCCGACGATCTCCGGCCTCGCCCCTTGCTGGCCCTGCACCGACGGCAGACACGTGCAGAGGGCCATCCAAGCGAGTGCCACGGCGGTGGAGCGCATCAGGGTTTCCCCGCATCGGGACAGGTGCAGACATACTGCCCGCAGCCGGGGCACCCACGGCCGTACTTCTCGGCAATCGCCTCCGCCAGATCGACCTCCACCACGTTGGCGATCGTGGCCAACCAAGCCAGCACGTCGGCGAATTCCGCGGCCCGCTCCGCCTGGGTCCCGTGGCGCAGGGCCGAGGCCAGCTCGCCGATCTCCTCCATGAGCCACATGAAGGTCCCGTCGACCCCCCGCGCTACGTCCTTGCGGAGGTACATCCGGCGAATGAGTCCCTGGAATTCGGCGAGGGTAATCGCCGAGGCCGGGCGGGAGGCATCGGGTACCTTGGTCGGGTCCAATTCGCGTGACACTTCGGACTGGGCTCCTAATTACTCAACCTCGTTACGACGCTCTGCGTCGTAACAAAAACCTCGGACGCTCTGCGTCCGTTCTGGGCGTGATCCATGATGAGAAAGGCCACTTTCCGCCCCGGGACGCGGAGCGTCCCAAGCCGTGCGTTCCCACGCAGAGCGTGGGAACGAGACCCAAGACAATGCCTCTCCCAAATCCCTTCCCTTTCCCATTTTTTCTCCCCCTTTCCCCTTTTTCCTTCTTTACACCTCTTCAACTTCTCAGTCGCGAAGACCTTCCAAAAGCCAGTCGACCACGCACACCAGCCCGTCTTCGTCGTGCGACGGGGCGATCCGGTCGGCGGCGGCCTTCACTTCAGGGAGGGCATTGCCCATCGCCACGCCAAGGCCGGCCGCACAGATCATGGGGATGTCGTTCACGTCGTCCCCTACCGCGCAGATCTCCTCATCGGAGACCCCCAACTCACGGGCTAGATGCAGGACCCCCGACCATTTAGTCACTCCGGCCGGGGCAATCTCGCAAAGGAAGCCGGTGTACTTGGGGCTACGTAGCACATGGGTAGAAAGTTTGCCAGGAACAACCCCGTGCAGGACCGATTCCAGGCACAGCATTTGTTCCTTCGTACCCATGGCGAAGGCGGCGAATACCGTCGAAGGAGGGGATTCCAGGAGATCGGGCCAGAGCCGGCCGCGGTCGGGGTTCATCCGGATGTACTCTGCCAGCTCCGGCCCCGTCACCTCTTCCTGCCCCCGATAGAAATCGAACCCATCGCGGTAGGTGTCGGCACACACCACCGGCTCGAAGCCGGCCTGGGCGATTGCCTGGAGGGTCCTCGGAAGCACGCCAGGGGCGAATTCCGCCCGGAACAGGGTTCGGTGGTCGCTGGGGTCCTTCACCAAGGCGCCGCTGGCCGTGACCAGGGGGACGTCGATCCCCAAGGGCTCGATCAGGTGGAGCGTCCGGCTGTAGCGCCGCCCGGTCGCGAGCACCACCTGGATTCCCGATTCCCCGGCACGGACCAGGGCGTCGCGAGTGGCCGGGGTTAGCTCGTCCCGGCTGTTGACCAGGGTGCCATCAATATCGATCGCCAACAGGCGGCAGCGGGGCATGGGGGAGGGGGGAAGGAGGAATGATGAAGGAGGAATGATGAAGGAGGAGCCCGCGTCAGGGTCTTTGCCTTCAGAGAGTCGTTTGAAATGCCACGACTCCTATCTTACACTCCAACCGAATCGCTGTCTTGCGCCCTGGCGGGCCTCGCTCCGCTCGGTCCGCCCTACCTCCCTTCATCATTCATCCTTCATCCTTCATCCTTTTCCTGCGCCCCCCGCTGCTCCTGTTCCAGGTAGGCGCGGCCTTGGCGCACGGCAATGTGGTCCCAAGGGAGCCGGGCATCGAGCGGGGCAGGGGAGTGGAGGACGCCTTGGAAGTCGATCCCGGCATCCTTCAAGGCGGACCACCAAAGCTCGGGCCGGAACTGGTCGCTCCACGAGTCGAACCGAGCGCCGCGACGCCAGGCCAACTCGATCGCCGCGCCGAGGCGTCGATCCCCTCGGGCCAGCACCCCTTCCAGCAGGCTGGCCTCGATGTCGTGGCACTTCAGCTCCACGCTCCGCTGCCGGCGGCGTCTGTGCAGAAGGTCGTGGGCCTGGCGGAAGTATTCCCGCGACTGCATGGCGTTCCACTGGAACGGGGTTTGCGGCTTGGGCACGAAATTCGACACGTTGGCCACCACCGTGGCAAACCGGCCAAAGACCTCCTTGCCGATCCGCGAGATCGTTTCCGCCATCTCGATCATTCCATCGAGGTCCTCCGGCCTCTCGCCCGGCAGGCCGCACATGAAGTACAGCTTCACTCGGCGGAACCCGTTGGCGAATGCCCGGCGGCAACCCTCGAAGAGGTCCTCGTTGCGGATTTCCTTGCCGATTTGGCGGCGTAACGCGTCGCGGGCCGCCTCGGGGGCAACCGTCAGGCCCGAGTGGCGGTCGGTCAGGAGCTGATCCCCGATGGTCCGCAACTGCTCGTTGATCCGCAGGCTGGGCACGGAAACGCTCACGCCCAGCGGCTGGAACACGGCTTGAAGTCCGGCGACCAGCTCGCCGAACTGCGGGTAGTCGCTCGTGGAGAGCGAAAGGAGCGAGATCTCGTTGTAGCCCGTGTTGCGGTAGGTCTCCAAGGCCGCCTGGACGATCGTCTCGACGCGGCGGAACCGCAACGGCCGCTTGGTGGTCGTGCTCTGGCAGAAGCGGCACCGCCAGGGACAGCCCCGCATGATCTCGATCGCGATCCGGTCCTGCACGCACTCCACGTAAGGCACGACCGGCGCGGTGGGAAGCGGCACGGCGTCGAGGTCGGCGACGACGGCCGGTTGCACAACCTCCGGAACGCCCTCGCGCTTGGGGTGCAGCGAAAGGAACCGCCCGTCGGCCGCGTACTGCGGCTCGTACGCCTGGGGGACGTAGACGTGCGGCAGCCGGGCGGCCATGGCGATCAGGGCGTCGGCGCGGTCCATTCCCGAGTGTTTCAAGCGGAGCCACTCGTCGCACACCCGGGGCAGCATCTCTTCGCCGTCGCCGATGACGAACAGGTCGATCAGTCGCGACATGGGCTCAGGATTGGCCACGCTCGGGCCGCCTGCGATCACCAGCGGGTGAAGCCACGTTCGCTCCTCGCCGGCCCAGGGGATGCCGGCCAGATCGAGCATGGTCAACACGTTGGTGGCCGCCAGCTCGTGCTGGAGCGTGAACCCCAGCACGTCGAACTCGCCCAGGGGCGTGAACGTCTCCATGCTATAGAGGGGGAGCCCGTTCTCGCGGAGCAGCCGCTCCATGTCGATCCAAGGGGCGAAGGCCCGTTGGCAGGCCCAATCGTCGCGCTGGTTCATCGCGTGGTAGAGGACCTGGAGGCCGTGGCAGCTCATGCCGATGGAGTAGGCGTCGGGAAACGCGAGGCACAGCCGCCCGCGCACGCTTCGGTGGTCTTTGACAACTGCGTTCAGCTCGCCGCCGACGTATTGACCGGGCGTTTGTACCCGGGGCAGCAATCGCCTCACGACCTCGTCTTTGAGTTGCTCGTTGCGCACGCGATTTCCCCGGACCGCCCCATTCGGATTATGACAGGAATACCTGCCGCAACACAGGGGCGCTACGGCAAGGGGCACCTCCCTGCCGCGCAGGGCAACCTATAATAGGGGAGTGGGCAGTGAAGCCGGGATCGGTCCCCGTCGGCGGACTGGGGGCAGACGAGAAACGAGTCCGAGACTTCCGAAGTCTCCAAGACTTCGGAAGTCTGCGCAACGCGGCAATCGCGTCGAAAGGGTGAGTGGATCATGAAGTTGGGACGACGACGACAAGTTCGTTCGAGGCCCTGCGGGTGGACTTCAGCGTGGCTGATGGCGGCGCTTCTGGCGGTCGCTGCCGCGCCGGGCCAGACCCGGCAGGAGTTCGCCGCCGCACGCAACCGCATGGTCGACCGGGATATCGTCGCCGCCGGGGTCACCAATGCCCGCGTCATCCAGGCGATACGGGATACGCCGCGTCACGAGTTTGTCCCCCTGCAACTCCGCCGCGAGTCGTACGTCGACATGGCCCTGCCGATCGGCTACGGGCAGACCATCTCGCCGCCGTTCATCGTGGCCTACATGACCGAGCAGCTCGACCCGAAGCCGAGCGACAAAGTGCTGGAAATCGGCACCGGCAGCGGCTACCAGGCGGCCGTCTTGAGCCCGCTGGTCCGCGAGGTGTATACGATCGAGATCGTCGAGCCGCTGGGGCACCGCGCGGCCAGAGACCTGAAGCGACTGAAGTACGCGAACGTTTCCACGAAGATCGGCGACGGCTTCCTGGGCTGGGCCGAGCACGCCCCGTTCGACAAGATCATCGTCACGTGCTCGCCGGAGAGGGTGCCGCTGCCGCTGGTCGAGCAGCTTCGCGAAGGCGGGAGAATGATCATCCCCGTGGGCGAGCGCTACCAACAGGTTTTCCACCTGCTGGTCAAGAAGAGCGGCAAGCTCGAAGTCGCGGCCCTGATGCCCACGCTCTTCGTGCCGATGACCGGCGAGGCGGAGAAGCGGCGTCAGGTGCTGCCCGACCCGGCCAGGCCGTGCATCCGCAACGGCGATTTCGAGGAAGCGGTCGGCGACCTGGAGGAACCGGCCGGCTGGCATTACCAGCGGGAGCTGGAATGGGTCACCGACCCGAAGGCCCCGTCGGGCAAGCGATACGTCACGTTCCGCAGCGAAAGGCAAGGCCAGATCGTCCAAGCCCTCCAAGGATTCGCCGTGGATGGCCGATTGGTGAAGAGCGTGTCGGTCTCGCTTTGGGTTCGGGCGAAAGACATCCGACCGGGTCCGAATGAGAGCTACCCCACGTTGAGCCTCACCTTTTACGATGAGAGTCGGAACCCGATCGGCGAAGAAACCCTCGGTCCGTGGCGCGGCACCTTTGCCTGGCAACATCAAACGGGGACGTTGAAGGTCCCGCTGAAGGCCCGGAACTCCCTCGTCCGCATCGGCCTGTTCGGGGCAACCGGCGAGCTCTCCC
>Ga0172371_10011092_pt1 | contig 12054 bp, 7 predicted proteins | sample Lak12m_FD_114543 | JGI IMG/M metagenome (GOLD analysis project Ga0172371, IMG submission 114543) | Freshwater microbial communities from Kabuno Bay, South-Kivu, Congo - kab_022012_12m | ecosystem: Environmental > Aquatic > Freshwater > Lake | place: Democratic Republic of the Congo: South-Kivu...
CTTCCAAATTATCTAACCAAATTGCTCCCGCACGTTCCAGGCTAGTTCTAATTACTTTATGGGAGCCAGCCAAGGAACCGGTGTGCGATAGGGCCATTTGACTACCCAATTCGCTTTGACCGGCCTTTAAAATAGCAATGGGTTTGCGCCCCGCCACTCGAGAAATCAAAGCCATTAATTCTTGTCCTTTCTTAATTTCTTCTAGATAGATAACTATTAAATGAATTCGAGGATCTTGCATAATAGTCTCAAGAATTACATTTTCATCCAGGACTGCCTTATTACCCAAACTCACAAAATAGCCAAAATTGATATTTTTAAATTTCAACCAATCTAAAGCTGCGCTTCCCAAGGCTCCAGATTGAGATAAAAAAGCAATATCTCCGGCCTGTTTTTGGGCCAAAGCAAAGGTGGCATTAATACCCTGAAAACTATTAATCATACCCAGACAATTAGGACCTAAAATATTTAAATTATGACGTTGCGCTAAATTAATAATTTTTTTCTCCAAACGGCGACCGACTGTTCCGGATTCTCGAAAGCCAGCACTAATTATAATAATATTTTTAATTCCTAAATTAGCGCATTTTTCTACTTCTCCAACTACCAATGAAGCTGGAATAGCAATAATCACTAACATTTTTTTAAATTCTGATGAAGGCAACTCGGTCAGACTAGTCTTAGCAGGCAGATTAGCAATTTGGCGATTATTTAAATTAATGGGATAAAGACGACCAGTATAACCGCTTCGAATGATATTATCTAAAACTTGACGACCAATCTTTTGAGGATTAGTAGAAGCACCAATAACAGCAATTGCTTGAGGATTAAAAAAGTAATTTAAAGACATATTATTTTTTTATCAGCCCAACTAGGCCGCTAATTAACCAGATAGTTATTAAATAATTTAAATTAAAATAAGCTAAAATTATATTAGGAAAAATAATTTCTAAAATAACAGAAACCGCTACTAGAATACTGAAAAAATAAAAAATTTCTGAAATAATTAATGAAATATTTTTTGCCATAAAGTTCGGCCAGTTAATTCTATTTTTATTTCTTTAATTTCTAAATAGTCAGTTTCACCATCTTCCGCTCGCAACCCAGGGATGGAGATAATAAAACTATATTTTCCCTTTTCTCGATAAGCTCCCCGAAGATTAAAACTGGCACTGGCGACCTTAAAACCATTTTCTTCTAGGGGAGAGTTATATTCAGCAATGATATATTTAATATTTTCATCTGGATAGAAGAAACGATCAACTTTTTTAAAATTTGGATTAAACAGATTATCTTCATTCCAAGAAAATACTCCAGCGTTTTCTAATATTAAATCGTCTTGGGAAAATTTAATCATCTTAGTAGCTGCCTGGGAGGTTGTTTGAAAACTAAACTGTTGATAAGTTTCATTAATGGTATAATCTTGATCAGCAAAAGTAATAGTTTGCAAACTAGCCGGGCTCATAGCTTTAATTTGAAGATGGTTGCTGTCGGTAAAAAGAGTTAAATTACCAACCGTGGATACCGGCCAAAGCTTATTAATAAAAGATAGATGGTGAACAGAACTAAAAATCTTCCTAATTACAATATCATTACTAGCTCGAACTTCTACTTTATAAACTCCTTGGGGTAGTTCTTTCTTTTCTAAAGACAAGTATTTTTCCTCAATATCACCGCTAGTGGGGTTTGGATTTTCATCTTCTAGAAATTGGTTAGCAATATTTTGTTGACCAGAATAAAGAGTCACCGTAATTGGATCTGCTTCTCGATCTTGATTTAAATCTACAAATTCAAAATCCAGACGTAATGGCTCATCTTTAAGATAGATATAAAATTGATGAGCTCCTCGTAGGGGATTATTAATGGTTAATGGTTTTCCTCGGCTTTGATCAGGTAATAAATAAGTATAATCTGGTTGATAATTATAAACAGCTAGACAGTAGGTGGGGCCTCCAGGGCAATCCTGAAGAAATCCCTTAGCTAAATCTCCTTCAAATTCAGTTAAATTATCATAATTACTGTTAGACTGTAATAAAACCAAACCGTCTCCACCTCGAACCAGCCAATTAGACCGTAGACGATCAATAATTTGGTTTTCCAAGGGTTGAAGATTATAGCGCCAAACCAATTTATCCATTAATAACCCAAGCTCAATAATAGGAGTTTGGTCCGTTAATTTTTCTCTATATTTAATAGTTACCTTAGCTTGATCAAAAGTGCGGGGAGTAAATAAGGAAAAATAAATAGGATCACCAATAATTCTCGGCAACTGTCTATCTGTTGAGCTGATTCGTTCACCGGGAGTAAAATTATAAATAAAACCCTTACCAGAACCTAAAAATTGAGGCCAAGATTTATGATAAGTGATTTGGCCAAAAGGAACAATTTTAAAATAAAGACAAACAATAATAAAAATTAAAATAATCAAAGCCAAAATTAAGCGTAATTTATATAAAAATGGCCATTTTGTCAAAAATGATTTAAACATATATCTATCTCTATTTTACGTTATTTTTAGGAATAAAAAAAGCCCCTATCTGGGGCTTTTATCTACTAGATACTAATTTCATTAATGTCCATAATCCGCTCTTTTTTTCTTACCTTTATAACCAGTCCCCGCTGGTATCAAACAACCAATAATAACATTTTCCTTTAACCCTTCAAGATAATCAATTTTACCATTAACAGCGGCATCGATTAAAACTCGGGAAGTCTCTTGGAAAGAAGCAGCTGATAAAAAGCTATCCGTAGTTAGAGAAGCTTTGGTAATACCTAATAATAACTTTTCAGCTTTAGCTGGCTTTTTAACTTCTTGATTAGCTTGATCTAAAACTTCATCCTCTACAGTCTCTCCAGGTAATAAGGTGGTATCACCAGCATCATTAATTAAATAGCGGGAGAACATTTGTCGGGCAATAATTTCAACATGTTTATCATTTAGAGGTTGCCCCTGAGAGGAATAAACATATTGAATTTCTTTAATAATGTATTTTTGAGTAGCTAACTGACCTCTTAATTTATATAATTCTCTTAAATCTAAGCTACCTTCAGTTAATTGAGTTCCCTTCTCAATCACATCGCCATCTTTAACCATTAACATAGTGCCTTTAAAAATAGAAAATTCTTTGATCTTATCAACTTCCTTGGCAATACTAATATACTTTTCTGTTACAGCAACAGTACCAGCTGCTTTAGCTAAGACAACTTCTCCATTAACACTAAACAGCTCAGAATTTTTATTAACCTGATCATCGTTTTTAACTAACACCTTAACTTCTAACTTCTTTTTATCTTTAGCTGTCACACCCTGAGCTAATTTTATTTCGTTAATTTTTTCAGAGAAATAATACTTATCATAATCTTTGCCTCGATAGGTAATACTTAGTATCTTGGATTGTGGATTATCCACTAAAATTTCATTACCATCCTTATCACGAATAGTTTTTTGAGCAAATTCAATTTTAACTTTACCGGCAACATCGGAAATAAGAGCTTTTTTCTTAGGACTACGAGCTTCAAAAATTTCTTCCACACGAGGCAAACCCTGGGTAATATCGTCCTGACCAGCCACACCTCCAGTATGAAAGGTTCTCATAGTTAATTGAGTACCAGGTTCACCAATTGATTGAGCAGCGATAATACCAACCGTTGACCCCATTTTTACTGGTTTATTATAAGCCAAATCCCAACCATAGCATTTAGCACAAACACCTTTGTGTAATTTACAGCTTAAAACTGAACGTAAACAAACTTCAGCAACATCCCTTTCTTTTAAAAGCTTAACATTATTTTCATCCAATATTTCTCCCGCCTTTAAAATAGTCTTGCCTTTTACATCAACCGATTCTTTAGCTAAATAACGACCAATAATTTTTTTAAAAAAGTCTTCTCCATTTTTTTCAGCTTCTTCTCGATTAAAAACAACCCCTTCCTTATCACCACAGTCTTCGTCGGAAACAATAACATCTTGAGAAACATCTACTAAACGACGGGTTAAATAACCAGCATTAGCTGTTCTTAAAGCTGTATCAGATAATCCTTTACGAACACCGTGGGTAGAAATAAAATATTCCAAAACACCAAATCCTTCTTTAAAGTTACCCTTAACTGGTAATTCAATAATCGCTCCAGATGGTGAAGTCACTAGGCCTTTCATTCCTAAAATCTGGACTGGTTGAGCCCAAGAACCACGAGCTCCTGAATCAATCATAGAATAAACCGGTAAAATATTGGTTAAACCCTTTTTACAAACATCAGCAATTTTATCTTTAGTATTAGTCCATTCCTCAATTACCTTGGCATATCTCTCTGATTCTGTAAGTAAACCGTCATTATATTGTTCTTGAATTAATTCTACCTTTTGATTAGCCTCTTCAATTAAACGATCCTTCTCTGAAAGATTAGGCAAATCTCCAAAACCCCAAGACAAACCAGATTTAGTAATGAAAGAAAAACTACGATTTTTTAAACCATCAATAAATTTCACGGTCTCCTCCTGACTGTAAAGTCGAAGACATTCACGAATCAAATCCTTTAATTTACCCTTACCAACGACTTCATTAATAAAACGCAGTTTCTCCGGTAAAAGTGAATTAAAAATCAAACGACCAATTGTGGTTTTAATCATCTCGTTGTTATAACGCACTTTAATAGGCTCATGAAGATCAATAAAATTATTTTCATAGGCCAATAGGGCTTCATCTTCACCATAAAAATGACGCATCTCCGTTTCTGGTTTAGTATCATAATCAGTGCCGGCTAAAGTAATATAATAAGTTCCCCAAACAATATCTTGAGCTGGAGCTACGATAGGATCGCCAGTAGCTGGTTTAAGTAAATTATGGGTCGAAAGCATTAAATTAGCTGCTTCAGCTCGAGCTTCCTTAGTTAACGGAACATGAACAGCCATTTGATCACCATCAAAGTCGGCATTAAAAGCTGTACAAACTAATGGATGGATCTGTAGGGCTTTACCCTCAATTAAAATAGGTTTAAAAGCTTGAATTCCTAAACGATGTAGAGTAGGAGCACGATTTAATAATACATAGGCACCATGAACAATCTCTTCTAAAATATCCCAAACCTCATCATGGCCAGCTTCAATGTAACGAGAAGCGCTACGAACATTATGCACAATTTCTCGCTTAATTAATTGAGAAATAATAAAAGGTTTAAATAATTCTAAGGCCATTATTTTAGGCAGACCACATTGATCTAAATTTAATTTAGGATTAACCACAATAACACTACGTCCAGAATAATCAACGCGTTTGCCTAATAAATTCTGACGAAAACGACCTTGCTTACCTTTAAGAGTATCAGCTAAAGATTTAAGTTGTCTTTTTTGACCAGTAGAAGCAGTAACTGTCTTAGTGTGACGAGCAGAATTATCAATTAGAGCATCGACTGCTTCCTGTAACATTCTTTTTTCATTACGACAAATAACCTCAGGCGCATTTAAATCAATTAATTGTTTTAGACGATTATTACGGTTGATGACACGACGATATAAATCATTTAAATCAGAGGCGGCGAAACGACCACCGTCCAAAGCGACCATAGGTCGTAAATCTGGCGGAACAACCGGCAAAACAGTCATAATCATCCATTCGGGTCGTAAATTATTATTGCGAAAACTTTTTAATAATTTTAAACGTTTAATCAATTTTTCTTTTTTAGAATCAACAGCAGAACCTAATTTTCCTCTAAATTTTTAATACTTTTTTCTAAATCAATTTTGGTTAATAACTTACGAATAGCCTCAGTGCCAATGGAAGCTTCAAAAATATGGCCAAATTTTAAACTTAATGATTGATATTGATGCTCCGAAAGAATTAAAAGCGGTTTTAAATCCTTCAATTCTTTTTGGGCTTGAGAAAAATCCTCATCTAAATTAGCCAATTTTTCTGTTTTTAATCTAGTAGCTTCTTTGATTGCTTCTTGTTCATCTTTTTCTTGGCCATCTTTAATCTGTTTAATTTGATTATTATATTCATTCTCAATAGACTTAACTTTAGACTTGTATTCCTGTTTAATTTGTTCAATAGTTGATTCTTTTAATCCATCGTCTACATCGGTGACAATAAAGCTGGCGTAATAAATAACTTTTTCTAAAGATTGAATGCCTAAATTTAACAATAATCCAATTTTAGATGATAACCCCCGAAGAAACCAAATATGGGAAGCGGGGACTTGTAAATTAATATGGCCTAGTCTCTCACGCCGAACAATACTTCGGGTAACTTCAACACCGCATTTATCACAAATAATACCTTTATAACGAATCTTCTTATATTTCCCACAAGCACATTCCCAATCCTTAGTCGGGCCAAAAATCTTTTCACAAAATAAACCATCCTTCTCTGGTTTTTGAGTACGATAGTTAATTGTCTCTGGCCTGGTAACCTCCCCATTAGACCAACCTAAAATTTCTTCGGGAGAAGCTAGTTTGAGACGAATAGCATCAAAGTCACTAGTTTTTATTGGATTTAACATATAGTTAATATTGCTAATTTATATTATTCTTCTTTTTCGCTGCCCTCATTTAAAGAAGCGATAATTTCTGGTTGATCATAATCAAATTTTTCATCTTTCTTCTCTTCTTCATCCATATTTGTAACTACTTCCGAAGCAGTCTGGCCATCTTGACCACCCAATAATTCAACATTCAATCCCAAACCCTTTAACTCACGAATTAAAACATTAAATGATTCAGGAACATTTAATTTTTCGATTTCTTCGCCTTTAATAATAGCTTCGTAAGCTTTACTGCGCCCAGGAACATCATCAGATTTAATAGTTAACATTTCTTGAAGAGTGTGCGAGGCTCCATAGCCCTCTAATGCCCAAACTTCCATTTCTCCGAATCTTTGGCCGCCAAATTGAGCTTTACCACCCAAAGGTTGTTGAGTAATCAAAGAATAGGGGCCAATAGAACGTTGGTGAATCTTATCCTCAACCATATGGTTTAATTTCAACATATATTTATAACCAACTGTAATTTTATGGTCATAGGATTGTCCTGTCTTACCATCATAGAGAGTAATTTTTCCATCTTCTGATAAACCAGCTTTCCTTAATTCTTCCTTAATTTGTTCTTCCGTAATACCATTAAGCGCTGGGGAAACTACCCGATAATCCAATTTTTTGGCAGCAAAACCCAAATGAGTTTCTAATAATTGTCCTAAATTCATACGGGAAATAATTCCTAAAGGAGATAAAATAACGTCGATCGGAGTACCATCAGCCATATAGGGCATATCTTCAATTGGCACCACTCGAGAAATAACTCCTTTGTTACCGTGACGACCGGACATTTTATCACCAACTTGAATTTTGCGTAGATTAGCTACAGCTACTTGAATTGATTTTAAAACTCCTGCTGATAACTTGTCGCCTTCTTCTCGAGAAAAGATTTTAACATCCACTACCTTACCGTGTTCTCCATGCTCTAAATAAAGAGAAGAATCTCTAACATCTTTAGCCTTTTCTCCAAAGATAGCTCTTAACAATTTTTCTTCAGCCGATAAAGTAGTTTCTCCCTTAGGAGTAATCTTGCCTACTAAAATATCGCCCGAAGAAACCTCGGCTCCAATACGGATGATACCATCTTCATCTAAATTTTTAAGTTTTTCCTCGGAAATGTTAGGGATGTCATTAGTTATTATTTCTGGACCTAATTTAGTATCGCGAACATCAATCGTATAATTTTCAATATGGATGGAAGAATAAACATCTTCTTTTACTAAACGTTCAGAAATAATAACCGCATCTTCATAATTAAAGCCTTCCCAGGTCATAAAAGCGACTAAAACGTTACGACCCAGAGATAATTCTCCGTTATCAATAGCGGGGCCATCGGACAAAATTTGATTTTTCTTAACCTTATCACCAACTTCTACTACTGGATGTTGATTAATACAGGTAGACGAATTAGAACGTAAAAATTTATTAAGAACATATTTATCGGTTTCACCTTTCTTATTTTCTATTTCAATAATAGTTGCATCAGCTCGCACTACCGTTCCTTCTTCTTTAGCTACAGCTACATGTCCACTGTCTCGGGCGGCCCTTTCTTCCACTCCAGTACCAACAATTGGGGCTTCACTTTTTACTAGAGGAACAGCCTGACGTTGCATGTTAGTTCCCATTAAAGAACGTTGGCCATCATTATGTTCCATAAATGGAATTAAAGAAGTGGCTATGGAAATGATCTGATTAGCTGCTACACCCACAAAATCAATTTTATTTACTTCCTCAACACTAGGTTGACCAAATTTTCTAACTTCATATTTATTAACAATAAAATAACCATTCTTATCAACGGGAATAGTAGCATCGGAAGTAATGTATTTTTCTTCTTCAAAAGCATCTAAATAAACAATTTCTGTAGTTATTTGGCTGCCCTTCTTATCATGTTTTACCCGATAGTAAGGAGTTTCTAAAAAACCATAACTATTTAAACGAGCATAGCTGGCTAAATGACCGACTAAACCAATATTTGGTCCTTCGGGTGTAGCAATAGGACAAATTCTTCCATAATGAGTAGAGTGAACGTCACGAACATCAAAACCTGCTCTTTCTCTAGTAAGCCCACCTGGCCCCATGGCTGATAAGCGACGCTTATGCTCTAACTCAGCCAAAGGATTAGTTTGATCCATGAATTGGGATAACTGAGAAGACATAAAAAATTCACGAACCACCCCAATGACTGGACGAGCGTTAACTAATTTAGAAGGGGTTAAGGAAGTAATATCTGAAGTGGACATACGATCCTTAATAATTCTTTCCATGCGAGCTAATCCTACTCGGAAACGATTTTGTATTAAACCACCAATTGCTCGAATACGACGATTGCCAAGATGATCAATATCATCTTCAGGCTCTTTGGTAATATTTAATCGGATAACTTCTTTCACAATTAAAACCAAATCTTCTTTACGTAAAATACGATTCTCTTTTTTATTAGCTGGTAAATCTAATTTAAAACGTCGATTTAATTTATAACGACCGACACGACCAAAATCATAGCGATCAAAACGAAAAAACATGGAATAAATTAATTGACGAGCATTATCTACAGAAGCTAAATCACCAGGACGAATTCGACGATAAACTTCTTGAAGCCCTTCTGCTTCGTTCTTAGCAGTGTCTTTTTCAATGGTAGCTTCAATAAAAGTTTTTTCGTCTTTATTCTTCACTAAATCAACATCTTGAAATAACTTTATTAATTCTTCATCTGTCTCATAGCCAAAAGCACGCAATAGAGAAGTTATAGCTACTTTTCTCTTACGATCAATTCTTACCCAAATTACCTTGTTGGAATCAGTTTCTATTTCTAACCAAGCCCCTCGATTGGGAATAATTTTAGCTCCATAACATTTTTTACCCTTAATAAATTCAGCGGTAAACATTACTCCGGCCGAACGAATTAACTGGGAAACCACAACTCTTTCAATACCATTAATAATAAAGGTTCCCTTATCAGTCATTAAAGGAAAATCACCTAAAAATACTTCTTGATTGATGGCTTGTTTGGTTTTTTTGTTTAATAAACGAGCTTTAACTCTGAGCGGCGCCTCATAAGTAATATTTTTTTCTCGACTTTCTACTTCTGAAAATTTAGATTCATCCAAATAATAATCCTCAAAATATAATTCTAAATCACGACCGATAAAATCCGTAATTGGATTAATCTCGTCAAAAAGCTCCGCTAAACCTTCTTTTAAAAACCATTGATAGGAATCTTTCTGAATCTCAATGAGATCTGGCATAGACATTGCTCCTTGGATCTCAGACAATGATTTGCGTTTAGACATATGAAATATATATAATTTTCTTAAAATATTTTAAGACAAAAAAAATAAAGGAAATTTCTTTAACAAAAAAATCCCAATCCCAAATTGGCTTGAGTTTCAAAAAATATTAAATTAATTCGTCTTTTTATAATTCACTTTTTGTAGGTGAAAAAGTGTAAATGTATATTTATAGTATGATAATTATTATTTTTTGTCAATACACAGCTTATCCACAATTCCTTTTCTAACTTCTTCCCGCTCATCCCAGGGAATTTTACGACCATCAGCTTGACAAATATACTGTTCAGCTCCTTTGCCAGTAAAGAGAGTTAAATCATCATTTTTAGCTAAATCTAGCGCTTTTTTTATAGCTTCTCGACGATCTAATATTTTAAATAAATTTTGCCCCAAGACTTTTCCCATTTCTTCGGCCCCTGCTGCCACTTGCTCAATAATAGCCGTGGGGTCTTCATCATAAGGGTCTTCATTGGTAACAATAATAATATCGGCTCGAGAACCTGCTAAACGGCCTAAAATAGGACGACGAGCCCGATCTCTTCCCCCGCCAGTCGACCCTAAAACATGAATAATTCTATTATGAGGGATTAATTTTAAAGTTTGATAAAGCTTGTCTAAAGCCTGGGGCTCAAAAGAATAATCAACAATAGCCAAAAAATCTTGACCAGCTTTAATTACTTCTAATTTACCGACCAAACTACTAATTGATTCTAATCCATCCTTAATATTATCTATCTTTAATCCCTGATTAATTCCTACCGCATAGGCGGCTAAAGCATTAAGGGCATTAAATTCTCCCAATAACTTTAAGTTAATAGTCTGCTCATTAATAGTCATGTTAGTTCCCTCTCCGCTAGTTTCTACATCTCGACCAATGATAATTGTAAAGTCTTTTATCAGGGCTTCACTAGACAAAACCTTAGCCCAAGAATCTATAGAAGTTTCTGAATTTAAAGAATAAACTATTTTAATGTCAGCTGGATAGTTTAAAAAATATCCAGCATTTTCATCGTCGCCATTAACAATAATAGTTTTATGCACTCGATTAAAGTCTAATTTTTGTAATTCACTGCTGGGGCGACAAACAGTTTTTAGCTCATTTAAATATTTGGTAGAACAATTTTTTAAATGAGCAAATAATTTTCCCTTAGCTTCCCGATATTTTTCAAAACTACCATGAGATTCAATATGTTCTGGATAAAGGCCGGTAAAAACTAGCGTATCATAGTTAATAAAATGATGACGAAATTGTTTAATGCCCTCAGAAGTAGTTTCTACTACAACATATAAACAACCATTCCTAACCATGCGACGCAATAATTTTTGAATAAAAAAACGGCCGGGCATAGTCATTTTTTTATCATTCAGCCACTCCTGTTGACCATCAGAAAAAATAGTTGTAGAAGTAAACCCTGTCCGATAACCACTCTTTTCTAACATTTTAGCAATCAAATAAACTGTTGAAGTTTTGCCGGCTGTACCTGTTACGCCAATAACTATTAATTTTTTACTAGGAAAACCATAGAATAAAGACGCCGACCAAGCCCACAAATAATGGTAAATTGGTTGTATAATTTTGAGCAATTTTTTAGGAATAAATTTCTTTAATCTAGTTAGCATACATAAAGTATTATAACAAAAATTTTATTAAATAAAAAAGGGAGCAAAAGTCTGCTCCCAATGGACTACTCTTTGTAGATTTTGATTTTTTCGGTTCCCCGCTTTGGATCAATGTGTTGGATGAAAACCACATAAAATCCTTTTTTCCAATCACTGGTTTGTAGGGTTACTTCATTTTTGAATACCCCCTCATAAACCAACTCATTGGTAAAAAGATATCGTATAGTGGCTGAGGTTTCAATCTCACCGTAGATTGTTCGGTCATACTTGATAACCAATTTATCCGAAAACGGATTGGGAAAAACTACCTTTTGTTCATTTTTCCAATGACAGTCTTTAAAAACTGATCCCAAGGAATCAACTGTCTGGGCGATCATCCCCATATTGAAAATAATCAACCCTAAAATTAAAAAGAACTTTTTCATGATGTGAAGGGTTTTGAGCGATTAATGTGGTGGATTATATAATTTAATATTACTCTCTAAATTATTATCTTTATACTGGTCCAGTTTGTCAAACAATTTTGAGGCCATTAAAAAGTTGATTTAGCCGGGATAGTGTTTAAGTTAATATTTAAATTTGTAAACTGCTGAAAAAAGGCGGTTTTTTTGTTTTGTCC
>Ga0172371_10011093_pt1 | contig 12053 bp, 7 predicted proteins | sample Lak12m_FD_114543 | JGI IMG/M metagenome (GOLD analysis project Ga0172371, IMG submission 114543) | Freshwater microbial communities from Kabuno Bay, South-Kivu, Congo - kab_022012_12m | ecosystem: Environmental > Aquatic > Freshwater > Lake | place: Democratic Republic of the Congo: South-Kivu...
CGGGTTGGTTACCTGCGCGAAAAGCTGCTTGAAGTAAAGGTAGAGCATCTGCGGCTTTTCGGAAAGCACCGCCAGCGGCGAATCCATTCCCATCGCGCCCACCGGGTCCACGCCTTCGTCCGCCATGGGCACCAGAATCTTGTTGATGTCTTCATATGTATAACCGAAAGCCTTCTGCAGGTGCAGCAGGTTCTCGGCCGGCTGTTCTTCTTCTTTTTTTCCGCGCGGCAAATCGTCCAGGGAGTAAATATGCTTTTTGTTCCAATCCCTGTAAGGATGCTCCGCGGCAACGTGCATCTTGATCTCTTCATCGGATATGATGCGTTTCTCCCTCGTGTCGATCAGCAGCATCCTTCCCGGTTCAAGGCGCCCCTTGTATTCAACGTTCTCGGGTTTGATGTCCAGCACCCCGACCTCGGACGAAAGGATCACCCGCCTGTCCTTGGTAATATAGTACCTGGACGGCCTAAGCCCGTTCCGATCCAGCATTCCGCCGATCACGTCCCCGTCGGTAAATGCCATGGCGGCCGGTCCGTCCCACGGTCCCATAATCCAGTTCTGGAATTTATAGAACTCTTTTTTTTCTTCGGGCATCAGGTCGTTCTTTTCCCACGGTTCCGGGATCATCATCATCACTGCCAGCGGCAGCGGCCTGCCCGTCATATACATAAATTCCAAGTTGTTGTCAAACATGGAAGAGTCGGAACCCGTTTCGTCAATAATGGGATAAACCTTGGAAATATCGCCGAACAGGTCGGAACTGATCACCTTTTGCCGTGCCCTTGTCCAGTTCACGTTTCCGCGTATCGTGTTGATCTCGCCGTTATGCACAAGAAACCGGTTGGGATGCGCGCGTTCCCAGCTCGGGAACGTATTTGTTGAAAACCGGGAATGCACCATGGCCAGAGCGGACACAAAATCCAAATCGGATATATCGATATAAAAACTCCTCAGCTGCTGGGCCGTCAGCATCCCCTTGTATACGAGGGTCTTTGAAGACAGGCTCGCTATAAAGAAAGAGCCCCCCTTCTCCTCGCTCATGGGAACAATCGTCTTCTCCGCCAGTTTGCGGATCACGAACAGTTTGCGCTCAAAGTCTATGCCTTCGGCCACATCGGCGCTTTTTTCAACAAAAACCTGCAGGAAATGGGGCATGGCCGCCTTTGCGGTCTCGCCGACATACGTCGTATCGATGGGAACTTCCCGCCAACCCAGGATCTTCTGGCCCTCGCTCTCCGCGATCTCTCCGAAGACCTTCATCTGCGTCTTCCGGAAATCCTCGTATTTATGGGCATAAACCATCCCCACGCCATAGCATCCTTTCGGGGGCAGTTTAAATCCAAGAACGTTGCATTCCCTCTCAAAAAAATCGTGCGGTATCTGAACCATGATGCCGGCGCCGTCGCCTGTATTGGCATCCGCGCCGCTTGCACCACGGTGGCTTAAATTTTCAAGAACGGTCAGCGCATCATCCACGATTTCATGGCTTTTTATCCCGTCGATATTCACCACAAACCCCATGCCGCATGCGTCGCGTTCCATTGCCGGGTCATACAGGCCCTGCTTATTCGGCCAATGTTTGTTCTGCATATTCCATCCCTTTGCTCGTCATTTTTAATGATATCCTTATGATTCTATCATAAGTTCATCGTTTTTGTTATAGATTTTTTTTAAAAAAATCAACTTTATCAACCGTTTTTCAACGATTCTCCCGCTTCTCCCATCAGATATATAATAAACCACTTATTATTATATATGCAATTTTTTATTTTGTAAATTTCATTTTTCGTTAAACCGCAATGTTTTTTTCATCAGATCATATCCTGCATACGCATTTTTGAAAATTCGTCTTGCATTGCCAATAAACGCCTCCGGTTCCTTCAGGGAAGGGCTGTAGTGGGTAATCCAGAGTTCCCCGCAGCCCGATTGTTCGGCGAGCGTTGCAGCCTCGGAAAAGACCATGTGCTTTTTCTCCATTGCATCTTCCAGTCTTTCATCTTCCCCGTAGATCCCTTCGCAAACCAAAAGATCGGACCCTGCGCAAAGCGCGGCGAGCGCTCGGGTCGGCCGGGTATCCGTGCAGTAGGAGACCTTTATTCCCTTTCGGGGCGCGCCGAGCACCATTTCCGGCCCGTATGCATTGCCGTTAAAAGATACAGTCTCTCCCCGCTGCAGCGCGTTCCATAAAACAATGGGAATTCCGAGTTCCCTTGCGCGCGCCTCGTCAAACCGTCCCGCCCTTTTGATTTCCAGGCTGTATGCCAAGCAGGGAATCTGGTGTTCCGCCGGTATGCTCCGCATCTGTGTTTCTCCGATCCGCGCGGCCGCTCCCGCATTGCCGAGCAGTTCAAAAAGCCTTAAGTCGTAGGGCAGCGCGGGCGCGATCACCCTAAGGCCGCGCACCACCTCCTCCAGTCCGGGCGGGCCGTACAAATCAAGCGGCTCCGTCTTCCCGCTGTTGGCAAGGGTCAGAAGCAATCCGGGCAGCCCGGCCGTATGGTCCGCATGGTAATGGGTCAGGCAAACCGCGCGGATGGACTTGAATCCCCATCCGGCCCTTTTGATCTGCACCTGCGTACCTTCTCCGCAGTCCACCAGGATAAGGTCTCCCTCATATCGGTAGAGAAGAGCCGTAAGTTTTCTTTCGGGCAGGGGCATCATCCCTCCGCAGCCCAGCAAGCATACGTCCACCATAATATATCAACCTCAAAGCCTGTATGGTTTCTATTTCTCAGCCAGTTTAAAATATTCGGTGCATCCGTCCGCAATAGCGCGCGCTACCTTCCGCTGATACGCGTCGTCCGCAAGTAGTGCCTCCTCGGCCGCGTTGCTTAAAAAACCGCATTCAACAATCACACAGGGCTGTGCGCCGCTCTCCAGTATATAAAATTCCTCACTGCGCGCGCTGTTTTGGGAGGCCGGTTTCAGCTCTTCTATCATGCATTTCTGGATCGTTTCGGCCAGTTTCTCGCCCTGAACGGAGCCCGGCATAAAAAGCGCGACCGGCCCGGACACCTCCGGTTTTTTCGCCGTATTCATATGGATGCTCACCACAATATCCGACTCGCTGTCCACAATGATCTCCCGCCTTTTTTCCATATCTGCATCCTTCGTTTCCGCTGTGGCATCCTCGTTCTCCCTGGTCAATAGTACCCGCGCGCCCGCAGACTCCATCTCGGCCTTTAAATACAAGGCCATTTTCAGGTTCAGATCGTCCTCGTGCACCCCTGATAAACCGGTCGCTCCAATGTCAAAACCGCCGTGCCCGGCATCCAGTACGATCAGTTTCCCCTTCAGGGTGCTTGTCCCTGCAGCATCGTCGGGCGAAGCCGGGGCCGCATTATCCGCGGCCGCCGCTACCGGCACGGATTTACCCGAAAGATAAACAGCCAAAAAAAACCCGCAGCCACACAAAAAAACAAAACCGCCGACCGTGCAAGTTTTTTGCCGTTCATCCGCATTCTGCGTCTTTTTATCGGCATAGAAACCCATGCGGAATCTTTTTTCTTTGAATATTCCTCATTCATTAATCGTTTCCCTAAAAAATATTAATTTCGGATGTTTTGTATCTTCTTATGTTTTATACTATACGCGTATGTTTTTCCAAAAACAATAGCGTTCAAAAGTTTATCGGTTCAAGCGCTACCGGAATTCGCGCAGGGCCTGTGTGATCTCGGCTTCGGTATTTTTCTCCAGAAAATTCAGGATATAGTCCATCATTCTGTCCGCCTGCCCCGCATCCGCCGCCAGCGCTGCAAAGGAAAGCACGATGGTCTGGTGCAGGTCCTGCGCATCCGCTTCCGCCGCCGAAACATTAAATGTTTTTTTCACTTTTGCAAGAAGGCTCTTTGTCTCCGCCCGCTTTTCCTTCAGGGAATGAACCCAGGGGGCATGCAGCCGTACGGTCAGATATGCAATCCGCATGGTCCCGCCTCCTTTCCAAAGAGACGTCCTCTACAGTCTTCCCCGCTCCGGCGCCAGCCGTGCATCGGGACAGCATCCGTAAAAAAAGCCGCGCAGGGCGCGGCTTAAAAAAATCAGGACAAAGTTGCTATGATCCAAATCCCCAAAAATCTTTTATATTTCGTCCCAATTCATTTTCAGCACTTTCTCCACAAAAACCCTTGCGATATCGGGATCAAACTGACTGCCCGCATTTTTCTTGATCTCCCGGGCCGCCTGTTCCTTATCCGTTTTTTTCTTATAGGGCTTGTCGCTGGTCATAGCGTCATAAGCGTCGGCCAACGCAATAATCCTAGCCTTGAAAGGAATTTTATCGCCGGCCAGGCCTTTTGGATAGCCTTTGCCGTCCCACCTCTCATGATGTGCCAGCACGCTGTCCGCAAACGCATTGAATTCGCCCGATGCCCCCAGCAGCCGGTATCCGGTCTCCGAATGGTTTTTTATCTGTACCCACTCGGCTTTGGAAAGGGGTCCTGATTTGTTCAGTACGGATTCGTCAATGGCAATTTTCCCTATATCGTGCATTTCTGCCGCCGCACGGAGCGCTTTTAAATCGGCTGATTCCAGCCGGAACGCCTTCCCGGTCTGGTCGCATAGGGCCTTAACTCTTTTAGAATGTTCTTCCTCCTGACTGCTCTTTGCAAACATCGCGGCCAGAATAGACCGTATCACTTGGCTGCGTTTTTTCTTGCTCTCCTGCATCTTCTTTTTATACATGATGTTTTCTGCACTTTTCAGGATCTCTCCAATCGGCTGGCTTGCTTTCAGTTTCGTATCCAGCCCAAAAGAAACCGAAAGCCCAATGCCCATGAATTTTTGCTTGCCGACTTCAGAAACAATTCTCTGCAGCAGTTTTTCAGCCGATGCCTGGTCTGTCCTGGGCAGAAGCACAACGAATTCGTCGCCGCCCGTCCGCGCAATAATCTCGTCGCAGCGGCAGACGGAACGGATCGCTTCCGCCGCCTGTCTGATCAGTTCGTCCCCCTTATGGTGGCCGAACGCGTCGTTGATCACCTTCAAACCGTTCATATCGCCGAACAGGATGGATATCGGGAGGTTTCGCGCCGTGTCCATCCGCTTCAGTTCTTCTTCAAAAAACCTTCTGTTGTAAAGCCCGGTCAGCTGATCGTGGTAACTCAAATACTCGATCCACTTCTGCTTTTCCCGTTTTTCGCTGAAATCCCGGAAAACGATGACGCACCCCACCACCTCGCCATGCGAATCACGTATGGGCGCGGCGGTATCCTCAATCGATTTTTCGGTTCCGTTCCGGGAGACGAGCACGGTATGATTCTGGAGGGAAACGATCGCCTCGCTGCCGAATACCTCCCAGATCGGATTCTCCACCTTCTGTCTGGTATACTCATTGATTATCTGGAAGACCGTTTCGATCGGCTGTCCGATGGATTCCTCCTGCGTCCAGCCCGTCAGTTTTTCGGCAACCGGATTGATGAATTCAATGTTTGCGTCCCTGTCAACGGCTATTACCCCGTCCCCGACGGAATGCAGGGTGGCATACAGCTTTTCCTGGTTGTCTTTTGCGTTGCCCCGTTCCGCTTCAATCTTATCGATAAGGATATTCACGCTGCCGCGCAGGTCCGAAAATTCGTCCCGTCCTGCCTTATTCAGTTTTTCAATCTCCCCGCCCGAAAGATCTATCCCGCGTACCTCTCTCGCCAGTTTTTCAAACGGAGCGGTCAGGAACCTGCCTAGGATGAGAAACAAGGCAACAGCCACGATCAGTATAAAAATAAGGTTCCCGATCATAAAACTGTTAAAACGGCTTATCCCGTCCCGGTACAGCGTTCTCGGCATGCTCATCTGAAGGAAAAGCGAGGAAGCGCTCTCCTCCATGTTCGGCACCACGCAGTTGATCAGCAGGGCGTCTCCCGACGCATCCGCTGTCACATTCCGGTAGCTCACCGGGCTTGCAATGTCGCTTTTAAAATCCGTGCCCAGCCCTTCACCGGCCGTCATGACTTCGTCCACCCTGCAGCCCGTAATGTTCTGCATATCCGCAACGGTTTCGTCATCCACCGCTTTTCCTATTATAAGCTTTCCATATGCAGGTTTTATGATCTGGGAATCCGTTACAACGGAAGCCGCCGCAATATAAAACTTTCCTCCCAGCAGGAATATATCGGAAACGTCGTCTCCCAGATTGCCTGTCCCAACCTCATTCTGTAGGTCGGCCAGAAAAGCGGGCTTGAAATCAACGAACTCTCCGGTAGACAAATCAAAATAATATTTATCGAATATGCCGCCGTCATTGTTCATAAAAATAATAAAATTCACATCAAGGTTTTCAAACGTATCACTCATCAGGTTGTTGTCGGCATAACCGGCACCGCCGTCTTTTATATAATCATAGGTTTCGTCCCAGTGGCTCCAGTCGTTCACCGTTCCCAGATACTGCTGCTTCTTCCCGTCCATATAGGCAGAAACGGCCGAATAAACGCCCTGGACCTGCGTGTTTTCCTGCTCCAGTAGGTAGTCTTTAAAAAAAAGCCCGTTCGAATAATTCATCAACAGGATGATTCCAACCATCAGGGGCGCAATAATGAGCGTGACTTTCACTCTAAGTTTCATATAGCGGTCTCCAGGTTTCCTGAATCAAGAAAATGTTAACAATATTATATCATTTTCTGCATAAAAATCAATTTTTCTTTCATACTCAGGCCGAATATCCGCCCTTTCCGCCGACCGGATACTTCTTTTTGTACAGGCGGAAGAAGCAGCAGTAAAGTTTGCCTTAAAACAACAGGGTCGAATTCAAAAAGGGCCAGGTTGAGTCCCGAAGCCCTTTTTTGATTCTCAGCTGTTTGCGTTTTTCTAATATTCGCTTACTTTTGTAAACTCCGTCCCATTCATAACAATTGTTGACCCGTCATACTGGCAGGATATCGTTGTCCCTTTCGGATCTTTTAAATCGTTATGCTCAGCGTCAATGGTAAAGGTGATCTCCCCCGCGCCCACCACATAGGTGGCAATCCCGGCCTTCCATGCCTCGCATTCGGCTATGATATCGTCCGAACTGTTCATGGAACTGCCGAAATATGCAAGGTTGTTCCGGAATACGATGGTTGCTGCGTCAATCTGCTCAAGCTCAACTCCGTTGTTCACGGTTGTATTGGGAACCACTTCCGTCTCCCACCGCCCGCTGGGCGCCATGCTGATGGTCAGCCCTCCTTTTGTGCTGGTGGGTGCGGGAGAAGGATTCACGGGGTCGTCGGTCGGCGAAGGCTGCACGTCGTCCGTCCCCTGTCCCCCGAGATAAACCGCCAGAAGCGTCAGATTCTCTTCAATTTTATCCGATGCGATGGTCCGCTTGGCTGTATCGGTCTTGTCCGTCTCATATTCCTGTATGGCTCCATAGCAGTCCATCAGGCTCTGTATAAGCGTATCCGTATATGCATCTGCGCTGCCGATCCAGCCGCTCAGCGATTTTGTATATACGCCGGTATCCATATGTACATATGGTATATCCATCTCTTCCTGGTAATCCTCCCAGTACCAACCCAGATCCTCAAATATATCCGTAAAAAGCTTTATCAGTTCGCTGTCGGCTGCTGCGGCGGCTATTCCCGTATTTCCTTCCGTTCCGGTGCCGCCGCCGCCGGCCGGATCAATATTAATATTAACAGCAGTTGCAAAACCGCCGGCCGTTACGATCGCGCTCGCGTTATAGCAAAGCGTCGTGCCTTCGGCCGCGCCCGTCTTATAGTAAATCAAATCATACGCGTCGCTTGAAACGGCGGCGTAATAACCGCCTTTCGCCTCCAGAACGCCGGTAGTGCCGTCCGGCATTGTCTGCTGTTTTCCGTTGCCGTCCATCCACACCACATCTCCGTCATCCGTTTTGCAGAACAGCCCTGCGCCCGTCTGGTAAAGCTGCGTCGCATCGTACAGCAGCACGCCCGTCTGTCCGTCGGACAGGCGGTAACGCATCAAATCGCCGTCCGTCGCGTCGCTTTTTCCTTTTTCAATATAATACAGGTTTTTGCCCGACCGGTCGAATATCCATCCCATCGCATAATCGCATATGGAAATCCGCTCGCTCCACTTGCCGCTTTTTTTAACCATCAGGTACAGTTTCCCGCCGTCCGTAAAACATACCGCGTCAAACTGCGGACTTAAAACTGGGCTGTCCGGGTCGGCGGAGATGATCTTCACCTTGTCCTTGCCGATCTCCTGTTCATACAACGTTGCTTTGTCCGCTACGGTGCCGTCGTCGCCCGTTTTGCGTTCCAGAAGCAAAAATCGTTTGTCCGGGACATATTCGGAAGGTTCTCTGTAATACGGCGGGAAGACCGTTGCAAAATAATCGTCCGAGAGCCGCACCTTCGCCGCACCCGGCGCCTTGTAATACAGTTCGTTGTCCGCGGAGTAAAGGAAATCATCCGGGTTATCAAACGTCTGCTCAATCAGCGCATTTCCCATTTCTTCCACGTTTCCGTCCGCGTTCAGGGTAAGTACGTATTGTCCCGTCTCCTGCTCATCAGAAGTGCCCATGCGCGTAAACAGCAGCGCGCCGTCGTTTCCAAGTACGATCTGCCCGAAAAAGCTCCCCATTATCGAATCGCCGCGCGCATTCGCTTCCAGCCGTTTGACGGCCTGATTGCTCCCTACCTTGATATACAATTCGAAATGGTACGGGTTTTGCTCGTCGCCCGAATCGGTCATCGTCGTGTAATAGATATTTTTGCCGTCCTTGGAAAAGCCGCAAAAACTACCCATCACCGAATCCGCAATCCGTTCGGTCCCGCCGCTGGCCTCGGCCACGTTCAGCGTACCCACGGATCCCGGCTGCGCGTCGGTGAAATAAAGGATACGGCTGCCGTCCGCCTTGGCAATATACACATCGTCCGCAATACGCGCCGTAGTCATTGTCTTCGTGTCGGCCGCCATCAGGGTCCCTGCGCCGTCTTCGGATACGTCGGCCAGGTAATACAGGTAGCGGTTATCGTCTGAAAATTCGCCGCGCAACGTACCTGCCGTGCCTTCAACCTGCACCGCGGCGCCGTCCAGAAGCACCGTATTCTCCCCCACCGCCATGTAAAGGTCGTCCCCGTCCATATACAGCATCGGCGTAGGCGTTTTTTCCGCCTTTCCAAAAATTGAGGAACAACCGCCCAAACCAAATAAGCATGTGGCTGCGAGAATGACTGCCAGCACGCAAGATACTTTTCTTTTCATTCTGTTTTCCCCCTTCAAATCTTCCAATGCCTTTTCTTCCCCACGTTATTGCCGGAACAAACGGGTTTTCCATATCACTATCCGGCGCAGTAACGCCTTTTCCAGTTGTTTAAACTCCGCAAAAAAAGCGGCCGTTTCATACCTCGTCGTGTCCTTCATCTTCATTCTTTTCTGAAACGGCCCCTGATTTCACGGGCACAAGATTGCATTGGCAAAATAATATAATTTATACTTTCATTATACATCTATACCGTTATTTTTCAATATTTCTATTTATATTCATTTTGTTAATTTTTTTATTATTTTACATCTCCAATATGGCTTTTTAATGAATATTCATATATAATAACAGGTAAGGAGTGACATGCATGGAAGGTGCTCGAATGCTTCAAAAAGGTTCAACCCTTCAGATGCAACGGCCGATGGCCATCGCAAGTTCCTTTTGTCTCCCGATTTTACTGAAACCCCGGCATAAAGCCGCAGCTCTCTGTACGCTGCGGCTTTTATAATGGTCCGATTTCAAAATTTTATTCCGGAGGTGTGCCATGACAAAAAACTATGTGCTGGATACGAACGTACTTATCCAATCGCCGAGCGCGCTTCTCTCCTTTGAAGACAACAAAATCACTCTTCCGCTGGCCGTCCTGGAAGAATTAGACCGGCTCAAGTCGGAAGAGGGGGAACGGGGCGTCAACGCCCGCCAGGTGATCCGCTTTCTGGAACGTCTCCGCCAGACGGGCAGCCTTTTCGAAGGCGTGCCCCTGGAGTCGGGCGGAATTCTTAAAATCGAATCAAACTTCGCCTCGGTCGATCTGCCCCCCGGCTTTCAGAAGGATACCAGCGACAACCGCATCCTGAAGGTTTGCAGGGGCCTCGCCGAATCGGGGGAACCCGTCGTTCTGGTCACCAAGGATATTATCGTGCGCCTGAAAGCCCAGATGCTGGGTATTCCAGCAGAGGATTTCACTACCGAACAATCCCCCCGGCTGGAAGAACAATACACCGGCCGGATGAACGTATATGTGCCGGCCGATACCCTTTCGGAATTTAAAAAGCGGGGACTTTCACCCGATACCCTTTATATAATGAATAAAAATAAAAAAGAATCCGTCTCCCCCGTACCCAATCAGTTTTTTATCATCCATTCGGATACGGATGATAAAACGACCCTGCTCGGCCGGTATAACGGCCAGGCCATTGTCCCCCTAATCAGCCTGAAGGCAGAACCTTTCGGTGTACGGCCCAGGAACGTCGGGCAGCGTTTCCTGCAGGAGGCGCTCATGCAGGATGCCCAAACGGCGCCCCTGGTCATTGTCAAGGGGGTCGCGGGCACTGCAAAAACCTTCTATTCCCTTGCCGCGGGACTGGAACAGACGCTGGAATCGGGGAGCCGGCGCTACCGCAAGATCCTTATCACCCGCCCCAACGTCCAGTTCGACGAACAGATCGGGTTCCTTCCCGGCACCGAACAGGAAAAAATAGCGCCCTTTCTCCGCCCGGTTATAGATAATCTTGAAATACTGGTAGACCGGAACGAAGCGGAACGCTATCAAAACGAAAAGGAACTGCGTGATAAAATTGAAGAACTGTTCGACCGCGGGGTGATCACGGCCGAAGCAATGAATTTCATGCGGGGCCGTTCCATCACCCATACCTATCTCATTATAGACGAAGCGCAGAATCTAACCCCCAAACAGGTGAAAGGAATCGTCACCCGCGTGGGAAAGGGCACCAAGGTCATTCTTCTGGGAGATCCCCAGCAGATAGACAACCCCCTCCTGGACGAACGGACCAACGGCCTTTCCTATGCGTCCGAAAAAATGCGCGGGTCGCCCCTCTGTTTTCAGCTGACCCTGATGCCGGACGAGTGCGAACGTTCCGCCCTGGCCTATGATGCTACCCAGCGGATGTGATGGCCTAACCCCATTTTGCGCCCCACAGCTTCATTGCCTTGATGATCGGCATCAGGCTGTTTCCTTTTTCGGTCAGGGAATATTCCACAGTGGGGGGGATGGTCGGATATGCCTGCCTTAATACGATCTCTTTTTCTTCCAGCTGCTTCAGCCTTGCGGATAGCGTTTTGGGGCTTACCCCTGCCAAAGATTTCAAAAGTTCTCCGAACCGTTTTGTGCCTTCCGAAAGGTCGCGGATAATTAAAAACGTCCATTTGCCGCCCAAAACTTCCAGCGCTTTTTCAATGGAACATTCCACATCCTGCGGGCAGTCTTTTTCCTTTTTTATGCCTTCTTCCCTCATCACATCTACCTTTCATAAAGAATAAGTATCTTAATTGTAACTATATGACCAAAATGTAACTACTTTTTTTATTATACCATTGTTGTTATAATGTGGGTAGTTCTTTATAACGCTTCCTGGCCTTCATTTTTTATGGCGGCTAAATATAATCCAAAGGAGAAACAACTATGATAAATTTTGATTTTTTTATGCCCATCCGTATCCTGTTCGGTCCCGGCAAACTTGACCGTCTCGCAACCGAGACCCTTCCCGGTAAAAAAGCGCTGGTCGTGGTGTCGGCCGGACAGTCCATGAAAAAATACGGATATTTGGACAGGGTTGTATCTCTTCTTAAACAGAACAACGTCCAAAGCGTGGTGTTTGATAAGATTCTTCCCAACCCTGTTCTCTCGCATGTGACGGAGGGCGCAGCTCTTGCAAAAAAGGAAGGTTGCGATTTCATTATCGGGCTGGGCGGCGGCAGCAGCATCGACTCCGCCAAGAGTATCGCGGTCATGGCTGCCAATCCCGGGAACTACTGGGACTATATCGGTGGCGGCAGCGGCGGCGGCAAACCGGTTAAAAACAAACCCCTGCCCGTAATCGCAATCACCACCACGGCCGGAACGGGCACGGAGGCCGATCCATGGACAGTGATC
>Ga0172371_10011094_pt1 | contig 12051 bp, 14 predicted proteins | sample Lak12m_FD_114543 | JGI IMG/M metagenome (GOLD analysis project Ga0172371, IMG submission 114543) | Freshwater microbial communities from Kabuno Bay, South-Kivu, Congo - kab_022012_12m | ecosystem: Environmental > Aquatic > Freshwater > Lake | place: Democratic Republic of the Congo: South-Kivu...
CTTTCGTGTTCCAGCTCTTTGCTCTATGCTCTTTGTGTTACTTACATGACAGATTGGTCAGGATGGCATCCTAACCTACGTGTAAGTTGGGTTGGGAACCCGACTAGGTGGTCAGGATGGCATCCTAACCTACGTGTATGTTGGGTTGGGAACCCGACTAGGTGGTCAAGATGGCATCTTAACCTACGTGTATGTTGGGTTGGGAACCCGACTTTGGTCAGGATGGCATCCTAACCTACGTGTAAGTTGGGTTGGGAACCCGACTTTGTGGTCAGGATGGCATCCTAACCTACGTGTGAAATCTTTCCGTGAATATCCGCGTCAATCCGTGGCGGTATCAAGAATGATTAAATTTGATCTGCGGCTCTATTAACAGATCTGTTTCTTTTTTTAAGAACTTTGAACAAAAATTTAAAGGTTGTTGAAATTCCATTAACATCGGTATGTTAAAGTGGGTTTATTAGGTTTATTTTATTTTTAAGGAGAAAACATGGGCTTAGCAGATTTACATATCCATACGACATATAGTTGGGACGGAACCAGTTCTGTCTCCTCGGTGCTCAGATATTCTGCACATCGCACCGATTTAGATGTCATTGCCATCACAGATCATGACCGCATCGACGGGGCATTTAAAGCTTTAGAGTTGGCGCCAAAATACAATATCGAAGTGATCCCAGGGATTGAAGTGACCTCCAAGCAAGGACATATATTATCCCTTTTTGTGCATAAATTAATTCCAGCGGGTTTATCGATGGAGGAAACCATTAAACGCACCGTTGACCAAGGCGGTATTTGTATCATTCCACACCCGATGATGAAGAGCACAATGGGTATCAGCCCACACTATATCCGACGCGCCCTCAACAACCCTGACGTGGCAAAAGGTTTGATAGGTATTGAAATGTTCAATGCCGGATTGGCGGGCGCACAACGCGATCAATTAGCGATCTACTTCGCTAACAAGCTTCCTCTGGCTAAGGTGGGGAATAGCGATGCGCACGTCAACTTCATTATCGGGAAAGGCGCAACCAAATTCCCAGGTCATACAGCGACAGAGCTTAGACAAGCCTTGATCGACCGTCAAACCGAATCGGTTGGAGAACATCAAATGAATTGGATGGATTTCTTTGTGCGATTCATGCCTAGACTCTTCCTACGATACACGACCAGTTATTTAGCCTGGAGCAATGTATTATCAAAACCATTACAACACGCTGAACAAGATGCTTTCTAACTCAAGAAATCGTTTTTCCGTAAAAATGGCAATAATCTATAGGAACTAATCATGGGGTTATTTGCGTGATGGAGAGAGTTTAATTTCTATGAAGAAGAACATCCTTTTTATCGGTGGTTCATTAAATCAGACCACGATGATGCATCAAATCTCAGAACATCTTTGCGAGTATAATTGTTATTTCACCCCTTTTTATGCTGAATCCTTCATTGGACTATTGACCAAAATTGGGTTATTAGATTTCACTATCCTTGGCGGACAGCACCGCAAGAACACCGAAGCATACCTAGCCGAACATAATCTTGCGGTTGATTTTGGCGGGAGAGATAGAGAATATGATCTGGTTTTTACTTGCACCGATACGCTTATTCAGAAGAATATCAAGGGCAAGCGGTTGATCCTTGTCCAGGAGGGAATGACGGAACCAGAAGGCTTCCTGTATCAATTGGTAAAAAAGTTCAAGCTGCCGCGTTATTTTGCGAATACAGCCACAACAGGATTGTCAGATATGTATGATCTATTCTGTGTGGCTTCGAAGGGATACCGCGATCTTTTCATTAATAAGGGGGTGCGTCCCGAAAAGATCGCCGTCACGGGGATCCCCAATTTTGATTCTGTCGACAGCTACCGAAAAAACGATTTTCCATATCATGATTATGTACTAGCAGCGACGTCCAGCAATCGAGAGACTTTCAAACCTGAAAATCGAGAGGCATTCATCCGTTGGGTATTGGAGATTGCGAATGGTCGGAAAATGATCTTCAAACTTCATCCGAATGAGAATTTCAAACGAACCTCTCAGGAAATCAAACGCTTGGCGCCTGAGGCATTGATCTTCCAAAAAGGGAATGTCAATCAAATGATCGCGAATTGTGCAGCGTTGGTTACACAAACCTCATCCGTGACCTTCATTGGACTAGCGATGGGCAAGGAAGTTCACACCTATCTTGATCAAGAAAAGCTGAAGAAAATTCTGCCGGTTCAAAATGGGGGTACCTCTGGCAAACGTATCGCGACCCTGGGTCGCCTCCTGTTGAATCTAAATTCGGAAGAGTTGAAAGCTCTACGCGCTGGTAAGAAAGGCAAAATCAGATGGCAAAGCGAAAAAGCGCTTTATCTCCGAAGAATTGCAGAAGCGGAGCGCTAGCATTGAAATTATTAATAATGAACTAATTTTTGTACGCTTCCTACATCGGAAAGAAATCTACCGCTTTTTCCCATAGTTTCTATATACAGAACGATTCAATAGAATAGTCAATCCCAAATAAGAGATAAGCTTTTATCACCTTTGCAATACTTGATAAAGCTAATTTTATTAATCTAAATATACTTGACACCGGAATCACCCCATGGTATATTCATTTGCTATAGCAAGCTATTGCAACGTATAGCAAATTATAGCAATATTTTTTATTACTTCTCGGGATTACAATATATATGGTACACCATGGATGATTTGCTGACAACCAAACAAGTTGAAGACCTCCTGCAAGTGGATCGAACCACGATCTATCGCATGCTCAACGACGGACGTTTGACAGGCATCAAGGTGGGACAGCAATGGCGTTTTATGCGCTCTGAGATAGACGCGCTTTTGGGAATAGAACCTCAAACGAAAGTAGAACCATCTGCACCCTATACTCCCCTAAATCCACAATACATACCCACAGAATGCGCTCAGAAGATCCAGGATGTATTTGCAGAGATCGCAGAAATTGGAGCGATCAGTACAACATTAAACGGTGAACCCATCACCTCCCCAAGCATTAAATGCGAATTTTGTCGATTGATCCACCAATCCGAAAGTGGATGGGCAGCCTGTAAAGAATCCTGGCAGAAGCTTGGCAGCAGAGCGGATATTGAACCAGAAGAATTTTTCACCTGCCACGCCGGATTGAATTATTCGCGAGCTGGAATTTATATCGATCAGCATCTCTCTTCGATATTGATCGCTGGTCAATTCAATATTGAAGAACCAGATCAAAAAGAAACCGAAGAGAGAGTCAAAGCGTTAGCAGAAAAACATAGCATTGATGCCCAAGAATTGTTGGAGGCTTGCCATACTATCCCAGTACTTGACCAAAGATTGAAAGGTAAAATCGGGGTTTGGCTGAGAAGAGTCGCCAGCGCATTCAGCGAGATGGGACGCGAAAGAGCGGAATTAATGAGACGCTTGCAATTGATTTCTGAAATGAGCAAGATCAGTCTTATTGAATAATTCAAGATAAAAACAAAATTTTAGGAGGTCGATATGTCATTCGAATTTGATCAAGAGCTAGATTGTAAAGGATTATCTTGTCCTATGCCGATCTTGAAGACCAAAAAAGCGATCGACAAAATGGAAGTTGGTCAGGTCTTAAAAATGGTTGCTACTGATGCAGGGGCTGTCCCAGATGTAACAGCTTGGACAACCAAAACCAGTCACGAATTACTCGGGCATGAAGAAGATGGGGGCGTCTTTACTTTTTATATCAAAAAAGCAAAATAAAACTGAATAGATAAGGAGAAAACCTATGTCAGAAGTTCAAGCCAAACGATTAGCTATTATTGCCGGGCATGGCACCCTGGATGCAGCTTATCCACCGCTTATATTAGCCACTTCAGCAGTAGCGATGGATATGGAAGCAGCAATCTTCTTTACTTTCTATGGGTTGGATATTTTAAAGAAAGGCAGAATAGACAAACTGCAGGTCGCGCCGATCGCAAACCCAGCTATGCCAATGCCGGTACCCAATATCGTCGGTATGCTGCCGGGGATGACTAGCATGGCAACCTGGATGATGAATAATATGATGCAAAAGGCGAATGTCGCAAAGTTAAGCACACTACTCGAAACCGCGATCGAATTTGATGTCAAGCTGATCGCCTGCCAAATGACGATGGACGTTATGGGTATCAAGAGGGAAGAATTGATCGACGAAGCTGAAGTTGGCGGAGCGGCAACCTTCCTTGAATTTGCCAGCCAGAACGCGATCGTATTAACTTTTTAGAGAAACAAGAATATTAGATTGGAGGATTTTTTATGGATGACCAAAAAGTAATGATCATAATGACCAGTGGTCCAGATACGCCACGTCGATGCGCGACTCCTTTTTTCTTTGCGACACTCGGCGCTGCCATGGAATATGAAGTCACGATGTTCTTTACGATTGATGGCACTTTACTACTTAAGAAAGGTGTCGCCGAGACAGTCTTCCCCAAAGAAGGCGGAAAACCAGTCAGCGACTTCATTCAAGACGCGATCGATGCGGGTGTGAAATTGGTCGCCTGCACAGCATCCACTGAACTGCACGATATCAACCCAGAGGAAGACCTGATTGATGATGTTCAAATGGTAGGCGGCGCTTGGATGTGGCAAGAAGCGGAAGAATGTGAGACTGTACTCACTTTTTAATCAACGTAAGCCTCGTTTCTAATACGATGCTTAAAACACAGATCAATGTTCAGAGAGAGAAATATTATTAGGAGAAAGGAATTATTATGGCAAATGTAAATGGATGTAACCTTCCCGAAGATCTGTATTATTTGATAGAAAAACATATTTGGGCAAAACCAATGGACGACGGGAAAGTGCGCGTCGGCATGACAGCAGTAGCTGGAAAATTAGCCGGTGGAAAGCTAGCTGGCGCAACCGTCAAACGCAAAGCTGTTGGAAATGAGGTCGCTCAAGGCAAAAGCATTGCTACGATCGAGAGCAGCAAATATGTTGGACCGGTGCACACACCCGTAAGCGGCATATTATTGCGCGGCAATGATAAATTGGCGACAGATCCAAATTTAGCCATCGAGGACCCTTATGGCGAGGGTTGGATTGCAGAAATTCAACCTAGTGACTGGGAAGGCGAGAAAGGCAGTCTGGCAACCGGAGCGGATGCGATCGCTGCTTTTCAAGCCAAGTTAGATGCCGATGGTGTGAGCTGCGAATAGATGAAATAATGGAGAATGTGATGAGTGAAAAGACAATCTACCAACACTTACAAGAACAAGGCGTCTCTCGGCGTGATTTCTTGAAGCTCTGTGGGATGCTGGTTGGCGCGATGGGGATCAGTGTTCCACCCTTAGAATCGGCTGACTTCCTCTTTCAATCAGATGGGGTTGATCAGCGAATGGTACAGAGAGTAGCAAAAGCATTAGAGAGTAAAACGCGAGCGCCTGTGATCTGGTTGGAATTTCAAGATTGCGCCGGGTGCACTGAAGCCTTGACCCGCTCACAATCCCCGACGTTGATCGACTTGGTACTTAACTCTATATCGGTGGAGTACCATGAAACATTAACCGCCGCAGCAGGTTTCCAAACAGAAGCCAATAAGGAAGCCATTATGCAAGCCTACCATGGACAATACGTGTTAGTCGTGGAAGGCAGCATTCCTACTGCGGCGGGAGGAGCTTATTGTACCATTGGAGGACGTTCAGCAGTAGACTTACTAGAGGAAGCGGCTGAAGGCGCTGCAGCGATCATCGCAACCGGGAACTGTTCAGCTTTCGGTGGGTTGCCCAAAGCAGCGCCTAATCCTACTGGCGCGAAAGGTGTTTGGGAAATCATAAAAGATAAGCCAGTTGTGAATATCCCTGGATGCCCAGCCATTCCAGAAGTCTTTACTGGAACGTTGGCGCACTTCTTGATCTTCGGTAATTTACCTGAACTCGACGATCTGAACCGACCGATGACCTTCTACGGAAAGACCGTCCACGACCGCTGCTTACGACGCCCCTTTTACGATGCCGGAAAATTTGCGATGTCGTTTGACGATCAAGGCGCCAAAGAAGGCTGGTGTCTCTATAAACTAGGTTGTAAAGGTCCAACGACATACAATGCCTGCGCTTCGATCAAGTGGGATGCAGGGCTTTCCTTCCCAGTGCAATCCGGACATCCTTGTCTAGGCTGTTCGGAGCCAGATTTCTGGGATGGAGGAGGTTTCTATCAAGGACAATCAGCGCCCTTGAACCCGCCAGGTATGGTATCCGTGGGCACGGCAGTAGGCGCTGGCGCTGTAATTGGAGCGGTGATGGCTGCTAATAATGCCAGTCAGAAAAAACGCGCTACAGCAGCCGGCAATGAAACATATCGTGAAGATAAAAAGGAAGCATGAGAGGAGCAAATTATGAACTGGAATGAAATTTTGGAGTTTTCGCGCGGTGCGCTCTTCAATGTCGCGCTGATTTTTTTCGTTGCCGGCATGGTTTACCGTCTTGTGCGAGTACTCTTGCTTGGATGGAGCCGTGATCGAGCGCCCGCTGCTGGCAGTAAAGTCGGCGGTGTGGCGAAATCCTTCTTGAAAGGCATTTTGATCTGGCCTTTCATCCCTTGGGTAAAACGAACATTTAGTAAAAACCCGATCATTTACCTGGCAGGCGGTCTTTTCCATCTAGGACTCTTTGCAGCAATCTTTCTAGGCACGCCCCATATGCTGGTATGGAAGAGTTTGTTGGGATTTGGTTGGCGGACACTACCCGTTCCGATCGTTGATTGGCTTTCTGCTGGAGCGATCTTAGCCATGATTGTCCTATTGATCAATCGCCGCATTAACCCGGTCCTCAAGCTGATCAGTGGGCCCGCTGAATATCTAAGCTGGTTAGTAGTTTTCCTGCCTATGGTGAGCGGTTATATGATGACACATCATATGTTCTTCCGCTATGAAGTTTTATTCAGCTTGCATATGATCGCAGTCGATGTGTTATTGATCTGGATACCGCTGAGCCGAATATCACACTTTATGTTCTATTTCTTCTCACGGACCATCCATGGATTAGAATTTGGAAAACGGGCCGTAACCCCTTAGGAGGCAAACATGGAAACTCAAACAGCCTTAAATACATTTGTAAAAGAAACCGGCGGCTGGGCAGCCTCGCAATTAGAAGCTTGCACTCGCTGTGGTATGTGCGCTGAAGCGTGTCACTTTTACCAAGCAACCGGAATACCTGAATATGCTCCAGTTTGGAAAATTGAACTGCTAAGTCGGGCATATGAACAGCGCTTTACAGTCAGCGGAAAAATAAAACTTGCGCTCGGAATTGACAAGCCAATTAACGACCAAGACCTTTTGGATTGGAGCAAATATATTTATCACGCTTGCACAGTATGTAATAAATGTTCCATGGTCTGTCCGATGGGGATCGATCTGGGTACCTTAATTCACGATGTACGCTCAGGATTGGCTGAAGCTGGCGTCGTACCAGCTGATCTCAAAGCAGCAGTCGAGCTACAATTAAAGGAAGGTAGTCCGCTCGGCGTGACCGATGAAGTTTTCGAAGACCGCCTCGAGTGGGTGACGGATGACTGGGAAGTTGATATCCCGATTGACAAAGAAGGAGCTGAAACGTTGGTCGTCTTCTCATCGATTGAGATCATGAAATTCCCACAAAACCTGGCAGCAATTGCTGAGATCCTTAACGCGGCTGGTGAAAATTGGACATTAAGCAGTAAAGCGCGCGAAGTGGTCAATTTTGGTTTTTACGAAGGTAGCCATGAACGCACGGCGCTCTTCCTGCGTAGAATCTTAGATCATGCTGCCGAGATGGGCGTCAAGCGTATCGTGGTTACCGAGTGTGGACATGCCTACGACGCTCTACGCTGGACAGCCTATAATATCACCGATGTCCCCAAAGACATCGAAATCACGCATATCTCGCATCTATTAGGCGAGTATGTCAGCGCTGGACGGATCCATCTAAAAGAAGGCGCTTTAAATGGCGAGACGATCACCTTCCATGATGCCTGTAAGATCCAACGCAAAGGTGGTCATATTCAGGAACCACGCCAGGTATTAGAAGTCTTAGCGCCTGAATCCTTCGTGGAAATGAGCCCCAATAAAGAAGAAGCAATCTGTTGCGGCGGCGGCGGCGGCGTGATCGCCATCAAAGAAGCTGATCCCCTACGCTATGAAGCTTTTAAGCTTAAAAAGGATCAGATCGAGAAGGTACAGGCAAAGACCGTCGTAATGGCGTGTTCGAATTGTCGTTTACAGTTTACTGATTGCGTCCAGCATTTTGAAATGGACGTCAAGGTAGCTGGATTATCTCAACTAGTCGCGGATGCGCTGGTAGAGTAGGAGGAATAAGATCATGATGGCAGCATTTACAATTACACCTGTTGAAAAAGGAATTCTACGTTGCCGACATACGGAGCAGTTTACTCCCGAAGATGTGCAGTCTCTAGCTGATTTCTTTTATGACTATGGTGGAAAATTATTGGTTGATCTCACCGGTACCAGCGGTGAAGAATGTGCGAAGTATATGAAATTATTTCGCCCAATGATGCCCACAGCGGCGATTTTTGGCGCAGATCTCGATCCAGCGATCCTGGAAATCTCGGAGAGCTATTATACCCGCGAGGTGCGCTATTTCAAAACAGAGGAAGAAGCTTTAACCTGGCTTCGAGAACAATAGGAGAAGAACATGGCTCAGAGATTAGTAGTAGATCCAATCACCCGCATCGAAGGTCACTTGCGCATCGAAGCAGAAGTCGATAGCAGCAATACCATCACGGCTGCTTATTCCTCTGGAACGATGGTGCGCGGCATAGAGATCATTCTTAATGGACGTGATCCGCGTGAAGCTTGGGCATTCACGCAACGCGCCTGTGGCGTATGTACAACCGTACACTCCTTTGCATCGATCCGTGCGGTGGAAGATGCCCTAGATATTAAAATTCCCAAAGCGGCAAATCTGATCCGCAACTTGATGATCGCGCAGCAATACGTGCATGACCATGTCATGCACTTTTATCACCTACACGCATTAGACTGGGTGGATGTGGTTTCCGCGCTCAGCGCTGACCCAGCAGAGACCTCCAAAATCCAGCAGTCTATCTCCCCCTGGCATAACGCATCCGTAGGTTACTTCACAGATATTCAGAAAAAAGTTCAATCGATCGTCGACAGCGGTCAACTTTCCCTCTTCGCGAATGCCTACTGGGGACACCCCGCCTATAAGCTACCCCCAGAGATCAATTTGCTCGCAACCGCGCACTATCTGGAAGCGCTCGACTGGCAATCACACGTCACCAAGATACACACCATCTTTGGCGGCAAGAACCCACACCCCAATTTTGTAGTTGGCGGCGTGCCGATGCCGATCGACCTCAATAGCGATACCGCCCTAAATGCAGAGCGCTTATCGATCATCAAAGATTCAATCAACAAGATGATTGAATTTGTTGATCAGGTCTATTTACCGGATCTGTTAGCAATTGCGCCCTATTACCTCGATTATGCCTCCTTAGGCGAGGGAATTGGAAACTTCTTGACTTGGGGTGAATTCCCAGGCACGGATAATAGCGATGTCTCACAATTCTTGGTTCCGCGTACAGTGATCGTTAATCGAGACCTGAACAATATCATCGAACCAGATCCAAGAGATTTCGAGATGATGAAGGAATATGTCACCCACTCCTGGTATGAGTACGGCAAAGGCGACCAAGCAGGTTTACATCCATGGGAAGGCGAGACGGCATTCAAGTTCACTGGTCCACAACCACCATATGACCAATTAAACGTTGAAGATAAATACACCTGGCTGAAAGCGCCACGTTGGAATGACACCCCCATGGAAGTCGGTCCGTTAGCACGCGTTCTGGCAATGTACGCCACAGGACATAAACAGACACAGGAATTAACCAACTATATCCTTGAAACACTGGGCGCTCCGATTACAGCGGTCTTCTCGACGCTTGGTCGCACCGCAGCGCGCGCCATCGAAACAAAAGTCTTTGTTGACAGGATGGTGGGTTATTATGACGAACTGATCGCTACGATCAAAGCTGGCGATACCGATACCTTCAATGGCGAAAAATGGGAGCCTAACACCTGGCCAAAACATGCGCGTGGTTTTGGTTATATGGAAGCGCCGCGCGGCGCGCTCGGACACTGGGCTGTGATCAACGATGGCAAGCTGGAAAATTACCAAATGGTGGTGCCGACAACTTGGAACGCCTCTCCGCGAGACCATATTGGACAACCAGGTCCTTACGAGGCTTCGTTAGTAAATACTCCCTTGGCAAAACCGGAATGGCCATTGGAAATCCTGCGCACGATCCATTCTTTCGATCCATGTATGGCATGCGCCATTCATATGATTGACGCCGATGGCAACGAAATCGGTGAAACAACGACGGGCTTGAGCGTTTGTATGCTCTAATATCTTTCTAATCCCGGTTCCCAATTAAAGGAGCCGGGTTATTTTAATTTTTGATATGAATAAACGAAAAATCGTACTTGGAATTGGCAATACACTTAATATGGATGAAGGATTGGGTGTTCATGCATTAGAGAAATTGCGAGCAGAAATCGGTGAACAAGAACAAGTAGAAATCTTAGATGGCGGTACGCTTGGGTTAAACTTGTTATCTCTGGTGGAAGAGTCAAGCCACTTATTGATCTTAGATGCGATCAATATTGGAAAAGCGCCGGGCGCCGTAGCAGAACTCAGAGACGAGGAAATCCCTCTCTTTCGAGGCATCAAAATGTCCGATCACCAAATCACTTTTCAAGAAGTGCTTGGTCTGGCAAAAATCCGCGATAAATTCCCCCAAAACCTGTATCTGATCGGCGCGCAACCGGCAGATCTTTCGATCGGCGTCGGATTAAGCGATACGATTGAAGCAGTCATCCCTGATATCGTTCAACGAGCCGTACGGGTTTTGGATCAATGGGGATGTATAAACAAAGATTAGGAGATCGTTGATGAAAGTATATTTTCTAGACCTTGTATCCTGGCAAGAGAGTCAGGCGCTTTATCATGCAGCAGCCTATTTAGGGCGCGAAGCATTGTTCATCTTACGCCCAAGCGCTCCCTACGTTTGCATCGGTATGCACCAAGATGCAGAGCAAGAGATCGACATGGCATTTGCAGAAGCAGAGGGCATCCCTGTCTTCCGACGTGAAGTGGGCGGCGGGGCAGTCTACCTGGATGGAGAACAACTATTTTACCAACTAATACTGGACAGTAAACGCCCAGAGATCACTAACGATAAGCTGGAATTCTACCGAAAATATCTCGATCCGGTCGTTCAGGTTTACCGAAAATTTGGGATTGAAGCAGTGTTTAAACCTGTCAATGATATTATCGTTCAGAACCGGAAAATATCCGGTAATGGCGCGGCTGAAATTGGCGATATGACTGTCTTAGTTGGCAATTTCATCATGGATTTCAACTACGAGATGATGTCGAAGGTATTACGCGTCCCGGATGAAAAATTTAGGGACAAAGTATATAAGACTCTGAGCGATAATCTGTCAACGATGCTGCGCGAGACCGGAAAAAAACCAGATACAAAGGCGCTTGCTGATGCTTTGGTCAAAGCGTATCAACCTTTGCTTGGCGAAATAACCTCAGCAACACTAGATGGCGCTTTGATCCAAAAGGCTGACGAGCTTTTCAAGGAAATGAATACGCCCGATTGGTTGTATGGAAACGATCGACGCCGTCCAGATACCAGACAGGTGAAGATACGCGAGGATGTGTATGTCATTCAAAAGATGATGAAATTTCCAGGAGGATTGGTACGCGTTGACGCCATCGCTGAAGCTGGAAAGTTGCGGGAAGTACATATTTCAGGTGATTTCTTTATCTATCCTGCGGAGGCATTAGAAGAGTTAGAAGAAACACTGGAAGGATCATCCGTTAACCTAGACAATTTGAAGAGCATCATCCAAGATTTTTATACGCAACGCGATATTCACTCTCCAGGAATCCTCCCCGAACAATTTGCAGAGATGTTAATCGCGTAAGCCTAAGTCAGTTCTTTAACCTGGTCACTCAGATAGGATTGCAAAAAGTGGTAACTTGCCCCTAAAGCAGCGCTATTTTGGGTGACC
>Ga0172371_10011095_pt1 | contig 12051 bp, 10 predicted proteins | sample Lak12m_FD_114543 | JGI IMG/M metagenome (GOLD analysis project Ga0172371, IMG submission 114543) | Freshwater microbial communities from Kabuno Bay, South-Kivu, Congo - kab_022012_12m | ecosystem: Environmental > Aquatic > Freshwater > Lake | place: Democratic Republic of the Congo: South-Kivu...
GACATAACGCCTCCTGCTGTTGTTATTTCAGAACCCTTGAACAGAACAATTAATTTTACTAGTAGTTCAATAAGAATAAGCTTTAGCGAGTTTGTTAAATTGAGTGATTTTACCAATCAGTTTATCATTTCGCCTTTGATGGATAATCCTCCCGAGATAAAAGAAAAAGGAAAAACAATTGTTCTTACTTTTAAAGATAAATTACTGCCACAAACAACCTATACGCTTTACTTCGGCAAATCTATTGTTGACATTACAGAGGGGAATGCACTAACTAATTATCAGTATGTTTTTTCGACTGGCAATACTATTGATTCACTTACTATCAGAGGAAAAGTAAATAATGCATTTGACCTCAAACCCGAAGCCGGGGTTTTTGTAATGCTTTATGATAAAAATATTGATTCCCTTCCACTCACACAGAAGCCACAATATATCTGCAAAACATCCACCGCTGGTTTGTTCGAATTAAATAATTTGAAAAGCGGAACATACAAAATTTTTGCATTGAAAGACGTAAACGCAAATTATATGTTTGACCTTCCTAACGAAAAGATTGCCTTTTTGCCCGACCTTATTATACCTGAAATACCTATTGTTCCTATAAAAGATACTGTAAAAAAGGATAGTCTTAAGATTGTAAAAGATTCGATAATTCTAAATACTGTTCATCCTCTTTTTCTTTTCGATGAAGCGGATACCGTGCAAAAATTATTGAAATCAAGCATCCCTAAATTAGGTAAATTAACCTTAATTTTTAAACAAGCAGTTAACGATTTTCAATTACGTTCATTACGGCCTGAACCAACAGGCAATTGGTTCAAAACTGAAATGTGCCCCACCAAAGACACGCTGAATTGCTGGTTTTTGCCCGGTAGTTTAGATTCGCTATTTCTTGAAGTCAGTGATAATAATATAGTTTTAGACACATTGAAATTTTCGTTGGTTTCAATTGAAAAACAAAGCAAATCAGGTAAGGGAACATCTGCTGTAAACAAGCTATACTTGGGATGCAACGCAAAAGAAGGTTTTTTATTTGACCTTAATATTCCAATAAAAATCAATTGTTCAAATCCCATAGACTCAATTGATTTCTTAAAAATCAAACTAATGGAAGGCAAGGATACTTTAAAGCCCCTTATTTCTTTTACGAATAATATCAAAAACTATTTCACGATTGATTATAAATGGAAAGAAGAAAAATCATACAAATTATTTATTCCTCCTTCTGTAATGAAGGACATGTTTGACTTCAAGAATGATAGTGTGTCGGTAAAATTTACCACCAAAGCACTCAGAAACTACGGAACAATGTCGTTAAAGATACTGATGCCCGCAGAGGATGCCGGTTACATAATTCAACTGCGCGATGAAAATGATCAATTAGTAAAAGAAAAATATATTGAATCTCTGGAGTCCCTTACTTTTGATTATTTGACTCCCAAAAATTATAAAATTAAATTAATCATTGATTCCAATCACAACAAAAAATGGGATACAGGAAATTATAATCATAAAAAACAAGCCGAGCGGGTTTATTATTATCCTGAACCCATTAATCTAAAAGCAAACTGGGAAATGAATCTTGATTGGAACATTCTTCCATGAGAAATCTTATGTAAATAAAGATTATTATTTCTGAACAGACTTTCTAAAATTAAAACATACATTTGCTTTTCAATTTTACTATCATGGAAATTACACATATTGAACATATAGGCATTGCGGTTAAAAATATAGAAGAGTCCATAAAGTATTACGAAAGTATTTTAGGGTTAAAATGTTATTCTATTGAAGAAATAAAAGATCAAAAAGTGCGAACTGCTTTTTTTATGGTGGGCCAAACAAAAATAGAATTATTAGAATCAACCGACTCCGAAGGACCTATTAGCAAACATATCGAAAAAAAAGGTCAAGGTCTTCATCATATTGCTTTTGCTGTTAAAGACATTAATAAATCATTATCAGAATTAAAGGCTAAAGACATTTCGCTCATTGATGAACAAGCACGACAAGGTGCAGAGGGGTGCATGATTTCTTTCATTCACCCAAAATCATCTGATAACGTTTTAACTGAATTGTGCCAAATTTCAAAGGAATACTAAATCTATTCTTCTTTAAAGAAATTATGAAAAGGCCTCTGTACTATTGATTAAAAAATAATACTTTTGTAAACATACTATCTGCTTTTATGAACTTTAATTAACTCAGTTTTTTTAGCATCTTTATAGCATTTATTCTTGCAATGTTAATGATTGACCTTGGCTTGTTTAATTCAAAGAAAAAAAGTCATATAATCGGTTTCAAGGAATCAGCAATAATGACAGGCATTTGGGTAGTGTTTGCATTATTGTTCTATCTGCTCATTCTTTATCATGGCGACCTTATTCATGGTGTTGATAATAACGAGGAACTCAAGTATTACTCAAAACTTTACGAGCATCCTGTTAAATTCATATCTGATGATTTTGAAACCAACCTAAAAATCTACAATCAGAACTTATCCCTCGAATATATAACGGGTTATTTGATTGAATACGCATTATCAGTTGACAATATTTTTGTAATGATTTTGTTATTCACGGCATTTGGTGTTCATGATAAATATTACCATCGGGTACTGGTTTGGGGTATTTTGGGCGCGATTATTATGCGCTTTTTGTTTATCTTTATCATGGCATCACTCATTCATCGTTTCGAAATTGTTCTTTATCTTTTTGGCGCTTTGCTCATTTTTACCGGCATTAAAATGTATTTGAGTAGAAATAAAGAAGATCATGTAAAAACAGACAACCACCCGGTTGTAAAATTTGCTTCCAAATACTTCGCAGTATTTCCGCGATATGTACAGCATCATTTTTGGGTGAGAAAGAACCATAAGTTGTTGATAACTCCACTTTTTATTGTTTTGTTAGTAATAGAATTTACTGACGTTATTTTTGCCATAGATTCAGTACCTGCCATATTTTCAATTACAAAAGATCCCTTTGTTGTTTTCTTTTCAAATATTTTTGCAATTCTTGGGTTGCGTTCGTTGTTCTTCCTATTGATGAATATTATAAATATCTTTCACTATTTAAAGGTGGGACTTGCCATCCTGCTTACTTTTATAGGACTTAAAATGATTTTTAATTTTTGGTTGAAAGATACTGGTTTTACCACTGCTCACTCATTATACATAATACTATTTATATTATCTATTAGTATTCTTGCTTCCATTCTATTTCCACCTAAAGATAAAGAAACAAACACCATGGGATAATCAAAGCTGATTTTTTGAATTTTAGTTTTCATAAAAATTCATAAATCATCATCCTAACTATTTAAAAATCGAAAATAATTGAGAGTTTTTTATAATTTTGTTTATACTAATTAAATTTTATCCTATGAAAATAAAGCGTTTGGTTTTTTGTATACTTGGTGTTCTATCAATTCAGATTGCAATAGCACAAAGTAAAGCACCTGATTTTAAGTTTAAAGAGTCGCCCCGAACACATAATATGCACATCGTTTCTGATGGTAAGTTCTATTATGCAAATAATGGAGGAAAATCAACAGAGGGAGTAATTCATAAATTTGATTTTAAAGGTAATCTGATAGGAACGTATGACATTTATCTTGACATGCGAGCATTAATGTATAACCAAAAAGATAAACACTTATATGTATGCACCTATGATAAGAAAATCTATAAAATTACTGATTTAGAAAAAGGGTATAAAGAAGAAATTATAAGTGATATGTATGCTAATGAGCAAGCTACTCTTGCCATGAGTTCAAATGGAAAATATATTTACTGTTTAGATAATGGAGTTGTGAATGTGTATAAATTTCCTTCCGGAAAGTTATCTAAATCATTTAACAACATTAGTTCGGGAAGTACTTTACAAACAGGGAGTGCTGCTATTGCAACCGATAACAAATATTTTTATACATGGAATGCAGATTTAGGAATTATTTTTGTTTATAATCTTAAGGGCAAAAAAATAAAATCATACGACATACAAGAAGGTCATTACGGTTTCTCTTTATCAGTTGCAAACGGAATGGTATTTGTTTCGGATGACGGAGATTATAATGAAGGTACATGGTACGGTTACAATTTGTGGAAATAGTTATATGGAATAAAATCGCTCCTACATCTTAAATATCACAATTATCAAATTTTCGAAACAACATTAATTTATTAATAATGAGAGTATCATTGCAGACCAAATTCATTAGGTCATTTTTTATTATCGCATCTGTGCTGTTTTCACAAATGCATTTATATGCACAAGTAGATCACAAAAATACTGACCAAAAATTTACTTCTTTATTGCAAATAATAGATTTTGCTTATGTGGACACTGTGAATGAGGAAAAACTAACTGAAAAAGCAATAGTTGCAGTATTAAAAGAACTTGACCCTCACTCGGTATATCTTTCAAAAAAAGAAATTAAAGAAGCTAACGAGCCATTGCAAGGTAACTTCGAAGGTATTGGTGTGCAATTTAATTTATTTAAAGACACGATCCTTGTATTATCAGCCATACCCGGAGGTCCATCCGAAAAATTAGGTGTGATGGCAGGAGATAGAATCGTAAAGATAAACGGAGAAGATGCTACCGGTTCAAAAATTACGAATGATTATGTATTAAAAAAATTACGGGGAGATAAAGGAACAAAAGTGAATGTGAGCATATACAGAAAAGGTAAAAAAGAGCTGTTGGAATTTAGCATTACGCGCGATAAAATACCTATCAACAGTATTGATGCAACTTTTATGGCCTCCTCTGATATTGGGTACATTCGTTTAAATCGCTTTGGACAAACCACTATGCAAGAGTTTCATGAGTCTATGAAAACTTTAACTGCTGCAGGAATGAAGAACCTCATACTTGATTTGCGCGATAATGGTGGTGGTTACTTGAACACAGCTATTGACCTTGCAGATGAGTTTTTATCAAATGAGAAACTTATTGTTTATACAGAAGGCATACACAGTCCCAAACAGAGTTATAATGCAACAGTAAAAGGTGGCTTCGAAAAAGGAAAACTAATCATACTTATTAACGAAGGATCGGCTTCAGCCAGTGAAATTGTTTCTGGTGCGGTTCAAGACTGGGACAGAGCACTCATTATTGGCAGACGCTCGTTTGGAAAAGGACTTGTTCAGCGTCCTTACGAACTACCTGATGGCAGCGTGATTCGGCTAACTACTGCCCGCTACCATACCCCTACCGGTCGTTGGATCCAGAAACCATATGACGAGGGAAGTGATAAATATTATAAGGATTTAACTAACCGTTACAAGAACGGAGAGTTTATTCATTCCGACAGTATTCATTTTCCTGATTCATTAAAGTATTACACTCCTGCAAAACGCTTGGTATATGGCGGTGGCGGCATAATGCCTGATTTATTTATCCCATTGGACACAACAAAAATCTCGGATTATTATTCAAAACTTTATAACAAAGGTTTATACAATCAATTTACATTATCAATGATGGACAAAAACAGAAGTAATTATAAAACCAAGTACCCAACTTTTGAAACCTTTAAAAAGAATTTCGTTATTGATGACGATTTTTTAAATCGGTTTTGCGAATATGCTACTAAAGAAGGCGTAAAGAAAGATGATAAAGGATTTGAGCTTTCAAAAGAACTTATATCAAATCAGCTCAAAGTATTGATGGCTCGCAATATGTTTGATTGGAACGCAGCTATTCAAATATCAGTGGAGCATGACGATACTTATAACAAAGCTATAGAAGTTATGAAAGACAATACTTTTAAAAAGTATAAAATTCAGTACTAATAATTGTTTCCGAATACTATTTCCTCGTTCAAAAATAATTTTACAGATTATTTAAGGCAAAGCTTTTTAATTTCGCACAAAAATGTAAATTTGCAGACTTAAAAAAAAGGGCCCATAGCTCAGTCGGTTAGAGTAGTTGACTCATAATCAATTGGTCGCTGGTTCGAGCCCAGCTGGGCCCACTCAAATGGACAGCGGTTAATTTTCAATCGCTGTCATTTTTTATCTCCGTTTTCTCATATCAATCAATAGATGCGCAAGAAAGGGCTTCATTGATATGCAGTGTATGACATTTATTTTCTAAAAAACCAATACTACATCAAAAATCGAACTTATCAAATCCTGCTTTATCTCTAATTCAGCATCAGTGCAAAAACCCGTTCAGGATTGCAAGCCGCTTAATCCCCTCTTTCAGAAACCTTTTATTACTAATTTCAAAAGAACGAAAAATTACAAAGGAGAAAACTATGCAGCAAAGCCGAAGTAATTACCTTATAAAAAATTTATTATTAACTGGAGTAACATAAATTCATACTTTTGTTTAAAATTTGAATAATAAAATTATTATTAACTATTATTTCATATTTATTTTTATCCCAAAATAGCGCATTTTGTTTAAAAGACATACAATTATTAAACTAATTAATCTTCCTTATAAATTAAAAATTGTGAATACATGAATAAAAAAAATTTTGTTATCATTGCCATCATGGCAATTTCTTTTAATTTGCTGTTGATTTTCGGATGTGCCGAAAACACAAAGAATAATGTTGAAAAGACAATTAATAATAGTGATACAATTATAGGTAATGCTATTTGCAAAAAATGTCACAAAAAGATAGACACACTTATTGTATCAGGTTCTCATAAGAATTTAAACTGTGAAACTTGTCATGGTTCTGGTTCTATGCACCGCTCCAGTCCTATGGCGAATAAAATGATTCTGCCTATTAAAAGAACTGACTGTGCTTTGTGCCATTCAGGCAAATCATCTAAGTCCAAAGATGCCAAACAAATTGATACCATTACGCATTTCCCAAATAATAGGTGTATTAAATGTCATGATCCGCACAATACAGGGTTTGGAAGACTGGCAAATAGTACTCCAAATAGCTCGACATGTAGTATCTGTCATTCCAAGGTCAATGCTGTGAGACTAGGAAGCAGTCATAGAACCGTCGAATGTCAATCGTGTCATTTGGGATGGGAGAAACATCTGGTCAATCCAAAAAAAGTTAAACCAACAAAGACAACAACGCGAGAATTTTGCGGTCAATGCCATGGACAGGGTATTGCCTCAGCTACAACTAAAATAAAGCTAATAGACCTGAAAGAACACATGCCGGATATGAAATGTATAGAGTGCCATAAAGCTCATTGTCCGGTAGAATAGAAAAGGGAAAAACCCTATTGTTTTAGGGTTTTGGCTAATTCAGCTAATTGTACTCAAGCTGAATAATCGCGTCAAATCTATTGTTTCATTCGCATCAGAAAATTTGCTCGAGGTAAAAGTTGAGGATAAGCAAAGTGCCATGTGTCTGACAATGCAATAAAACTATTTTCAAGATAAGCAAACTTTATCTAAAAACTGAGTAAAACATATTTTCCTATATTCCCGATTTTGCTTCAAGGTTCGAGTTTTCAAATACAAAAGACAACGAACGTAATAAAATGTTTAAAAATAACGCTTGTCTGATTGTTAATTTTTCAGCAACCGGTTACCAATGAACTTATTTATGAATCTGCAATGTTTAAAAAAAAATTATGTAGGTTTGCAAGAAAATAAAACATCCAACCATGAATAAACTATTTTTTTTAGTCATTTTTATATTCTTGAGCCCAACATTGATGTCGCAACCTATCACCGACACAACATCTACTCCAAAGAAGTCTTCAAAAAGCAAAGGAGATCGGGTTGTTATAGATGTTTTTACAGATTTTTGGTCAGGCGATCCATCAAATATTAAAGTAAAAAAGGTAAATTTAGCAACGAATGTAAAATTGCTAAAAGATATTCCACTTGCTAAAGGGCCTTTTAGCCTTGCTTTTGGAATCGGTTTCGATGCACATAATTTTAAAAGTAATGGCTCGCTGACAGTTGACACTGCCGGAAAATCAGTTTTTATTCCTTTACCGGACACGTTATTTGGAGGAACTATAGTAGATTATAAAAAGAATAAATTAACGGTTGCTTATCTGGATTTTCCAGTTGAGTTAAGGTTCAGAACAAAAAACGAAACCGGAAATAAATTTAAATTTTCGATTGGTTTTCAACCCGGTTTTTTAATGAATAAACACACTAAATATGTTGGAACTGACCTTTGGGATGGAACGGGAAAAAAGATAAAAAGAAAAGTACACGATCTTAGCAATATCGAAAAATACAGATATGGTATTACTGCAAGAATAGGGTATGGTATGTATAACTTTATGTTTTATTATTCTCTTACAAATGTTTTTAAAAAAGACAAAGGGCCCGAACTTGCACCAATGTCTATAGGTATTACACTAACACCCATCAACTAAATCAGAAGATTAAGAAAATCCCTGACATAACAACAAGACCAACAAAAAAGCCAAAGTACACTTGTGATTGCGTATGAGCTTCCAACTTTAAACGGGCGTAGGAAACTAATCCGGCAGCCATAATCAAACATGCTATCATTAAACGCATATCATTATCGAACTGCATCGACAAGCAAATCATGCAACCAATCATCCCTCCCATAGCAACTGTGTGAATACTGATTTTCCACCAAAAATTTATCAACAATACCAGTGCAATTAAAAAAGTTGATCCCAATACAAATTGCTGAAACATTGCCGGAAGTTTGACTTGATGCAACATATAATAGGTTGAGTAATAAAAAATAGTAGCCATGAGTAATGGAAGAACACGTTCTTCGCGCGTTTCCATTTCAAATGTTTTTACCATTCCTCGATGCTTTAATAAAAGAATCAACAGCACCGGAAAAGCACAAGACATTACAAAAACTGATCCGAGTACAATCAGTTTCCCATGCATGGTAAGCATTAAATTAAATATTGTCTTAAAGGAAAACATGAAAAAAAAGGTATAGGTAGTAATCAACAATGGATGAAACACAAGAGAAATTATTTGTGCTATGCGTTTCTCCATTACAATTCTTTTCTTAATCTTGCTACAGGAATTCCGAGCTGTTCGCGGTATTTGGCAATCGTTCTGCGGGCAATATTGTACTTTTTTTCTTTTAAAATTTTCATCAGTTCATCATCAGTTAACGGTTTCTTTTTGCTTTCGCTATTGATGCAATCCTGCAAAATCCGTTTCACTTCAATAGTTGAAACCTCTTCTCCACTATCAGTAGAAAGTGATTCTGAAAAAAACTTTTTAATTAAAAATGTGCCATACGGTGTTTGTACATATTTACTGTTCGACACACGCGAAATGGTTGAAATATCCAAACCCACTTTTTCCGAAATGTCTTTCAGAATCATTGGCTTTATAAGAGTTTCATCGCCTTTTAAAAAGTATTCTTTTTGATAATTCATGATAGCTTCCATTGTTAAAAGCATGGTTGCTTGTCTTTGCAATATCGCTTCAATAAACCATTGAGCCGAATCAACTTTTTGTTTTACAAAAGATAATGCTTCCGTTTTTTGTTTGTCTTTTTTACTCTTTGAATAATCCTGAAGCATTTCAAGGTATAATTTACTAATCCTAAGATCAGGTGCATTGCGTGAGTTAAGTGTTAATTCCAATTCACCATCGTTAATATTGATTGTAAAATCAGGTATTATATACTGAACTATTTTGGCCGATTCGCTTTGAGTATTGCCCGGTTTTGGATTTAATAATAATATTTCAGCTATGGCTCTTTTTAATTGCTCTTCGCTAAGTTCTGTTTTTTTTAAAATTTTATCGTAATGTTTTTTTGTAAATTCATCAAAGCAGTTTGTTAAAATCAAGACTGCGCTTTTTATATCAATATTATTATTGTCTTTGCGTTTAAGCTGCAATAAAAGGCATTCTCGAAGGTTACGGGCACCAATACCGGGTGGATCAAACTCTTGAATAATTTGTAAAAGTGTATTAAGCTCTTCGACTGTAGTGGTAATATTTTGAGAAAAAGCAAGGTCGTCAACCATAGCTTCAATATCTCTTTCCAAATAACCGGAATCGTCAAAGTTGCCAATGATGTGCGATGCAATCAAATTTTGTCGTGCATCCATCACATGTAAACCAAGTTGCTGCTGCAAAAGTTCATGAAAAGTAACCCCTACTGAAAATGGGATTTCCTTTTTACCGGTTTCATCATCAGGACTAGTATTATTTACGGAAAGCTTGTAGGCAGGTGTTTCGTCATCCTCAATATAGTCATCAAGACTAAACTCGTCTTCGTCTTTGTCTTTTGCACTTACCTCTTCACTATCATCATCAGTAGTAGTATCAAACTCATCTTCTTCCTGTTCATTTTCCTCTTCATCAACACCTTCTTCGAGAGCAGGATTTTCTTCAATTTCTTGCTTAATTCTTTGCTCAAGGGCAATAGCAGGAATCTGCAAAAGCTTCATCAGTTGAATTTGCTGAGGTGATAACTTCTGCAACATTTTCTGTTGCATTTTCTGATTAAGCATTGACATGATTCTGTTTTTTTATGGTGCAATATACATATAAAAGCAAGCTGTATGCAAGTTTTTTGTTCATTAATTTAAAATTCGGCATTCAGTGGTGTTCTAGGAAAAGGAATCACATCGCGAATATTACTCATACCTGTAACAAAGAGAATTAATCGTTCGAAACCAAGGCCAAAACCTGCGTGTGGGGCTGTCCCGTATTTTCGTGTTTCGAGGTACCACCACAAATCTTGCTCGTTGATTTCCATTTCCTTAATGCGATTATAAAGTTTTTCATAATTTTCTTCGCGCTGAGAGCCACCTATAATTTCTCCTATTTGCGGAAACAAAACATCCATTGCTCTTACAGTTTTTCCATCTTCATTTTGTTTCATGTAAAATGCTTTTATCTGCTTTGGATAATCAGTAAGAATTACAGGTTTAACAAAATGCTTCTCAACAATAAATCGTTCGTGCTCTGCTTGTAAATCACATCCCCAAGAAACAGGAAATTCAAATTTCTGTCCACTACTCATTAAAATATTTACAGCTTCTGTGTAGGTCAAACGAACAAAATCATTATCAATAATAGTATGTAGGCGTTCAATTAATTGATTGTCGTACATTTTATTCAAAAATTCCAAATCATCCTTACAAGTTTCAAGGGCATATTTTATAAGTGATTTCAGAAAATCTTCCGCAAGATTCATGTTATCGATGATATCATAAAAGGCCATCTCCGGCTCTATCATCCAAAACTCCGAAAGATGACGGGTAGTGTTCGAATTTTCAGCACGGAATGTAGGGCCAAAAGTATAGACTTTTGAAAGTGCCATTGCGCCCAACTCTGCTTCAAGCTGTCCTGAAACAGTGAGGTTGGTTGACTTTCCAAAAAAATCCTGCTCATAATCAATTTCACCGGTTACGGTTTTAGGTAAATTATTTAGGTCAAGTGTTGTTACCCTAAACATAGCTCCTGCACCTTCGGCATCTGAGCCGGTGATAACGGGTGTATGCAAATAGAAAAAGCCGTGATCATTAAAATATTTATGAATAGCAAATGCCATTGCATGGCGGATACGCAATACAGCGCCAAACGTATTTGTACGTGGTCGAAGATGGGCTATTTCTCGCAAAAATTCAAGCGAGTGGCCTTTCTTTTGAAGAGGATATTTATCGGGATCTGCTGAACCATAAACTTCTATTTCCTTGGCCTGAATTTCAACGCTTTGCCCTGAGCCAACTGATTCAACTAATTTGCCATTTACTGATAAACATGCACCGGTAGAAATTAACTTCAGCATTTCAGCATCAAAGGATTCTACATCAACAACTATTTGAATAGTATGAATAATAGAGCCATCGTTGAGTGCAATAAAAGCAACATTTTTATTTCCTCTTTTTGTACGAACCCATCCTTTAACGTTTACCATTCCTTCACACGGCTTCATCAAAAGCAAATCCTTGATTCGTGTATTTTTAATCGTTTCCATATCTTAAAAATTTTTGCAAAAGAACGAAAAAATAAGCAGTTGATAAAATCAAAAACTCATAATTGATTTCCTCTTAATCTATTTCTGATTAATCATTCGCACGTAATTGCTGATTGACCGATCGTAGGTTGCTTCATAAGCATCGTTAAAATAGCAAGC
>Ga0172371_10011096_pt1 | contig 12050 bp, 14 predicted proteins | sample Lak12m_FD_114543 | JGI IMG/M metagenome (GOLD analysis project Ga0172371, IMG submission 114543) | Freshwater microbial communities from Kabuno Bay, South-Kivu, Congo - kab_022012_12m | ecosystem: Environmental > Aquatic > Freshwater > Lake | place: Democratic Republic of the Congo: South-Kivu...
ACCCTCATACTTAAATCTTCTCCTCATCATGCTTGAGAATCTGGTACAGAAATTCCCTCGATCGGAATAACTGAGCTTTGACTGTTCCCAGCGGAAGGTCTAATTCAGTGGCGATCTCTTCGTATGACCACTCTTTAAAATACCGGAGTTCTATCAGGTTACGATAATGCGGTTTCAGTTTCTCGACAACTTCCCGCATCAGTTTGATCTTCTGCTTCTCAATGGCTATCTCTTCCGGATCTAGTGATGAAGTTGGGATATTGACCGGTTGTTCTTCCTGGTCCCCATTACTATCCATGTGACTATCAGTAAAGACAATCCGCCTGGATTTACGGAGGAAGTCGATGCAGTTATTGGCAGCGATCTTGAAAAGCCATGTGCTGAAAGCAAATTCGGGGGAATACTGATGCAATTTCCTGAAGGCTTTTCCGAATGCTTCTATTGTCAGATCTTCAGCATCCGTAGGATTGTTCGTCATCTTCAGGAGAATGAAATAAAGAGAATCCCTGTAGTTGTTCAGCAGCTCTGCATACGCTTTCTGATTCCCGTTTTCACGGGCTTCAATCACTAATCTGTAATCGCGTTGTGCTTTCTCTGTAAGATGGGTTGCTATTTCCATTTACGGGGTTTGACGAAAACATTCGATCCTATGATCACTGCCAGGAGGAGAAGAGAAACCAATTCCAGCAACGGGATCCATGCGATCAGCTGCTTTTCCTGAAGCCTTTTTGCACACAGGCCAAAAACAATATACTGGCTTACCCATTTCAGCAAAAGTACACTTAAAACAAATATCCAGGCAAATTTCAGGGAAAGAAGCACTGCCAGCAATACGAGAAATACCAGTTGGGTCACACTGAAGAGCCCGAGTAAAAATTTATGCACGAACCTGTAATGAACACCGGTTGTCATGTGCCGCCTCTTCTGGGTAAACCACTTACCGACCGATAATTTCGGTTCGGAGTAGGTGAATGCGCCCGGATCTCTCTGCACACCGGTATTGTTTTTTCTGGCTACACGGTTGATGAACAGATCATCGTCACCACTGCTGATCCGGTAATGAGAGATAAAGCCTTTCTGCTGGTAAAAAAGTCGTTTTTTATACGCTAGGTTTCGTCCAACACCCATATATGGGATCCCGGACATTGCAAATGAGAGGTAATGGATTGCCGCCTGGAGGGTATCGAACCGGATCAGGGCATTCAACAAACCTCTGCGGTGCTCATAAGGTCCATATCCCAGAATGATCTCTTTACCGGTTGTGAATGCTTCCTGCATCAGCCTGATCCACTGGCTGCCTGCAGGGCGGCAATCGGCATCGGTGAGAAGAATGATCTCGTACCTGGCTGACTTGATCCCAATGGAGAGCGGGAACTTTTTACCCGTAAAGAAGTTGAGGTCGCGCTGGATGCTCACGACTTTCAGATGGTTATAACGTTCAGACAGGTCAGCCAGAAGGAATGAAGTATCGTCGTCTGATGCATGATCCACCACCACCACTTCATACAACGGATAATCCTGTTCCAGGATCAGTGGAAGGTTTACTGAGAGGTGGTGGTATTCATTGTGTGCACAGATCACTACGGAAACCCCCTGTAGATTTTCGATGTCCGGTTTACGAACCGTAGCGAACCGGGGATCATCGGAGCCATTTACGATTTCGGAAAACAGGTCCAAGGATTGATTTCCTAAGTTTTCTGGTCCGTTTGTCCGCTGGTCCGCTGGTCCGTTTGTCCGCTGGTCCGCTGGTCCGTTTGTCCGCTTGTCCGCTGGTCCGCTGGTCCGCTGGTCCGTTTGTCCGCTTGCTCCTACCCTGATGAATATTGCCCAATAAAACAACATCTGCACCAGGAAGCAACATCCAAAGAGAATGAAGAGGGAAAGAAGAACCGGATTGGGGTCGGTGAATGCGTCGGACATTTAACAAGATTTAACAGGTGGAAACGGCAAATTTATTCATTATCCTAAAATAAAACCTACCTTTGTCAAAAAATTGCGACAACCTTTAATAACTCTGCTTTCCGAGCATTTACAGAGAAGATCCTTCGCAATTTATGACCTTCACCATCACCCATACAGATCCCGGTACTTCAGCCCGGGCCGGATTGCTGGAGACCGATCACGGGACCATTGAGTCGCCCTTTTTTATGCCGGTGGGGACGGCAGGAGCTGTTAAAGCATTGCACATGAACCAGCTGAAGGAAGATGTTCAGGCCCAGATCATGCTTTCCAACACATACCATCTCTACCTGCGTCCCGGAGTGGATATCATCTCCGAGGCCGGCGGTATCCACAGGTTCAATGGTTGGAACAAACCCATCCTTACCGACAGCGGAGGGTATCAGGTGTATTCGTTAGCTGATATCCGGAAATTCAAAGAAGACGGAGTCGTTTTTCAATCACATATCGACGGATCAAAACACACCTTTACTCCCGAGTCGGCTGTTGATGTCCAGCGTGCCCTGGGTGCCGATATCATTATGGCATTCGATGAATGTACTCCCTACCCCTGTGAGTACGGGTATGCCACCAGTTCCATGAAACGGACCCACCGGTGGCTGAAGCGATGCATCGAACAATTCGGGGCAACAACTTGTCCTCACGGTTACAACCAGAGTCTGTTTCCTATCGTCCAGGGAAGCGTGTACAGGGACCTTCGGGAAAAATCGGCGGAATATATTGCTTCTTGCAATGCTGACGGCAACGCAATTGGCGGATTATCGGTCGGAGAACCAGCTCACGTGATGTACGAGATGACAGAAATCGTTACGGGGATCCTGCCAGCAGACAAACCGCGTTACCTGATGGGAGTGGGCACCCCCGCCAATATCCTTGAAAATATTGCGCTTGGCATAGATATGTTTGATTGCGTTATCCCGACCCGCAACGGGAGGAACGGGATGCTCTTTACCCGCAACGGGATCATCAACATAAAGAATGAGAAGTGGCGGGATGACTTTTCACCGTTGGAAGAGGATGGCGGGATCTTCACGGATCAGGATTATTCCAAAGCTTTCCTCCGCCATCTGTTCATCTCCAGGGAGATGCTTGCAGCGATGGTTGCAACGGTTCATAACCTGGGTTTCTATATGTGGCTCATGAAGGAATCACGTAAACAAATCCGTGAAGGAAATTTCAGGAACTGGAAAGATAAGATGGTCGTACAACTGATGCAACGCCTTTGATCCGTGAAGAAAATAGACCTCTATATCATCAAGAAATTCCTGGGTACATTTTTCTTTACCCTGCTCCTTCTGATCTTCATTGTGATTGTCTTCGACATCTCAGAAAAAATTGATGATTTCCTTAAAAACGATGCGCCTCTCGGAGCAATCATCATCGATTACTACCTGAATTTTATCCCATATTTTGTAAACCTCTTCAGTTATCTGCTGACCTTTATTGCCGTCATCTTTTTCACCTCCCGGATGGCTTCCAGGAGCGAGATCATTGCTATCCTGAGCAGCGGAATCAGTTTCTGGAGGATGCTCGTCCCGTTTTTCGTCTCGGCACTGATACTGGGATTGCTCTCATTTCTTCTGGCCAACTTCATCATTCCCTACACCAATCAAACGATGTTCGAGTTCGAAAACAAATATATCAGGGATCCGAGGAAATACAGCGACATGAACGTCCATAAGCAAATCAGTCCGGGAACCTTTATCTACATGGAGAATTTTAACCTGAAGAGTAACATCGGATGGAAATTCTCCATGGAAGAGTACGATGCGCAAACCCTGAAATTCAAGCTCAAAGGAGATAAAGCCACGTTCGATACGATAACGGGGAAATGGAGGATAGACAATTATTATACAAGGCATATCGACGGTCTTGATGAATCCATAACAAAAGGGGTTAAAATAGACACGCTGTTACCTATCAACCCCACTGATTTTATTGAGGATGTGGAGGAAATTAAAATTCTGGGATACATGAAGCTCAAAGAGGTTATCTCGAAAAAGCTCCTTCGCGGAGACCCCGATGTGGTTCATTACCAGGTAAAGCAATACGAACGCATCGCCCACCCCTTTGCCACCATTATCCTTACCCTGATTGGTGTTGCGGTCTCATCCAGGAAGGTGAGAGGAGGAATAGGGTATCATCTCGGGCTGGGTCTTGCCCTGACGTTCCTTTATATTCTCTTCATGCAGATAGCGGCAGTCTTTGGTATCTTCGGGAATCTCCCCCCGATGCTGGCCGTCTGGCTGCCCAATATCTTATTCTCCGTGATAGCCGCGTTGCTCTTGTGGAAGACACCCAGGTAGGGACGTGGGGCGTATTATGGTATTTGAGCATGAAAGTATGAGGGTGTAAGATCAGTTGACCAGCCTCCAGTATCCGGTACTTCGCATCCCATATCCCGCGTATCCGGCTTCCGGGGTGAAAAACAGGCTAACATTGAAAAACCTTGTAGTCCTCCTCAAACTGCCCACTGCCAGCTGCCTGTTGCCGACTGAAGATACCGTACACACCCGCTCCGCTGCCACTCATTGCCGCATAAAGAGCCCCCCTGTTGTACAATTCCTCCTTTATTTTCCGGATTACAGGGTATTTTTGCATGACAGGCTTTTCGAAATCGTTGGTAAGAAGTTCTTTCCACTCTTCCACTGGCAATTGGATGATCTCTTTCAGTGAGTTTTCCGGCTTCCGGGGTGTGGCCATTGCATAAGCGTCGGTAGTGCTTACATGAACAGGAGGTACGATGATCACGATCTGATATCCGGATAGGTTGACGTGGACAGGTTCAAACCGATCCCCGCGACCGGAAGCAAATACGGGTCTGTTCTCAATGAAGAAAGCACAGTCACTGCCTATCTGACGGGCGAGATCCTGAATTTGCAATACAGTCAGTTCCGTGCTCCATAGATCGTTCAGCAGTTTGATGGCATGAGCTCCATCAGAAGAGCCTCCCCCGAGGCCGGCACCGGTGGGGATGACTTTGTGGAGGTGGATCCGGAGGCCGGGGGAAGGATTGCAGGCACCTGATACCAGCCTAACAGCTTTCATCACCAGGTTCGACTCCGGATCGCACACGACCTGAATACCGGTGGTGTGAAAGTCAAAACTTTCTTCGCCAGACGGGATGATTTCCAGCGCGTCGCAGAGATCGATCGGATAAAATATGGTCTCGATATTATGAAAACCATCAGGCCGCTTTTCGACGATGTTGAGGCCGAGGTTGATTTTTGCGTTGGGAAAACAGATCACGGAATCAAATCAAATGTAAAATGGGTAACTGGTAAAATGTAAAATTAGTATTTTCAGGGCAACGTGGGCATCCCAAATTCCGGATCGGATACAAATGAGCTGTCGGTCAGGCTAAGAAGAAATGCTTTCAGATCTGCTTTTTCATCAGGGGTCAGCTGATTACCGTTCGTGGAGATGTGGTGCATCAGTGAATTGACGTATGGCGACCAAACCAGCCCTGAACTGTAGAAATCAATGACTTCATCGATGGTCTTAAATCTTCCGTCGTGCATATACGGAGCAGTGAAAACCAGGTTTCGCAATGTTGGGGCTTTGTAGGCTCCGATGTCGGCTGGATCACCCGAAACCTGGTAACGGTCTCGGGGATCGGAAAACAACGAGTCTTTGCCGTTGTTGTAAAAGAGGTTGGTGGTAAAGAGCGGATTCCCCTCCCCGCCATGACAATGAAAACAATCTCCGCCCTCTTCCGTCATGAAAAGTACGTACCCTGCAAGTTCACTCTGGGTCAACTGTACCTCTCCTTTCAGATAACGATCAAACCTGGAGTTGGAGGTGATCAGGGTACGTACAAACTGGGCAATTGCCCTTCCCATATTTTTTACGGTAACAGTTGGACTACCAAACGCTTTTTCGAACAGCTCCGGATAACCGGGGATGCTTTGAATCATTGCTTTGGCACGGTTCGTATCGCTGTTCATCTCATGAGGGGCCACAATGGCCATCCAAACCAGGTCTTCCAGCTGCCGGAATCCGGGTACAGGATTCTCAGGATAGATTCTGCCATTCCAGAGGTAACCCGTGTGTGTCCAAACCAGGTTGATCAACGGCATCATGTAATGCGGGGTGGGGTTCCCGGTGACACCGAAAGGATGTCCGCCGGAAAACTTAGGATGGTCGATGCCGCATTCAAACGACCGGGACTGAAGATGACACGTGGCGCAGGTCATCATCGAGTCGGGATTGTCATAACCTGAAATCCTTCCGTCATAAAAAAGAATCCGTCCCAGTGCAACTCCTTCAACCGTCATGGGATTGTCATCGGGGATGGCTAGTTTTGTAGGAAATCTGAACGGAATTTCGATCTGGTAGGGAGTGGGTGTATAAGATGGCCCGGAAGGTTCGGTTTTCTTACACGAAACCAGAGTCAAAAGTACAACACAGAAAAATCCAAACCATTTTACCATTGCCACATCAGTACCTGCTTCACTTCGTTCGCAACTTCGGCTCCTCGCCACAAGTTTCACCATTTCACTCAGTCACTACTTATTCTACCTTCATCGAAAAAGCTCCCCTGCCATTAAGACATACCTGGTGCATCAATGGTTGGTTCTGCATGATCCCCTGAGGGAGTGCGGCGAGATTAAAAGTAGTTGGAGGACCATCGAACCACCTGTCCAGGTGCATCGTAAACACAAGTGTTTTCTGTTTTCCGGCTTCAATGGTAAAAGCTGAATTATCCAGCTTGACAAAAAAGAAATTCTGGACAAAACCAATGATTGAATCCGGATTATTCGGGTCGTAGATCTGCCCAATTCCCAGGTGCATCATGAAAGGCCGCAGCTCAGGCAGAGTGTCGTTTTTCCATTTCGTATTCAGTTTCATATAATGATACCCTCCGCCAAGGATCTCAGGCCAGAACATATCACGCTCAGGGGGATCTGGGAAACGGTTGGAAAGATTTTTAACAGCGTTTAAACCGAATGTGAAGGAGGCGGAATCGTAAGCCGCTGCCGGAATCTGATCCACCGGAAGCCATTGGTGCGATGATGGGATACGGGCATCTACATAATGGATCCCGTCGGCGGTGGCAACCTGGTACGTGCCTCCCCCATGCAAATGAAGTCGAATATCGGAGATAAAATATTGTAATTCATTGATTTCAAATGCATTGTCAAAATTATCCGTCCAGGCTATGGTGTCCAGAATGAGTGAAACCCCGTTGAAAACGTGTTTAAACTGGATAGTGATCCCTCCGAAATCAGGAGGTGTGGGAGGTGCCGGATCTTCCTTTTTGCATCCGGTGAAAATAAGAATGACAGTAATTAAAGCGTGCAGACTAGCAATCAGGGTGGGGCAGGTTTTTGAGTTCATTGCATCAGGAATTTTATCGGGATGATTGATATTACGAAATTACTCATTCCACTTAAACATTGTGATGGAATATCTGAATAGTGTGACAAAAATCACACCATATTTTGAACATATGTTCATTATTTTGGGTTAATTTGAAGCTTTCCTGCTGGTTGACTACCTTGGCCGTACCGGAAGTTTTTTGATCTTTCAGACATCGGATCAAAAGGTATTGACCACAGAATACCGTCCAACCACTTTTACCCATCATGTATTGGATCAGGAGCACCACCATGGCCATGAGGGGGGATCTCATCATGAACATAGCCAGCATTCTCACAGCAGAATTTTAATTGCACGGGAGGATTGCCAGGTTGTGATTGCCGGCGGGATGGGGTACCGTCTTCAGGAAGATCTGATCCAGGCGGGCAAGGAGATTTATATCACTCACCAGACCGATGCATTGAAAGCAGTGATCCTCTTTCCAGGGAACAGGCTGGAAAGCGACAAAGATGCCTGCTGTCATTAAACCGGGGTCCAGTTAATCTCATCTTTTCCCATCTGTCTCAACAATGCATTGACCTGCGAAAAATGCCGGCAACCGAAAAAACCCCGCGAGGCAGATAGAGGGGAGGGATGCGGTGCTGTGAGAACGAAGTGTTTCGAAAGGTCTATCAATTCTTTTTTCGCTATAGCAAAATTTCCCCATAGCAAAAATATCAGTCCTTCCCTTTTCTCCGACAAAGCCATGATCGCTGCGTTGGTAAACTGCTCCCACCCTTTGCCCTGATGGGATCCAGCCTGGTTTTCACGAACGGTCAGGGTTGCGTTTAGCAGCAGGATCCCCTGATCAGCCCATCGCGTGAGGTTTCCATGGGAGGGTCGCTGACCACCGGTATCAGTGTGGATCTCCTTAAAAATATTTACGAGTGATGGAGGGGGTTGTATCCCTTCCGGAACCGAAAAACAGAGCCCGTGCGCCTGTCCAAATCCATGGTACGGGTCCTGGCCGAGTATCACAACTTTGACGGTTTCAAACGGGGTAAGGTTAAACGAGTTAAAGATCAACGAACCGGGAGGAAACACCCGGAACCTTTTTTTTTCCTCGAGTAAAAACTCCTTCAGTGAGAAGAAATAGGGTTTGTCAAACTCTTCGTTGAGTATTTTTTTCCAGCTCTCTTCAATGAATGGGTTAATTTTTTCCATGCCAGAATTATGAACGGTTATCAGTTAATAACTTTACGCAATAACTCATGAAAAATGTTGTTAATAACTTATAAATATGTAATTTTGCCTCCAAATTGCCCGATATGATCCGATCTACCAAAAGTATAAAAAAAGTCGCCATTATGATGCTGGCGATCTTTGTGGTCAGCCTCGTAATTTCTTCATGTACATCTGGCCAGCGATGTGCCGCATACGGTGAACGAAGCCGGTACCAGGTGGAACGTCATTAATCTACTAATCCCAATCATACATTAAAAAGTAGGGGCAATTCATGAATTGCCCCTACTTTTATTTTTACATTTGCATCACAACAAAGGATTTTTTTATAAATGAATCGATTACCGGCTTGTCGTATTTTAATTTTTGTGATCGTTTCCCTGGTGCATGGAGCGTCAGCAACAGCTCAGTATACGGAAAGACCGGATACATTGCCTGACAATGTGCTAACAGAAAAGCAATGGGCGCTTGGTTTGCTTATCCACACGAACGGATGGGGACTGAAATTTAAATATGGAACGAACCGTACAGCGCTCCGGTTATGGATGTGGGAGGCCGAATACTCAACATACAAATCGGCAAAAGAGATCCGTGTCCTGAATCCCTACTATACCAATTCAAAAAGCTATATTTACGGGAAACTTAATTCGGTCTCTTTCATTCGTGCAGGGACCGGACAGCAATACATCCTGAACCGTAAACCATACTGGGGCGGAGTGCAGCTAAGCATCCTGTGGATGGGTGGTTTGTCAGTTGGTCTGGCTAAGCCAATGTACCTCTATATCATCTATCCCGTCAGCCAGTATGAATATGAGATCAGGGAAGAACGTTATAACCCTGAACGTCATTTTGCAGACGACATTTATGGAAGGGCATCCCTGCTTGCGGGTGTGCTGGAACTTAAATTCCATCCGGGAATCTATGCACGCACCGGTCTTGAATTCGAATTCGGGAATAAGAACAAACGCCCCAAAGCACTTGAAGCAGGAGCTTGCCTGGACTTCTCCCCCATCGCCATCCCGATCATGGCCTATAATCCCAAACAAAGCCTCTTTCTGACACTCTACCTGAGTTTTACGTTTGGGAAACGGTATAATTAGAAGTCTGCAGTCCGCAGTCCTCAGTCTTCAGTCCTCAGTCTTCAGTCTTAAGAAATCAGAATAGGTTTTGTAACATTATTTCAACTATTATTCCTGGTATTTTTCAGGAAATTTGATCATATGGTTTAGCATTTGTCCAATTTCTATTATTCGACAATCATATTCTGCCGCTACTTCAGGAGTAATATATCGACAAGCCAAAGAGAAACCAACCCAAACAAGTGTTTCACTGTTTTCCATATCAGCATCAGAAATTTTGCTAATAAAATGGGGTGGATATCGTCTCTTTCTGTAGCCCTCTGCCAAATTTGAACAAACAGACCGTGAAGATCTAATGATTTGAGATGAAAGTGAATATCTCTCTTCCTTTGGAAACTCTTTTGTTAGATAATAAATATACATCGCAAGGTCAAATGCCTTTTTATACACCAATAGTTTTTTAAAATTTCCCATTTTTTATCCATTAATCCACAAAACCGATAAAAGGTTATATGTGAAAGAGCGTGTTTCTGATCAACGCATCACTATCAACATTTTAACTATTTGATAATCACCAACAAAATGTCCAAAAGAAAAAAAAGATGGATTTTCGACTGAAGACTGAGGACTGTGGACTGAGAACTAAAACAAGTACTCAATCTCCTGATGCGCATAAGCCTCTAACCGCCTTCCCGGATGCTCAACCAAAAGCCGGCCGAATTCATCGACACCATGAATGATGCCGGAAATCTCAGCACCATCTACCAGGAATTGCCTCTCCTCCCGGTAACCCAGCAGGAAACGCAGAAAATCTGATTCCAGTAGGTCTGTCTGGTTGATTCTCAACTGTGCGTACCTATCTTCAATGGTGGAGCAAAGAAGCTGCAGTGCCTCTTTCAGCCTTATCTCCCGGTGCAGGATCTGGGAAAGTGAGGCTGCCCGGGTCAGTCTGTGGTCAAAGCTGGTTTGATTGATGTTTAGGCCAATGCCTGCAACGGAAGTCTCAAAGATCTCTCCCTCAAGAATATTCTGAATCAGGATACCCCCAATTTTGTGCGATCCGACAACGATGTCATTGGGCCATTTCACCATCGCTCCCTCTGCATATCCGGATACAAAATCCAGCACTCCGAGAGATATGGCTTTATTGAGAAGAAATTGACGGGATGGCGGTAAAAACCGGGGGTGTAAAACGATTGAAAAGGTAAGATTTTTACCAGGTTCACTTTCCCAGCGGTTTTTCCCCTGGCCCTTTCCGGCTGTCTGATATGCTGCCCTGATCACCGTGCCTTCTTCAACATCTTCTTTTTTGAGCATCCGTTCTGCATACAGGTTGGTAGAGTCAACCTCTTCCAGATCTATGAATAAATGACCGATTTTACTCATTTTTTTCTCCCTGATGTATAACCTTTTGATCCTTTTCCTGATTAACGGGAAAAAAGATGCAAAAGTATTTTAAACATGCGACCATCAAAGAGTGGGCAGAGGAAGACCGTCCCAGGGAGAAGCTGATGCTGAAGGGAAAGCATGCACTCAGTGATGCGGAGCTGTTAGCCATCATCATCGGGTCAGGAACTCGCGAACTGACAGCGGTTGAGATTGCAAAGGAGATTCTGGAAGGAGTCAGCGACAACCTCACCGAACTGGGGAAAATATCCATTCAGGCCCTCAGGAAAAACCATGGTATCGGGCCGGCCAGGGCAATATCCATCATGGCTGCACTGGAACTGGGCCGACGAAGGAATGAATCCGTGCCTCCCGGAAAATCACTGATCCGTACAAGCCAGGAAGCTTTCTCCGTCATGAAATCCGTGATGCAGGACAAACCCTATGAAGAATTCTGGATCCTGCTGCTTAACCGCGCAAACCGGTTGATCCGGAAAGAGTGTATCAGTGAAGGAGGTATTTCGGGAACAGTTGTCGATCCGAAAAAGATATTCAAAGTGGCGCTGGACTATCATGCAACCGGGATCATCCTGGGACACAACCACCCTTCGGGCAATATCAAGCCAAGTGAATCGGATATCCGGATCACCAGCAAAATTACAGAAGCGGGTAAATTGCTGGAGGTTTCGGTGCTGGATCACATCATTGTCACCGACAACGATTTTTTTAGTTTTTCAGATCAGGGGATGATGTGAAGAATTACGAATAATTTGAATCTCGAATGACGAATGAAAGTAAGATTTATGAATGTCGGTTTTGATCCTGTTACTTTACGAGGTTGCTTCACTGGTGAATAGCTTGCGCTGCTACTAAATGAGGTTGCTTCGTCGGTGGTTTGGCGAACGATAAGTGGCACGAGGTTGCTTCACCCCGCAAGTGCGGGGTTCGCAATGACACGGCTGCGTATTAAAAGAAGGAAATAATCAGTACTTACAGAAATAGGTATGCATTGTTCTCTCTTTCGTCTGAAGAGTAAGTATAAACATACCGGAAACAAGGGTGCTGATATCCATGGAAATTTCG
>Ga0172371_10011097_pt1 | contig 12049 bp, 8 predicted proteins | sample Lak12m_FD_114543 | JGI IMG/M metagenome (GOLD analysis project Ga0172371, IMG submission 114543) | Freshwater microbial communities from Kabuno Bay, South-Kivu, Congo - kab_022012_12m | ecosystem: Environmental > Aquatic > Freshwater > Lake | place: Democratic Republic of the Congo: South-Kivu...
CGCCCCAGCCGGGGCCTCACTTGACGACGTGCCCACCCGTATCGCCCTGGTTGGCGACACCCACCAAGGGCTCAAGGAGGCCCTTGTCCCCTTCGGTATCACCCTCCTTGCCTTTGAGCTCGTTTCCTGGTAGGGTAGCGCCATGCGACACGTAAACAAACACCTCATCCCGATCCTCGTCTTCATCTGCCTCAGCCTCAGTTGGCCCTTGGCCGCCGCCCAGCAAACGGCCCCGCCAGCCCCCAAGCCCCAGAGCACCTGCCCAATCATGGGCGGAGCCATTGGCCCCCGGGACAAGGCCCTCCATGTCGATGTTGCTGGCAAACGGATCTACATCTGCTGCGCGGCCTGCGAGGCCGCCGTCCGCGCCGACCCCGAGGCCGCCATCAAGAAGATCAGCGAACGCGGCGAGACTGTCGAAGAGGCCCCCAAGCCTTAAAGTCCGCACCTGTCATAAAAAAAGGCGGTGATCCGACCTCCCCGGTCAACCACCGCCTCGCCCCAAACCACTTCCTTCCCCCCACACCAACTCTTATGTGGAATATCCTGATCGCCATCATCGGGCTCGTCGTCTTTGAAGTCATCTCCAGCGTCGACAACGCCATCGTCAACGCCCACGTCTTAAAGACCCTGCCCAATAAATACCGGCGCATCTTCCTGCTCTGGGGCCTCTTGCTCGCGGTCTTTGTGGTGCGCGGCGTCCTGCCCTTCCTGATTGTCTGGATGGTCAACCCCTCGCTCTCCCTGGCCGAGGTCTTAGCCTTTGTCTTCTCCGGAGACCCGACGATCCGCGAGGCGGTCGAGGCCTCCAAGCCCCTGCTCTTGCTCGGCGGCGGGGTCTACCTCCTGCTGGTGGCGCTGTCGTGGCTCTTCCTTGAGGAAAAAAAATACGCCTTTCTGGTGGAGGGCTTCATCCACCGGCAAGGCGTCTGGTTCTACGCTGTCTCCTCGATCGGGATGACGATCATCATCTACCTGGCGCTCCGGGCCAACCCCATCTTGGCCCTCTCCGCCTCCATCGGCTCCACCCTCTTCTTCATCACCGACGGCTTTAAGAAGAATGCCGAAGAGCAGGAAGAGAGGCTGCTCACCGACTCATCGATGAGCGCCTGGAGCAAGATCCTCTACCTCGAAGTCCTCGACGCCTCCTTCTCCATCGATGGCGTGGTCGGGGCCTTCGCCTTCACCATCTCGGTGCCAATTATCCTCATCGGCAACGGCATCGGGGCCTTTGTCGTCCGCGACCTCACCATCCGTGGCATCGACCTAATCGCCAAGTTCGAGTACCTCAAAAACGGGGCCATGTACTCTATCGGCTTCCTGGGGGCGATGATGATCTTGGAGTCCTTCGGCCAGCACTTCCCCTACTGGTTCGCCCCGTTGAACACCATCTCCCTGCTGACCGTCTTCCTCTTCCTCTCCTGGCGGGAGATAGAGGAGAAGGATACCGCCAAGTAACTTCGCTCTACTTGGTGGTGAAGGTGTAGACCCCGTCCCACTCCGCCTCTGGCGGACTCGCCTGATAGGTGCGGCATCGTTGCTGGTAGAGGGCGTAGAGGGGATGAGGATGGTCCGCCGCCAGGGCGGCAAAGGCCGCTTCCGCCTCGCCAAAACGGCGGGTCTGGTAGGCAGCCATGGCCTCCTCATAGGCGGCGACCTCCTCGCGCAAGGCAGCGGGCGGCTCACCCTCGCAGAGCGGCTGATAGATGGTCACCGGCCTGGTCTTGCCCTTCATCCGCACCAGGTCTAAGGGACGGCAGAAGAAGCGCCCCCCCGTCGCCTCGCGGGTGAACTCAGAGATAATCACCCCAGTGCCATAGGCCTTGTTGGCCCCCTCCAATCGCGAGGCGAGGTTGACGTGGTCACCGATGGCCGTGTAATCAAAACGCTGCTGGCTGCCGAAATTTCCGACCGAGGCCGGGCCGGTGTTGATCCCCACCCCAATGAACACGGCAGGTAAGCCCTCCGCCTGCCACTGAGGCCGCAGTTGGGCCAAAGTCTCTTGCATGGCCAAGGCCGCCTGCACGGCGTGGGTGGCGTGCAGCTCGTCCTCGATCGGCGCCCCCCAGAGGGCCATCACCGCATCGCCGATGAACTTATCCACCGTCCCCAGATTGCTCATGACAATCTCACTCATGGCGGTCAGATAGCGGTTCATGAATTGACCAAGCTGCTCGGCAGTCATGGTCTCAGAGAGGGTGGTGAACCCCCGGATATCGCTGAAGAGGATAGTGATTGGCCGCTGCTCACCGGAGAGGGCCAAAAGCGACGGGTCGCGGATCAAGCGTTTGACAATCTCCGGTGAGACATAGTGGCCAAAGGCGGTCTGGATGTAGCGCTTCTGACTCCCCTCGGTCAGGTAGTTGATCAAGGTGACCAAGAGAAAGATCAAGGCCAGGGCCACCAGCGGGTAGCCCACCCCGATCAGGGTATGCTGCCCCCTAAAGTAGTAGAAGTAGTCGCCCGCCACAATCAAAACCGGCATCAGGAAACCGGCCAGCCCCCCAGCCAACGGCGGGGACGAGGTCAAGAGGAAGCTGAGGAGGATGCCACCGCCAATGATGATGAGGTAGGTCAACCCGGCCTCGGTGTAGGGGTCGTGGCGCAGGGCGTCACCTTGCAGGATATTGTCGATGACCGTGGCGTGGATCTCCACCCCCGGGCAGACACTGGCGAAGGGGGTCGAGCGCAGGTCGAGCAGGCCAGCCGCCGAGGTGCCGATCAGAACGATGGACTGAGCCAGTCGCGGGTCAAGGCGGCCCTGCAGGACATCTACCGCCGAGAGGTAGGGGAAGGTTCTGGCCGGGCCACGGAAGTTGATGCTCAGACGTCCACGATCGTCGGTCGGGATAAAATTTTCCCCCGTCACCCCAATGACCGTACGCATCCCGTCGCGGCGCTGAGAGGCGGCATGGATAGTCATCTGCGATATGCCAACCGCCGTGCGATAGGCCTCAAGGGCCATGGAGGGATAGGGGATGCCGTTTAAGCTCAGGAAGAGCGGGGTATCGCGCACCGTCCCGGCGCTATCCGGGAAGAAGTTCAGAAAGCCCTCAGTGGGGGCCTGGGCCACTGCGGGGATGTTGCCGATGACATCCTTGGCCTCGGGAATGAAGAGCTGCGAAAGTTCGACCGAGGAGGGTTCCGTGCGCAAGGCGATGGAGGGGAAGGGGGGAGGCGCCTGCGGATTGGCCTCACCGTCGGTGCGAAAGATATAGCCCATGACCACTGGCGCCACCGCCACAGCGCTGCCCAAGGCCTGATCGTGATCGATCTCCTTGGCGGCAGCGGCCAGAGAATCACGCACCACACCCGCCCCAAGACGATCATGCAGCTCCTCAAGCAGACGACTGGGCGAGGTACGATCCGCCTCAGCAAAGACAATATCGAAGGCAATGGACTTGGCCCCGGCCTCCTGCAGCCGGTTGACGAGTTCGGCCACCACCGTCCGTGGCCACGGCCATTGCCCCAGGGCGGCAATACTGGCCTCATCGATATCGACAATCACCACCGGGGCCACCGGCTTGACCTCTCCCTGCCACTGAAAGAAGACATCGGCCATCCGATTGTTGACCACCGTGAACATCGACGAGCGGTTTGCAATCAGCAAACTGTAACACAGGGCAGCGAGCAGGGAAAAAAAGACCCCAAGGCGGAAGGGCGTAACGAGGGGCCCGCGAGTGTTAGGCATGGACACGAAAACCCATCAACGGCTTACTGGCAACAGAGCAGGGTTTTCGTGCCCACTATTTTTTATTCCCAACAAAGATTCCCTGATAGCGCCCATCGTTCATCTTAGCTTGAAAATTTCCCCCGATCGCCTGAGCACTTGGGCCATAAAACGCCCCATGCACGGCAGAGGATTGAGCGTTGGTTACCGATGCCGTAAAACCGTTACCTGAGGAAGAGACAGGAGTGCTGTGAGATGAGCCAATGGTGAGGGTTTGGCCCTTATAGGCTTTTGCAGTATCACCTGGAAACGTTATCGTCCCTGTCACCGCGTTGTTGAGATTCGTCGTGCCGAAATCAACAGCTAAGGCGACGGTTCCATCAGGAAGTTTCAACACCTGAGGGGAAGGGCCGTCGCTTATCCGCACCCCCATCGCTGTACCGTCATAATTTCCCTGCGCATGATCTTGCTGAAGTGCGGCAATCTTCGCTTGCGGCGTCAACTCCCCCGCCACCCAATAGGAGCCAGGCTGGTGCAAATGATACGGGGCGTATGTCTCCGGATCGTTCCAGGCAGCCTCCCAGTAGCCCCAAGTGGCAAAATCAGAAGGCTGAGTCGCGGCACTCACCACATAATTGCTTGAACTCGCCTTCAGCGAAGTCGTCGCCTCACCTGTCGTAACCGTTGACTGACCGGCATTCATCCCGGTAGCCAAGGTCTGAGCATCGATAACGGCCGAGGGGGCAGAGCTCCCGCCGAGAGTGAGATCAAGTGAGACACCGCTCCCATAAGTAATGACTCCAGGTGAGGTTGAGGCCAAAGTGGTCGCGTTGTCGACAGAGGAATCCTTAGCCTTGAGCGTGCCAGAGGCAGTCCCTTTGTCAAAATTCAGGTCAAGAGCGAAATCTTCGGGGGTGGCATTGACAAAGGTCTGCCGTCCTTGATCAATATTCGTCATGTCTTCCGCCACACCGGAGACAAAGCCTTGATAATGGGCGACGCCTGCGGCTGCTGTTTCCGGCGATTTCGGCTCCTTAATGAGCCCTCCCAGCATCGTGTACTGACCTTGAGGACTACTGAGGTCAGTTTGGGCGAGATCAGAGAGCTTGCCACTCACACTAACCGCCAACCCCTGCGCGCTGCCCCCATACCACGTGCCACTCCCGTTTGTACCATCAAGGGAGTTGATCGTATCCGCATAGCCTGGCGTGCCAAAGACTGTGACGTTGGTCAAAGATCCGGAGCTAGCAGATCCAATATCGGCGATCGTGAAAAGTAAGGGCCCGGCAACCTCCTCGCCCCACCCAAACACGTCCCCCAAACCAGAGCGAACAAGCACCTTGCCCACCTGCCAGTTTACCTTTGCTTTCATTCCCGGCAGTGGGTAAGGGGTGCTCGCCTGTTGCACCCCATCCTGGGTATAACTCACCATCGCCATCGCTAGACCATAGTAGGTATCGATGCCTTCCTGTGGGATGTTCGCGACAGGCTTCCCGGCATAGCCAATATCAAAATAGTGCGTGCCTTGGCTAGCACTCTGCCAGAGGTGAAATTCATGCTTGGAGTCATACAAGGTCATCGTCGTCACCGGGACGGAGACCCCGTCAATAATGCGTTGTGCTTCGGACTGAACAGAACCATAATCGCCCTTGCCCTCGTCAAAGGCAAGGGGCCAGGAGTTGGCCTCCCCCTCAGGAGTCATGCCCCCGGCAAAGAGGGTGCCGCCCTTATCGGTGAGTGAGCTTTTCCCTTGCCATTGAAGCCACTGCTTGGACTCATTTTTGGCATCCAAAGCGTAAGCCCAGGCAAGAAACTTACCCGTTAGAGGCGTGACCTCAACACCACTGCCAGTTTCGCCACTATCCACTTTTTCCTGGGCCTGAGCGGCGGAGTTATTCGCCGAGCTGCCTTGGATGGAGTCAGTCACCGCACCAGCAATAGCCGCCGTTGCCTGACCTCCGTTACCACCATCCGTTTGACCGTCACTCGCAGACAAGGCCCCGCCTCCCCCATCTCCATCAGCAGCAAAGCCATCTCCATCATTCTTCTCAGCACCACCTACGGCAGTGAGGCTTTGATACAACTTGCGGATATCTCCAGGCAAGGCCGGTTTGGGAGGGGCAGGCTTCTGTCCCTCGCCAACAATAGTCATCAGGTTTGGCTTGTTCAACTCAACCGTCCCCATCAGGTTAGCGACGTAGATGCCCAATCCCCCCTCGAAGAGTACCGTCAACTCCTTATCTTGTAACATCCCGGCGTACATCGAGCCCCGGATACCGATGGTCGCGGTGGGGGTTTCGGTGGTGAAGTTCTTGGGGGCGATTTTCGATACCGCCCCGCCGACCACCCGAAAGACCCCCTCGTCGATCCTGGTCTTCAAGGCCGCCTCCTTGCTCTCCGGCTGATAGCGGTACTCGCTGACCGTAAAGACCGTCTGGCTCCCCAGGTTGACCAGGGAGTGATCGGTGAACATGATCTGCACCCGGCCATCGTTGGTGCGCACCGTATCACTGACGTAGAGGGGGTCCTTGGCCTTGAGCGAGAGGCTCGCGCCATCACGCTCAACCATCACCCCGCCACGCACCACCACCACCTGGGCCGCCGTCTCCAGGGCGCGAGCCGCCGGGGGCAGACCCAGGCAAAGGGTGATCAGCAGGCTTAGGCTGATCAGGGACAAAAACCGATACGACAGGCGATGATTGTTGGACATGGCCGGACTCCTATGCAAAGTAATCTGTGAACTCATTCGAGCGAACGTCGTGGGGCAAGGGCCTCACGGTTTTTGAGGACGGGTGGGCAAGGGCGGCTTGCCCGCATCCGTCCCCAGTGGCGCTGATGCCCCCCCGGGACCGTCGACCGGGGGCGATGGTGGTGGACTGACCGCCGTCTGACCGCCCCCTGGCTGGGGGGGAAGGGCAATCTCGTGACCAAGCGAGGGAGAGTTCGCAGGGGAAGAGGCACTCCCCAGGTCGGCATTGCCAGCTTGACCCTTGGCCTGGGCTGCGGCCTCTAACGCCGCCTTTTGCTGGCTGGCCCCCCCCAGGACATCCTGCCCCGGCGGCCCACCCTGACCCAGACCGCCGGCGTTGACCAATCCCTGCTCTGGTGTTGAAGAGGTCGCCGTCCCTGATCCATCGCCAAGTGATGCCCCTTGCCCCCCCTTGGCCTCATTGCCCACCGGGGTCAAGGCCTGGTAGAGGCCCTGAATCTCGCTCTGAGTGGCGGCCTTGGGCTGAGTTGGACCCTGGCCAGCGGAGACCGTGGTCAACAGGTTGGCGGTGGTCAAATCCACCGTCCCCATGGCGTTGGTGACATAGACCCCAACCCCACCCTCAAAGAGCACCGTCAGTTGCCCGTTCTGATAGCGGCCGGCATACATCGAGCCCCGCACCCCAATCGTCGCCGTCGGGGTCTCAGTGGTGAATCTTTGCGGGGCAAGCTTGGTCACCGCCCCCCCCACAACCCGGAAGACGCCCTCTTTGACCTTGGTCTTGAGGGTGGCATCGTTGTCCCCAGGCCGGTACTGATACTCACTGATGGCAAACACCGTATCCCGCCCCAGGGTGATCAGCGAGTGGTCGGTGAACATGATCTGCACCCGCCCATCGTTGGTACGAATGGTGTCGGAGACATAGAGCAGGTCTTTCACCTTGAGCGGTGTGCGGCCAGCCGCCCTCTCCACTTCAACCCCACCCCGCAAGGCCACCACCTGGGCCGCCGTCTCCGCCGCCAGCGAAGCGGGGGCCAGGCTCCAGCCCAGGAGCACAAAGACGATGAGCAGGACAAGCCCTTGTTGGATGCGAGACATAGCCGACAGCAGAAGAAACGAGTTGACTTAGAACGAGAACAAGACGTTGGCACTGACCACCGTCTTGTCGTAGGTGTAGAGGTCGATCGAGGCGTTGGCGTTGGTGTAGGTGTAGCCCAAATCAAGATCGATGCGCCGATCCCGCTCGGCCCACAGCCCCTGGCGCAGACCGGCGGCAAAGGTCCAGATCTCGTCACTGCGGGTCTTAGCGAAACGCGAGTCGATGGCGTCGTAGAGGGTGCCGAACAGGTGGCCAGCCGCCCAGAGGTTCAAATGGTTGCTGGGGAGGGAGTGATCGAGCCGCAGGCCCACCCCGTAGCGATCATAGGCCAGCCAATCGGCATCGGCATCCTCCCACTCGCCGCTGATGCCAACCGTCAATCGCGTCTGGCCAAAGAGGAAGAGCTCATCAAAGGTCAGGCCGGGGGTCAGGGCATCACGGCCAGCATCCTCGTCCTTGGCGTAGGTCTTGTTCTCAACCTTGGCCCCCATCTGCAAAAGAACATCGGTGGTCAACGGCCAGGAGAAGCGTCCCTCGCCCCCCCAAGAGGTCAGGTAGCGATCACTATCTAAGGTCATCTGGGAGAACAGGGGATGCAGCTCGAAGTTGGCCCCAGAGGTCAACTGCCAAGCCGGCCCTGAACTCACCCCCAGATATTGGCTGTCGAGATGGTCGGTGGTCTGATAGGTACCGGTGTAGTGGACAACGGAGGTCTTCCAGTTGGCACCGGGGGTATCAAGACGATAGCTATGGTCGGCGGTCAAGGTGGTGGTGTAGAGCAGATCCCCGCTCTTATCGGCCACGGTAACAGGCACTGGGGGGGGAAAGAAGGGCGGCACAAAAACGTCGACCTGTCTGTTATCCGGGGTGGCCTGTACATTATCGTCCCCAGCAAAGCCCAAGGCCACACTCCCTCGCAGGGAGTAACGCTTATCCTTGGCGTCCATGCTGTCGAGCAACCGGTGGATATTGCCCTTAACCACCGCCGGTGGCTCGGTATCTAAGGCCTCCGTCAAGAGCTGACGGGCCGGGGCGTAGGAACCCAGGGCGATATGACAGCGGGCCAACTCGAGTTTGACCCGCACCGCCCCCGGGTGAACGATGAGCACCCGGTCAAAGGCCATCAGCGCCGACTCAAAATCCCCCTTTTCGAAGGCGGCCCGGCCAAGGAGGAAGTTGGTATCAGCGTCATCCGGCTGTTGCACGAAGGCGATAAAGAGCTGGTCATAGGCCTCGGCGTAACGATGCTCGGCCAACAACTGACGGCCAACCTCTTGGGGGTTCTCGGCGGCACCAGTTGAACCCGCCCCCGGCAACACCAGCGGGCAGGAGAGGAGAAGGACAAGGCCATAACGGCTGAAGGTCGACATAGATCTTCCTCAGTGGGGGGAATAAAGAAAACCAGAAAAGGGCACGATGCCCCCGGGACTACGCACGATACGACAACGAAGGATGCCAAGCAAACGGTAAGACAGCGTCTCTCGCTGGCAAATAGGGTAAATCAGCGGCCTTGTCAACCCCTATCTTGAGGAGACACCGATCAGGCCGCAGCAGCAGGCCGCCCCTTGGCCACGATCGCCAGGATGGCCGCCTCATCGACGGCGTCGATCTGCTCGGGCTGGCAAAATTCCTGGGCATAGGCCCCATAGACCTGCCGCCGCACGAAGAGTTCCAAGAGATCGCAGTCGAGATGACCGTCGGCGGCCATGCGGGCCATGATGGTCAAGGCGACGGAGAGGGTATTGGCCTTGCGGTAGAGCCGATCCGAGGCGGTCAAGGCCTCGAAGACATCGGCAATGGCCAAGATACGGGCCTGCAAGGGCAACTGCCCCGCCGGGATATGATTCGGGTAGCCGCTGCCGTTCATCCGTTCGTGGTGACCACCGGCAATCAACGGCACCCGAGCCAGGTGCTTGGGAAAGGGTAGCGTGCTCAGCATCCGGTCGCTGACCCGGGCGTGGTTGTTGATGCTGTCGCGCTCCTCGTCGGTCAAGGTGCCACGAGGGATGGCGAGGTTGGCCATCTCGTCTGCAAGGAGGAGGTGCCGTTTTTGCCCGCTGTCGTCGGCCAGAAGGATGGCCCCGATCTCGGCTAGGCGTTGTTGGTCACTGGCGGCCATGAACTCGCCGCCTTGATTGCAACGATGCAAGAAGGCGCGGATATCGGCGATAATCTCCGGGGTGTAGACGGCCAGGGCACGCTCCGGAACCTCTGCCACCCCCCGCTGACCCGCCAATTCAGCCTGAAGCTTAAGGATCTCCAGACGGGCGTCGATCAAGGCAATGCGGTCAAACAGGGTCTCCAGCTTGGTGCGCTTGTCCATGACCCGATCCGGGGTGGTCAACTTACCGCAATCGTGGAGCCAGGCCGCCATCTCAAGCTCCGCCAGCTCATTGGCATCGAAGCACACCTGGGCATAGTAGCCATCATCGGCGTTGACGGCCATGGCCAAGGCCATGGTGATCAGCGGCACCCGGCGGCAGTGGTTGCCGGTCGAGGCCGACTTTTCGTCGATGGTGTTGGCGATCAGGCGGGTCAAGGCCTTGAGCAGGTTTTCCAAACCCTCGATCAGTTGTTTGCGATTCAAGGCCACCGCCGCCTGCGAGCTTAAGGCCGCCACCAGTTTGGCGTCGGCAGCGGAGAAAGGGCCAACCCGGCCGCTGAGCGGCTCAGTGGAGTTGATCAGTTGCAAGACCCCGATGATCTGCTGTTCGTGATCCTTCATCGGCACCGCCAGCAACGATTGCGAACGATAGCCGGTTCGAGCGTCGAAGGCGCGGGTGCCAGCAAAATCAAAGTCATGGTCGTTGTAGGCATCGGGGATATTGAAGATGCTGTCTTCATTGACCGCCCGGGTAACCACCATGCGCCGATTGGGCTCGCCATCAGGCTCATCGAGGGACAGGGGGGGGAAGTTGATGGCCGTGCCGCTGGTTCCCCCCATGTGCAGCCCCAAGGAGGTGGTATGCACCAGAGCGAAGATTAGTTGCCGATCCTTCACCACATAGAGACTGCCGCCATCGGCCCCGGTCAGTTCCTTGGCCCCCAGCAGGATACGCTCCAAGAGGTGCTCGGTGTCCCGCTCCGCCGACAGGGCCGTGCTGATGGTGGTCAACAGTTCGATTTTCTTGAGCAAAGTGGCCTCACTCTGTTCCATAGGGGCAATCCTTTTGGCATGCTTGTCCATTCGACGTCTCCCCCCCTCACAGGTGCTGACGATTGAAGTTGGCCAAGGCCTCGATGTCGGCCTGAACGATCAAGGTGTCTCCGGCGGCCAGGATGGTGGCGCGATCGGGGTTATAGACCGGCGAGGACTCTCCCTCGCGGATCAGGGCCAAGACCAACAACTGCCCCAAACCATCAAAGTCGATGGCACTGAGCGGTTGGCCGACCAGGTTGGACTGCTTGCTGAGGATTAGGTTTTCAATCCGCACCAGGCATCGTTTGTCGCGCAGCATGAGGTCGAGATAACCGACCACCTTGGGACGGATCATCTGCGAAGCCATGCGCATACCGCCAATGGCATTGGGCATCACCACATCCGCCCCCAACAGGTCGAGCTTATCGCTGAATTCCGTGTCATTACAGGTCGAAATGATGTTCAGCCGGGGGTTCAACTGGCGGGCAGTGACCACCACGCAGAGGTTGTCCTTGTCGTCGTCAAGGGTGGCGATGATGCCCTGGGCCTTGACGATCTGCGCCGCCGTCAGATACTTAGCATGGGTCGCGTCACCGATCACGGCGGGGAACTCACCATACTTCAACTGGAGTTTCTTGATGCGGACCTCATCGAGATCAACCACCGCAAAGTCGATGTGATTGTTGTGCAGCTCCTGGATGATATAGCCGCTGACCCGGCCAAGACCACAGAGGATGAGGTGCTTCGACATCGAACGTAACAAGGTGTCCATGCGTTTCCTCCAAAAGACGTTGGTCAACTCGCCCTCGACCAAAAAGGCGGTCAGGGTCGAGACCGAATAGGCGGCGATGCCAAGCCCAGAGAAGAGGATGAAGACCGTGAACAGGCGGGCCCCAGGCACCTTGGCGATGTCGATGATCTCACCAAAACCAACCGTAGTCAGGGTGATGACCGTCATGTAGAGGCAATCATCAAGACGCCAAGGCGGCGACTGCTGGGTCAAGCGGCCAAGGGCAAAGTAGCCGATGGTGCCGATACAGGTGATAGCGGCCAAAAAGGAGGCCGCCAGATATTGCCGCTTCCTAAGCTCGCTGGCCATGGGGGATCAGGTCTACATGATGTCCGGCGGCCAAATCAAGGCCTTGGCGATCCAGCCAGTGGTACCATCCTCGTGCTTGACCTTTAACCACTCCCCCTTCTTCTCAAGCGGGGTGAAGACCACCCCGTATTTGACGGTGGCCAGCGACTTGCCATCCTTCTTGGGCTCGCTGCGGATATTGGCGGTGTTGGCCTTGACGATGATCCGTTTATCCTTGCTGCTCACCAGATTGGCGAAGATCCTCCCCTGATCGCCCTCAAAATCCTTGACCTGCACCCACTCCTTCTCCCGCTTGATGACCTGGAGGGGAAATTCCTTGAAGACCTCCCAGA
>Ga0172371_10011103_pt1 | contig 12047 bp, 7 predicted proteins | sample Lak12m_FD_114543 | JGI IMG/M metagenome (GOLD analysis project Ga0172371, IMG submission 114543) | Freshwater microbial communities from Kabuno Bay, South-Kivu, Congo - kab_022012_12m | ecosystem: Environmental > Aquatic > Freshwater > Lake | place: Democratic Republic of the Congo: South-Kivu...
GCGCGCCTGGGCGTCCGGCGGCTGGATCTCCCCCAGCGGGTTGGTGAGGTCGTCGTCGGTCCCCAGCGTCTTGTCCGGACCGGCCTTGCCCATCTTCACGAAGCCCAGGAACGCATTGGCCCGGGCCACGCTTCCGTCCGTGGCCTTCAGCACCTCGGTGAGCATCCTCACCGCCTCTGGCATGGTGTCGGCCGAGCACACGTCGAAGAGCACCTTGGCTTCGAACAGCCCCCGTTCCGAGTCGCCCTTGCGCAGCAGCAACTGCACCATGGCCTTCTGGAGCTGGTCGCACAGGGGCGGACTGTCGGCACGCTTGGCGATCAGCGTGCCCAGCTTCTCGATGCTCGGATCGATGAACTTGGCGTTCTCCGGCTTGGCCAGCGCCGGCACGAGCTGAGCGTTGACGAAGTTCTGGCACCATGCCAACCGGTCAGGCTGGTCCGCCATGGCGTCCACCCGCTGGGCGAACGCGTCGATGGCCTCGTCGACGGCACCCATGTGCAGCTTCACTGCAGCCAGTACCCCATACGAGTACCCCAGGCTCTCCTTGCCTATCGCCGGGTAGTCGGCAATCGACTTCTGGATCGCGTCCAGGGCCTCTTTGTCCTTCCCGAGTACCAGGTACTGGTCGGCGATAAGCCGCTGGACCCACTGCTTCATCCACTGCTGCGCCGGCACGTCGCCTGCCATGTCGATGGCCTTCTGGAACTCGGCGATGGCCTGTTCCGCCTTGCCTTCACCCACATATGAGGCCGCCAGCCAGTGCTGGCACATGACCATCGTGTCGGGCTTGGCGTTGGGGTTCTCCGCGAAGGCCTGCTGGACCATGGCGCGGCACTCCTCGTACTTCCTCTCGTCGTGGCAGATCCGGGCGAGTCCCTCGTAACAGGCCAGCCGTTGCTGGGGCGTGGCCTGGCCAGCCTTGAGGACGGCCTCCAACACCGGCCTGGCCTCGGCGCCATGACCGGCGCCTGCCAGCGCCACAGCCTTCTCAATGTCCTCCTTCAGGTCTGCACGCAGCCATGGGGCGAGCAGCACCGCCACCAGCCCGACAGTCAGGACCGCGACTACGCGACGCTTCATGGGCGCTTCCTCCTTCTGCTCGGTCTCTCTGATCCCCACCGATAGCCCCGGCCAAGGCCAGGCTACCCCTGCCACCGCCCGGCGCGGACTTCTCGCCGGCCACGCCGTTCCGGCGCGTCGCCGTCGACCGGCAGCAGACCATTGCCTCTGTAGTATAGTGGGCTTTGCGGTACCGGTCTCCTATGCGCAGGGCGTCAGGTGTGACTGCCACTGGAGGGAACACCGTGAAACCAGGCTGTCGCAGCGTGGCGCGGGGCATGGTCTTGCCCGCCATCGCGGCCCTAGTCATGGTGGCCTCGTTCGGGGCAGTCCGCGCGGGAGAGGCAGACGTGGCCCGCTCAGGTCGGGCGGACATCGCCGCCCTGAGGCAGTGTCTCCTGGATGCCATCGCTGCCTGGGGTGACCTCGGTGCGGACAGGCTGCTGGACGACCTGGGGAAAGGTATTCCCCTGTTGCACGGGGACGACACGGGTGCAGTCCGCCGTACCGCACCCGCCGGGCTCGATCCTCACACCATGCTGGCCGAGTTCCAGTCGCTGGCCCGGATGCCGCAGCCCGGCTTCGGCCCCGGCCAGGAGGGCGGTGCGGCAGCCCTGGCCGAGGCCCAGGCAGAGGTCGCAGCCGCGGCTTCCCGGGCCTTCCCCACCGTGACCGACGAGGAGACCCGGCGACGGCTCGTGGAGCTTGCCCTGGTGCTGCCTCTCCTGGGTACCGCCGACGACCAGTGGGACTCGGCTGCCACCGCGGCGTTGCAGCGTGCCGCCCTGCAGCCGCCAGACCTTCCCAGTGCCGAGGGTTTCGCCCTCCACTGTGGGCGCCCGCTCACGGCCTGGTGGCTCGCCTCAGCCTCGCGGGCCCTGGCCGGAGGGATACCGGAGCAACTCGCCTACATCGGGAGCGCGGGTGCCCGGATGGCCGAAGCGCGCGATCCGCAGGCGGCGGTGTGCTGTCTCCGAGTTGGCATCCGCCTGGCCCGCGGCGCCGGTGAACGGAGTGCCCTGCGCGATCTCAGTGTGCGGCTGGCGGGGGTTCTGGCCGACATAGGACAACCGACCGAGGCGGCGCGCTGCATCGAGGAGCTCGTGGCGACGGACCCTCAGGTCGCGGATCGGCCGGCCCTTGTCGCGCAGCGGCTCAATCTCCTCTGTCGGGGCGGCGCCTACGCAGAAGCTCTCGAGGCTGCCGCGCGTGAGCGGGGCCAGGCCGGGCCTGACCATGCGAGCGCGGAAGTGCTCTATGCCCTCTGGGTCTGCCACCGGCGGTTGGGGCACGATGCCGAAGCCGGGGCGGCCATGACGGAGTTCCTCGACAGGTTCCCCCGGCACAGCCTCGCTGCCGAGGTGCTCTTCGGCGAAGCCCAGGCCGCCCTGTCAGCGCTCGACTACCGGGCCGCGGACAGGTACCTGGCCCAGATCCAGACCGTCTTCGCTGGCTCGGACTCCGCCGCGCGCGCCACCGAACTCCGCGGGAATCTGGAGAAGGCGTTCGGGGGAGCTCCCCGCCAGCCCTGAACGCCCGCTGCCGGAGGTCGCTATGAAGTGCCTCATCGCCATGGCGTTGGCAGTGGCCAGCGCCGCCGCTGCCGCCCAGCACGACGGCCTACGCCGGGACTGGTTCCTCGTGCTCTCGGAGGCCCAGGCCCTGTCCGCGCAGCTGTTGGAATGCCCGAACCACGCCTTCGGACGCCTCGAGGACGGGGCCAGGGGGATCACGCAGCGCAAGGCAGGGCTTCCTCCCGAAGCGCTCTGCTTCGTGCAGTTCTGCATCACCGATCAGGTGGAGAGTATCGCCCGCTGCGCGCCCCTGACTGACCTGGCTGCGGTCAACCCCTTCGTCACTCTCAGCGACGCAGGTCCGGCCCCGGATACCGCCGTCTGGCCGGGGTGCAATCAGCCGATGCTCAATCGCCTGCGGGAGCTCGTCGCAGCCGCCGGGAGCGTCCCCCTCCTGGCCCGGATCGGCATCGGTGGAGTCGAGTCCAGGTACATCACCCAGCGCGAGCCGACCTTCGAGGAGATCGAGTGGATGATCGTGGCGGCCGTGGGCGCCGGGTTCAGGGGCATCGTCTGGGTAGGGCAGTTCGACACCGGCGGCCGACTGCGTGCCCTGGGGGACGGTCTGGAGCGGTCCGCCGGGGACTTGGGCAGGGCCAGGCCGGTCCGTTGGGCGGTTGCGCCTGCGGGCCTGCCGGTGTCCGCCCTGGCGACGGATACCCGGCTCGCGGTTGCGCTCCTGCACCCCGGGTACTTCCGGGATCCGCGAACCGGGCGGCTCCAGAGTCTGCCCGTCGACCCGCCTCTGCAGGAAGGGGTCCTGAACCTGCGACCGCCCGTTGGGGTCACGGTCAAGGCAGGGGTGTCTCTGCATGGGCCGCCGGTGGTCCCTCAGTCTGGGACTCAGGGCGATTTCCTTGTGCCGTACCGGTTCGCCGGCGGTGGGACGCTGCTCTTTCTGGGTCTGGCGACCATGGGCGACGACGGAGCCGGGGCCGGGGCGCGAGCGCCTTGATGCGGGTCCGGGCTCGCCGCGGCCGGGGCTGCAGCCGGCTCTCGCTATTTGCGCTCGGTTTGACAGGCTGCGGTGACTGAGGTACTTGTAATCGTACGGTGGGGTCCTGTACGGCGCAGTTCTGCAGTCAGCGGGTGGGGCCGGGACCGGGAGGGCTTGCCATGGTGCGCGGCAGAGCGGTTCGGGGATGGGCGCTGGGTCTGGTGGCGCTGGGGGCTTCGGCGGCGGTGCTCTGGGCCTGCGGCCAGGCGGGACGCATCCACGGCACGGTCACCGAGAGCCTGAACAGCACGGCGCTGCCAGGTGCCTTCATGGGCCTGACGCGCACCGCGGACTCCAGCTACGTAGCCTCGACCTGCGCGGACGTGAACGGGGACTACGAGTTCACCGGGCTGACGCCGGACGGGTACACGGTCTCGGCGGGGGACATGGCCTATCAGCCCAAGACGGCGAACGTGACGGTGACCGCCGGCGGAGACGTTGACCAGGACTTCGTGCTGGACCCGATCCCGGCCAACCTCAAGGCCAAGGTGGTGAGCCTGGACCAGAGCTCGGGCGGGAGGACCGGTGACTGCCGCTCGGTGCAGGTGGAGATCACCTTCCAGGCGATGTGCCACCAGCCGGAGCGGCTGGTGGTGTGGGCCTGGGGCGGAAGCCCGGCCCAGGCCTACGTGATCCACGACGGCAGCGGCAGTCCGTACTACAACTACACGTGCTGGTTGGACAGCACGGTCAGTCCCAACGAGACCACCTCGGGGTTCGACACGGTGGCCACGCTGCGCTTCCCGTGGGACACCCGGTGGATCCCCAACGGCTATTACACCCTGAAGGCCGCGCTGATCTGCGCTGACCCTCACAAAGACGGCGACAATACTGCCCCCCCTCCTCCGCCTCCCCCGGATCCTCCTCCCCCGGAGCATTGGGTGCACATGGCCGGGAAACCGCCTGGTTGGCCGTCCGGCGATGCGCCCGGGGGATCAGTCCTGAGCGTCGAAGTGTGTAACGTGGTGATCACCGGCTACAACGCCACTCCGAGTGCGCACTCCCAGCACTACTTCAGGTACGACGCCGACGGGGGTAGCCCTTTGGATAGCCCCCAGGTCACGGCCACAGTGGACAACTGGCAGAATGAGCCCATGGAACTGGTGGTCTGGATGATAGCCACCGCCTGGGGAGACACCAGGCCCAACCCATACACAGACCCCTACATGACCATCGCTATCGGTGCGCCAGGCACCTACACGCTGACCTGGGACGGCTCGAATCCGGGCCTGCCGCCCTTGGGTTGGGGTCCAGGCGAGGCCCCGTGGGGGACGTACACCTACGACATCGACGTCCACAAACCCTCCTGCGCGGCTTCGATGGACCACTTCTTCGCCAAGACCCATGACGGCTGGTCCACTGCCTACGCCACCATCTACGACACGCTGTTCGGCGACCACTCGGTCCAGTGGACCCAGGCGGCCCCAGGCGACCCGCTGGTGCTGCGCTGCGCCTACGAGATCGGGAGCGACAGCCAAACGCCGCCGGCGTGGGTGAAGCTGGTGCCGGTGGACCCCGACCTCAACGAGCAGGGCTGCGTCAACGGCGGCGTTGACCTATGGCCTGTCATCCACGACGGCCTTCCCCCCACCGGCAACGGTAGTGGCCCGGGCATTGCGACCTTCTCGACCACCAACCCGGACGATACTGTCGGCACCTGGCGAGTCGTGCTCACCGGCCAGACCGCCACCGGCGCCGATCTCCGCCGCGATGGGACCAATCCCGTCATGCTGGCGACGAATGGCGTGTTCTTCCAGGAAGCGGTGCACATCTTCCTCAACACGGCACCAGATGGAGGAATCGTCACTACCTCGCCAGCCGACCCAAACCCGGCCTGGATAGTCGCCGCGATTAGGAACGGCCTAAGGCCGCCGGGCATCTCGCACTTGCCGTGCTTCTACCACCTAGAGAACCTGGACATGAGTATGTACTCCAATGACAACACCCAGTACCCCTCAATAAAGGAGGTCATTGTGGGTTCTCACGACCACTGGGGGTTCCTCATGGGGGACAGGAAGACGGTCGAGGAGGCCTACCGAGACAGCATCAGGCACGTGATCACCGTGTCGGAAAGAGCTTTCCCCGCGGGCGCAGATGGTGTCGGTGCGGGCTACGGTCACAATAACTACTATGGGTACATATACCGTCCCGACGTCGTGGCCATCGACACGGCGAGGCTGAAGGCCCATCCCTGCGGTCCAGCGCCAGCTAGCGACACAGAGATGAAGTACGCCACGACGCACGCGATTCTGCATGAACTGGGACACCGGCTGGGGCTCACGGCCCACGACCCTGTCACCGGCCAGTGCGTGATGGACGAGGACGTGCAGGCGTTTCTGTATACGAACCGTTTCACTGGTGCAGACTGGGAGACCGCCATGTGGGGAGGGGACCCGCACGGAGATGACCATCGGACTCAGATCAGAACCCACTTGTGTTGGTGAGTGACGGCTGGCTGGCGCCGGAACTGTCGAGGTACTGGAGAATGCTGAGATTCGGACTGCCCCAAGTCTTGTGGCTACCGGTTGCCGTTGCCCTGCTCTGCTCCGTAGCGAGTGCTCGCCGCCTGGGCGTGGAGCTTAGGGGAGACGAATTGCTCGTCCAACTGGAGAGGTTCGGCGAAGGGGGGGAGGAGCTTCCGGGGATCTATGCACTTGACTCGGATGGGAACCTGAAGCGGGTGATGGCATACGGCGAATCCCCCTGCTGGAGCCCCACGAGACGACACTTCGCATTCCGTCTGTGGGGCCTCGCGTGTGTCGCCGACTTGGACAGGCGCACCATCGGCTTCGCGGAAGGAAGTCCCTGGGCATGCGGCCCCCCTACTTTTGGTGAAACGCAAACGCCTGGGGCATACCAATGGGACCCCAAGGGCAGCCGTCTGATTGGCTGGTCTTTGGGCGGGATGAGGCTGCCGAACCAGGATGTGTGTGATGGCTCGATCCTCGTCAGCGCCGAGATCGGGAAGCCCGCGGAGGGGGGCGGGACCTTCGTGACCCCGCAGGAGTGGGAGATCGGACGCTTCTCCTTCTCCCCGGACGGCGGCAGAATCGCTTTCGAGTGCATACGAGCCATACCTTGGGTGGGAGCTGCCAAGCGCAACGTGAGGATGCTCGATCTGGCGACCGGTAAAGAGACCGGGATCAACCTGCCGACCGTGAAGGCCTCTGCGGTGTTCAACCCCCTCTGGTCCCCGACGGGCAGGCACTTGGCCTTGGGTTGCCTCATGGCAGAACCCGACCCTTTGGCCGGACCCGCTGAGATCCGAGCTGGGGTGCTCGAACTCGAAACCGGGAAGTGGCAGTTCCTGGTTGAGCCCTCGCCCTACTATTGGAAGACGATCTGCGAGTGGTCATCGGATGGGAAGTGGCTACTTGTGTACGGGCAACGCCCTGAGTCTGCAATGGGCATGCTCTGGGTCGTGCCGACGCCTCCTTCCGAGGGTGCTGCCGATTGCCCGCACGTGTCTTCACAACCATGGACACACCGCGCTTGCTTCTCTCCGGACTGCACGCGTGTGGCAGTCCTCGAGGGACAGACGCCGACGTTGGCACAGGACACGAACACGAAGGTGATGGTCGTCGGCGGTCTCGGCAGAGGGAGCAGCGAGCTTGCCCGGACGCCCGTGATCGTGCCGACGGGGCTCCGACCGGTAGCCATTGACTGGTGAACGGCGTTACCGCACGGCGTTGGGAAGCGCGGCAATCCCGGTCCAACGGAAGGCTGAGGAAAAGCGCGGGTTACAGGCTGGTCCATGGTGGATCCAGACCGAGGAACGCCATCCACAAGCGTGGTACCGGGTGCAAGCGACTCGGTTGACGCTTGGTCATCTGTGCTGCCCAAGCCCACGGGGAGGGCGACGGCTCTCGGGACGGCATCTGGCCTGAGGGAATGAGGAATGAACTGTATTACTCTGACGCGGCGTGCGGGACGTGGGCTGCTCGCCCTTGCAGTGTGGCCAGTGTTCGCGGTAGACTCGCCCGCGCCGCCGCCGCCCGCGTGGGACACAGCAACTGAGGCGCCGGCGGCCTTCCTGCAGCGGCTGGAGCAGTCTGGGGCGGGGCTGGCGCCGGCGCAGCGCCTGACAGCGCAGGGGGCTGAGGCGGCGGTGCAGGCGGCCGCCGCGGCGCACGTACTGGGCGGCACGGCGCCCGCCGAATGGGGCGCCAAGCTCTACGGCTCGGACACCGACGGCCGGCGCACCTACGACATCCTGAGCGAGTTCATGGCCGGCAGGTGTGGCCGCCTGATCGAGTTGGCTGAGGCGGTGGGCGGCCTGGAGCGCGAGCAGCGCCGTTCGGTGCGCTGGCATGAGATCGCCGACCGCCTGGAGCAGGCCGCTGGGCAGGACCCGGCCCGGGCCGGCTGGCACAACGCCGCGGTGGCGCTGAGGATGCTCTCGCTCTGGCGCACGGGCATGCCGGCAGAGCAGAAGATCGCCCAGCTCCGCCTGGTGGCCGCGGCCCCGGACCCCCTCAAGCGCGCTCTCTGCGAGCCCATTGCCGCGGCCCCCCGTGGGAACACCACTGACCGAGCCCGGGAGGCGTACTATGGACTCCTCAACCGGGCCTTGATCGAGGGCGTGGTGAAGGACCCGGTCCTGGCCGAGTTTCTCACCCGGATCGCTCCCGACCCGCGGGCCGCGGCCTTCGTGGCCCAGCGGATCGGCCAGACCGCCCCGGCAGCAGCCGAGGCCATCGCCCGGGCCCAGATCGCCAAGACCCCCGACAACCCCGAGGCGCTCTGCCAGGCAGCCTCGACCTTGGCGCTCGCGGGCAAGCGCGACGAGGCGATAGCCCTGCTGCGGGAGGCCGAGGGGCGCTTCGGTTACCCCGGTCGACGCGAGGTCCGCCTGCGGCTCTACGGACTGCTGCAGTCCATGCGCCCGGCGCCAGGCCAGCCCGGAGCGCTGGCGAACCCCGCGCTGGCCGAGGAGCGCGCCCGGCGCGAGGGGGGCGCCGGCGTGCCTGCCTCCGAGCGGGCCTTTGCCGCGGCCGATCTGCTCAGTATGGACGGGGACCTGCGCGGCGCCGGCCGCCTCTACGCCGAGGCCTTTGCGGGGGAGAAGGAGCCCGCTTTCCGCACCGCGGTCTGGCGAGCCTGGGCCGGCTGCGACCCCGCGGCGGCCTGGGCCCATGCGGCCGAGCTCGACGAGGCCCTGCGGGCCGCGGGGACCGGCGAGGCAGCGCAACGCGAGCGCGGCGCGTTCCTCGGCCTGGCCACTGCGGCCGGGGTTGCCGCTGGCCACGCCGACGAGGCTGTGGCCTGGGCCGCGGCGCGGCTGCCGGAGATCACTGTGCCCGGCGCGGCGGCGGGGCTGCGCAGTTTCCTGGTGCTGCGGGAGGCAGCCGCCGGCCATGCCGATCGGGCGGCGGCACTGGTCCTGGGCGTGGGCGACGATGCCGAGGTCTACCGCATGGTCGAGGCGCTGGCCGAGTCCCGTGGCGACCGCATCCCGGTCACTCTGGCCGGCGGGGGCCCGCTGGACCAGGCCTGCGCGAACAGCCTGCGCCAGGCCCTGGCCGCAGTCCCCACCTGGTCGCTGGCCGCGGAGCTGGCCGCCAAGGCGGTGCCGGGCCTGAAGCAGCCGCGCGAGGCGGACGGCCTCTGGCAACTGGTCCTGCGCACGGCGCCGCAGCCCGCCAAGGACGCTGCCACCACGGCGCCCGACCCCGACCAGGCACGTCTCCGCGAACAGCTCACGCAGGCCTGCCTGGCGCGGCTCGACCAGGCAGGCAGGGACACCCTCGCAGCCCAGCGCCTGCTGGCGGCCCCGGGGGCGGCCCTGCAGCAGGAGAACGGGGCGCTGGTGCTGCCGCAGTGCCAGGTGCTCTTCACCGGGGTACTGGAGCGCGCTGCCGCCCACGGGCTGGACGCCAACTGGGCGGCCTCTCGCGTCCAGGCGTACGCCGAGGGGCTGGTGCGCTGCGGAGCGCCGGCGGAGGTGCGCCAGGCGGCCCAGGCGGCGGTTCTCAAGGCCTTCCCCGAGGCAGCCGGCATGCGCCAGGCTCTGGCGCCGCTGGCCGGCGCGCCCGCAGCCACGGCCCGGTGAGGCACGGGCAGCGCCAAGACCCCCCAAGCGGTCGCGGCGTCGGGGATGGCAGGCCCCCGCGGGCGACCCGTCCGCGGATGCTGCGTCGCCGGTTCCGGTGCCCTTCACATCGGGCATCCTGTCTGGCCCTGGTTCCCCGCCGGTGGTCAGGCGCCAGACGCAGGGCCTTACCGGGTCCTGAGCCGGCGGGCCGCTCAGGTTTCGCGCTTCCTGCGGACGGCCCCGGTCTTGCCGGTCTCTGCGCGCCCCGTTGATGCAGGCCTCTCCGTGCGCATCCCCGCGGCGATCCGCTGCCGCAGCACTTCGAGACGCTCTGCGCTTGGCTCGTGTCTGGCGGCCCAATCCCTGAGCCATGAGTCCAGTTGCCGTTTCGCCATAGCCCCACCGCCTTGCCCGGTCTCCGCGTTCCTGTGTCCACCGGACTGCCTGGCGCACTCGCGCCTTGCTGCCGGTAACCTGTCCACGCCTTTCTCGCTCGACTATTGGACTCGCTGGCGACCGGGATCTTTGCTCGTCTCGGGACGAATGCGACCGGCAGGCAAGGACCGGGGCTCCGCCCGCTGGCACTCAGCGGGAAGGACCGGTTGCTCGCCGGTCCACCAGCGGCAGTGGGGACTCCGGTGCCCTGCTCCCGCCGGTGCCAGCCTGCCAGGCCATCGGCCCGAACCGGCGCCACGGCAGCATCGCCGAGAACCGCCCCGATCGGTCGGGGTGCGCCACGTGGGGGCTTGACAACCTGTACCGCCGCAAGTACCTGTAAAGCCGTCGGGCGTTCCGAAAGACGCATGCGCAGCGAGGCGATCCAGGGACCGGGAGGGCGTGCCATGGTGCGCGGCAGAGCGGTTCGGGGATGGGCGCTGGGTCTGGTGGCGCTGGGGGCCTCGGCGGCGGTGCTCTGGGCCTGCGGCCAGGCGGGACGCATCCACGGCACGGTCACCGAGAGCCTGAACAGCACGGCGCTGCCAGGTGCCTTCATGGGCCTGACGCGCACGGCGGACTCCAGCTACGTAGCCTCGACCTGCGCGGACGTGAACGGAGACTACGAGTTCACCGGCCTGACGCCGGACGGGTACACGGTCTCGGCGGGGGACATGGCCTATCAGCCCAAGACGGCGAACGTGACGGTGACCGCCGGCGGGGACGTGGACCAGGGCTTCGTGCTGGACCCGATCCCGGCGAACGTCAAGGCGGATGTGGTGAGCCTGGACCAGAGTTCGGGCGGGAAGACCGGCGGCTGGCGCTCGGTGCAGGTGAGGATCACCTACCAGATGATGTGCCACGACCCGGTGCGCCTGGTGGTCTGGGCCTACGGCGGCAGCCCGACGGCCAAGCCGTATGTGATCTTCGACAGCGGCGAGACGACCTGGTGGTGGGCCTACTCGTCGTACCAGGACACCACGGTCAGCCCCAATCCGACCTCCTCGGGCTACGACACGGTCGAGACGCTGCGCTTCCCGTGGGACACCACCTGGGTCCCGAACGGGGCTTACACCATCAAGGCGGCGCTGAAGTGCTGCGACCCGCACAAGGATGGGGTCGACGAGAACCCCGACCCCGCCGCCGAGACCTGGGTGCACTGGTCCGGCAGCCCGCCCACGGCCACCGCCGACGGCGTAGCGGGGGGTACCACGGTGAGCATCAGTGTGGTCAACGTGGTCATCACCAACTACCATGCCGAGGACACGCCCCTGCCCAGTCACGATAAGGACGCCTTCCTCTATGACCCCGACGCGGCCAGCCCGCTGTGCAATCCGTCCTTCGAGGTGACCATCGACAACTGGGCCACCGAACCCATGGTGATCCGCGTGTGGATGGCGGCCACCGCCTGGGCCGACACCCGGCCGGTGCCGGACTACGACCCCTACGTGGACCTCGACGTCAACGCGGCCGGAACCTACACCCTGACCTGGGACGGCTCGAACCCGGGATACCCCTACTGGGAAGGCGAATGGGGCACCTGGAGCTTCGACGTGGACCTGTACCGCCTGGACGCCACCGCCACCTGGCCCATCGACCACTTCTACGCCAAGACCCACGATGGCTGGAGCGAGGACTACGACGTGCTCGTCGACCCGGTCAACCACCACGTCTGGTGGCACTGCGACGAGACCACCACGCCGCCGGGGTACCAGTTCCGCTGCAACTACATCGTACACAGCGACGAGAGCACGCAGCCGACAGCGGTCGATCTGGTGACCCTCAAGGAGTTAGCCGTCAAGGCGACGCGGACCGGCCCGGTTGTCCCGTCCGAGGGTCGGCCGGGGACGGCGTCCCAGACTTGACCATGGCTTGCGGTGGGCAGTTTGGCAAGGGGTGTCCTGTGGTTGGGCGGGGATGGCAGGGCCGGTGGGGTGGCGCTTCC
>Ga0172371_10011105_pt1 | contig 12046 bp, 9 predicted proteins | sample Lak12m_FD_114543 | JGI IMG/M metagenome (GOLD analysis project Ga0172371, IMG submission 114543) | Freshwater microbial communities from Kabuno Bay, South-Kivu, Congo - kab_022012_12m | ecosystem: Environmental > Aquatic > Freshwater > Lake | place: Democratic Republic of the Congo: South-Kivu...
CCGCGGTTAGACGCAGACACGAATGGGTCTTTTCATTCAAGGACAATGGCATCGGGATCGAATCCCGTCATTTGGATCGGATTTTTGTGATCTTTCAGCGGTTGAACAAAAGATTGGAATACGGCGGCACGGGTATGGGTCTTGCCATAGTTAAGAAAGTCGTAGAACATCACGGCGGACGGATCTGGGCGGAATCCGAATTTGGCGTGGGGTCTACTTTCTATTTCGCGATACCTGAAAAGGGGACTCGAACATGATAATTCCCGGGACCAAGGTTCAACCTGTGGAGATTCTCCTGGTGGAAGACAATCCGGTCGACGTCATGTTAACCAAAGAAGCCTTGGGTGGCGGCCGGGTGTGCAATAATCTGCACGTCGCTGAAGACGGCGAGGAGGCTATGGACTTCCTGTACAAGCGGGGCAAGTATGCAAGTGTGCCTTCGCCTGAGATCATCCTCCTGGATTTGAATCTGCCCCGGAAGGACGGGCGGGAAGTCTTGGTCGAGGTCAAGAAAGATCCGTCCCTGAAGCACATTCCGGTCATCGTCCTGACTACTTCGGAAGACCAAGCGGATATTTGGAACAGTTATGATCTCCACGCCAACTGCTTCATTACCAAGCCCGTTGATATGGAACAATTCACCAGGGCTCTGGAATGCCTTGGAGAGTTCTGGTTCACTTTAGTCAAACTCCCATATGCCCCGAAGGCGTAGGAAGGGCCGGATGCTCTGTGGACGGGGGTTCGTCAGGGAACCATAGTGGGGAAAAATCCCACCACAACGACCCTCTCCGCAACCAATTGAGCAAACGGGGCATCAATGTGCTTTCTCCTCATCCACGCAACCATAGAAACTTCAACCGACAGGATGACCGATTGTGGGATCGCTACAGGAGACTATACAAGGGGTGTAGCACGCTACGCCCAGGGCGCGGCATGCAGCGTTCCTAACACCGCCGGGTTCGCAAGGTTGACACCTTTGTTCTGCGACAGATCCTTAAGGTGGTTCCCAATCGTCGGGATTGGGGGCTCTCGCAGCCAGCACAGCCTGGACAGCCGAACTAAGTAGTACCAGAGGAAAGGAGGGCTCCTCACTCATGTCCAAGCGAGTCGGAATCATTGGCGCGGCCGTGACCCCATTCAAAGGGCGATGGCGAGAAAAGACGTACTACGAATTGGCCCAGTGGGCCACACGAGAAGCCTGCAAGGACGCTCAGATGCCCATCAATGACGTTGAGGCGGCCTTCTACGGGATTTACAACGACATCTTCGAGCGAACCTGCATACCGGAGCACGCCATCCACGGGCTTATCGGCATGCAGAACAAGTTCGGAACACGCATCTCAACCGGTGGTGCAACCGGTGCGTACACTATCTCCGCGGCCCACGCATACCTGGCTGCCGGCAGGTTCAAGACCGCACTGGTTCTGGGTGTGGAAAAGGCCACGGACTGTTTTGATTTTGCGTCAATGTCTGCCACTCCAGAGGTGATCAAAACCATCGGATGGTCCGGAGACAGTTTTTTTGAGCAGCCGATCGGATGGACCGCTTCCGACAGCTACGCAGAGGTGGTGCTCGCGTACATGGATGAACATCCCGGGGACCTGAAACCCGAGATCACAGCTGAAATATCGGCCCAGTTGAGCCGGCAAGTAAGACCCAACCCGTATGCCCAGCGCCAGTTCGATCAGGTGACGCGCGAAGAGGTCATGAATTCCCGGCTCGTGGTCTACCCGTTCAGGGAGCTGGAGATTTGCGTCTATTCCGAAGGGGCCGCTGCCCTGATTTTGGCCGAGGAGGAGACAGCGCTCGCCATTTCCAGGACCACCGGAAAACCGGTCGTCTGGATTACCGGTGTCGGTGAATCGAACGAACACTCATTTGCGGGCAAGAATCATAAGACCATGTCGCGCATCATGTCGGACCACTTGGCGTCCCGGCGAGCGTACGAGATGGCCGGCATTAAGGATCCGACGAAGGCAATACAGATAGTGGAACTCCATGACGCGTTTGTGCATCAGCTCGAGATCAGTATAGCTGAATTCGGTTTGGTACCGCTCGGCCGCGCAGACTCGCTCATTGACGAGGGCCTCATGACGCCCGGCGGCAAGTACCTCGTGAACCCGTGCGGAGGCTTGATCTATTGCGGACACGCTGTGGGAGCCAGCAACATCATGTCCGCGTGGTCTGCGCGAAACGAGCTGATCGAGCGGGGCCTCAACACAGCCCTGGTCCACGGCACGGGTAGCACCATCGCACAATATACTGCCTGTATGATCTTTGAGTGCTGAGAAATGGAGGAGTAATCCAATGAAGACCGGCAAAGGTAAAGTCATTCCCTATGCTTACATCCCCGATGAGGGATCGGAAATCGAGACCATCGACGGCCGCCAGTACCTGATCGCCAACGATGCAATGTATACATTTTTCAAACGCACCAAGGGGGAGTTATCACCGTTTTTTATCGCGCTGCGCGACGAGAAAAGGCTGTTGGGTTGCAAGTGCGTCCAATGCGGTCTGGTTCGAGTCCCGCCGTTCCTTACGCATTGCCCGGACTGCAATTTCGCCCCCACAGAATTGCTCGAGGTTGACCAGGTGGGCATCCTCAACAGCACAGCACCGATCACTTACTTCGCTACGTCCCTATTTCAGCATATGGCTCCGTACGGCCGAGGCAGAGTCATCTTCAGGGGTGCGGACACGGCATTGAGCGTCAACCTGTACACCACGACCGGAATTCTGGTACCGGGAATACTAAACAAAGGGACTGAGGTAAAGCTGATATTCCGAGGCAATCGCATCGGCGAAATGACGGACGTCTTTTGCGTCCCGACATCTGAACTCAGCCGGGACCAGGTTGAGAGGCGGGGGCTGGAAGAAACGGAAATCGATTGGGAATCACCGGTGGAACCGAGCGTTTCCGACGCTTCGGCCGAGGATGCCTCAACGTATCGGGAAGCCCTGGAGGAAATCAGGTCGATCATTGAAGAGATGAACGCGAACGAACGGGCCCGCAAGGACGTCGCCGGCTGGAAAAGGAACATTGCCGTAAAGGCGCGCGGAGGACAATTCGCGCTCATCATAGATGACGGGGACATACGGATTGAAGAAAAGGAACTCACCTCCCCGGACTTTGTCGTGGTCAGCCAAGACCTGCGGGTCTTGCTGGACGGTCTGGCTTATCGCGGGGCCATCACGGATTCGGTCATCAACAAGAAACTCTGGATAAGCAAGAATCCTGAATTTACAACAATCTTCAAGCTCGACAGAATGGCCAGATCAGTGGCGCGGTCGAAAAAGGATTGAACGGCTTTATGGCAGTTCCCCTGTGCGTTAGGTACTTCGTTTCATGAAAGCGGACGCGCATGTGTGTAATGATGCGCTGAGCGCAGCGGTCGAGAAACAACCTCGAACGATTCGCTTCCCGTTGGTCAGCGCATCAACTTCCACCCGGGACAGAGCAAATCAGGTCATCCTTCCTTTCGGGTACCGTCCTCATTGTACTCGTACCAGCCTTTGCCCGTCTTGCGGCCTAGATGCCCGGCTGTCACCTTGCGTCTCAAGATCTGAGGAGGATGGTAGCGCAGATCTTTGCTCTCGTTATATATGGCCATTAGTGCCCCGTAGCTCACGTCCAAACCGACCAGATCGCCCGTCTCAAATGGTCCCATCTTTCTGCCGAAGGCAAGTCTCACGCCTTTGTCTATGTCGGACACCGTGCCAACGCCTCGTTGAACCATGCGGACAGCCTCCACATAGCTGACCAGGCTTATTCTATTCAGCAAGAAACCGGGCATATCACTTTCAACGCGAATCGGCTCTTTACCTAGGCTTTTCACAAAATCCACGCCGCGTCTCATGGTCTCCTCGGAGGTCTCCATCCCGGCCACCACCTCCACCACGTGCATCATCGGTACCGGATTAAAGAAATGTAGGCCGACCACTCGTTCCGGAGCACGAGTCCCGGAAGCCAATGTGGTAATGGGAATAGCGGACGTATTGGATGCGATTATGGTCCTCCTTGCGCAAATGCCGTCCAGCCTGTGCAACAGTTCGCGCTTCAGGTCGGATTGTTCGGGTACCGCTTCCAAAACCAGATCTGCGGCAGCAGCCTCAGACAAGCTCTGACCGATCGTGACGCGGCTCAGAATGGTGTCCCTTTCCTCGGCCAGCTTTCCGGAAGCCACCAGCTTGTCCAGGGACCAGGTCATGCGGTCTCGAGCGTTTGCCAATGCCTGGCGGCTAGAGTCGTGTAGAGTCACGTGGAGGCGGGATTGAGCACAGGCCTGGGCCAAGCCGCTACCCATCGTGCCGGCCCCTACGACATACACCGTATTAACGTCCATGATGCTATCTCCTTTCTGTTAAGCTCTCGGTCAGAAGTTGTTCGGTATTTCCGACGATCACTGAGCCTGATCTCACTTCAGGAGAGCGAAGTCCATTCGGCTCAGGTGCCGGTTCAGCACCCTTGCGTCTCCGGGGACTATCATGAGAATTGGAATTCAAAATTCCCCTCGCCCCTCTTCATTATAACGATTCTATACCAGTTGCCAAAAATAATGGCCATTTGGCTACTATTTTTGGCAACCAGTATAAACTGTCCTCAACGAAGCTGAGCAGGCGGTTCATTAAGAGAAAAGCGTGTTCTTGATGCGGCAAAACTCACTTCGCAGCTGGTAAAAGACGTCGACGAGGACCGGATCGAACCGCTTTCCCCTCTCTTGAACAATTATGTTGCACGCCTCTTCATGACTGAACACCTTTTTGTACCGCCGCTTGGAGGTCAGGGCGTCGTACACGTCGGCAATTGCAACAATTCGCGCGGAGAGAGGAATAGATTCCCCTTTTAGACCAAATGGATAGCCTTTACCGTCCCATCGTTCATGATGGAAGTAGGCCACCTCCATTCCCACGGTGAGGAAGCTTTTTTCGCCGAGCCTTTCAACCGCTTCCTCCAGGGCCTTGCCTCCGGCGATGGGGTGCCGCTCCATGATCGTGCGCTCCTCGGGGGAGAAGGTCCCGGAGGATAACAACACACTATCCGGTATGCTCACCTTGCCGATATCGTGGAGCACCGACGATTGAAAGAGGTCTTCCACGAATTGCACGGTCACAACTTCCCTGTAGGATTCCCTATCCGCCAGTCCCTGGCACATTGCCTTGCAGTACTCCCGGATTCGGCCCAGATGCGATCCGGTCTCTTCGTCCCGAGACTCAGCGAGTTTTGCCAGAGTGAATATCGCAGCATCCTGGGTGCTTTTCACCTGATGAAGGAGTCTGAGTATTTCCTGTTGCTGCCGGACCTCCTCGGTAACGTCCAACCCGATCCCCACGATCCCCTGAACCTTGCCGGAAGAGTCCACCATGGGGGAGAGCGCCAGAGACATCGTAAGAATTCGTCCATCCTTGGCAATCTGCTTCATTTTTCCGTGAACGGTGCCGCTCTTGCTGCTCACCATCGCGCGCAGCTGTTCCACGGTGTCTTTAGTCAGCGCGTCAGGCGGATAAATCTTGGTTATCTTCTTGCCGATCATCTCGTGAGCCTTGTATCCGAAGATGTTTTCCGCGCCTTTGTTCCAGAAAAGAATGTTCTGGTCCAGGTCGGACATGACCACGGATACCAGGGTGGAACTGTCTATCATACCTTTGACAAAGTCGTTGGAGTGGGTTATGTCACCGGGTGCCTCTTCGACCGTTTCTTCTACAGGTTTGCCGTATAGCTTCAGCGTCAGCAATTCGTGGTACTCCAAACCCCGTTCGACCATTGTCCTGAATATCCTGCGTTGAAGTGGGGTCTCCACAAAGGCGAAAGCTCCTTGGCCAACAGCTTCCCATCCCATGTGGGCCTTTTGCCGGTCAACGACGACAATGACAGGTACGGAGCCGTCGAAATGCTGCACGCCTTCGATAATCCCACTGCAGGAAAATCTCGAATCATCAGCGTGAGCAATCACCAGGCCGGGCTGCTCGCCCGCGAGAACCTCGTTCAAAGGACTTACGCCGCCAGACTCAGTTACGGGAACGCCGGTTGGTTCAAGCATGCCCTTGATGGTCGTGATCAGGCTTGCGTCACGGGAAAGAGCCAAGACGCGCCGCCGAGGCATTTTACTGCCGCCGTCGGTAGCGGGCGGTTGGCAGAGAAAGGGTAATCTGGCGAAATCCACAGCCACCGAAGGTTCGCCTATCCTCGCATCGTACTCGAATGGGGTCATCGCTCCTGCGTCGAGGAGTTTCCTGAACAGGCTCTGAACACCCATGGCCGAGAGACGGTACTTGCTCATAAAAGCGCTGTCGTCCAACCCTGCCCGGATGTCTTCAACCGCTTCTTTTGCATCAATTACGGGCTTGCTCATGATGCCCCCGACACCAATTTTCAACCGCTGGCAGCTCGGGCGTTGGCCCCCGTATGATTCGATGGGTTGTATTCTTCTGCGGTCAACGTTTGAAATGAATCGTCGTGACGCAAGTTGAACTCGGCCACATGTAATCTGTGGTCCGGATCGAAGCCCTCATGCCTGATCTCCTGTATAAGCTGTCCGAACTCCGCCTGCACTTTGACCATTGTGGAAGTTGCCTTTCGCGCGAGGGGGTAGTCGGCCACTATCCGTGCCCCTCTACAATTGCAAGCCGGCCCTCTGTCGTCGGTATAGTATTGCGATAGGACAATAATTCTGGTTCCCACGAAGACAGCTTCTTCGAGATCGTGTGTGACGAAGATGATGGACATCTGGAACTCTTCCCACATCTCTAACAAGAAGACCTGCATATCTTCTCTGGTTCCCGGGTCCAGGGCACCGAACGGCTCGTCCATGAGCAGCATCTTGGGCTTCATGATCAGCGACTGTGCAAGCGCCACGCGCTGCTGCATGCCGCCGGAAAGCTCGTGTGGATACTTGTCGCAGTGTTCCTCGAGACGCATCTTTGCCAGAAAGAACATAGCTTCGTCCCGGAATTCCTTTGCGTGTCTGAACCGCTCCACCAGGCCCGCGCTCAGTCTTTTTCCCAGCAGGACATTCTGCAGGACCGACAAATGAGGGAAGAGAGAGTACTTCTGGTACACCACTCCACGCTCAGGACCCGGAAATCCGATTGGCTCTCCGTTGATCAGGAGCACCCCCCGCGTGGGCTCTTCCTGGCCCAGTATCAACCTCAGAAGAGTCGATTTGCCGCAGCCGCTGGGCCCCACTACGGTGCAGAGCTCTCTGGCCTTGACCGACAGATCGACGTTTTCGAGTACGACCTTCTCTCCATAGGCCTTGCACAGATCCATCATGAACAGGAAATTCTTGCTGTTTGGCGCGTGGTTGACCATTTCGATCTCCCTCTCATTGGGACGCAGCGTACCATGGATATTTCCATTTGACGAACAGTCGGAGCCCGGTGTCCATGAGAAATCCCAAAACAGTGATCCAGAGCACGTACGGAATAATTACGTCCATGGACAGGTATCGCCGAACCAAGAATATCCTGTATCCAAGCCCATCGGTGGACGCGATGGCCTCCGAAGCTATCAGAAAGAGCCAGGCACCTCCCAGGCATAGGCGCACCATAACCAGGAGTCTGGGAAGGATCTGGGGCAGGATCACCTGGTACAAGACTTGAAGCTGAGATGCACCAAGGGTGAGGGCCTTCACGACCTGCTCACGAGGCATCTGCTGTGTGGTCTGATAAATGTCCCGGGTAATGACAAACACACCTCCCAGGAAAATCAGCATAATCTTACCTAGTTCTCCGACTCCGAACGTGATGAACAGAATGGGGAGAATGGAAAGGGGAGGTATTATGGAGAGGAAGGTTATCATTGGCAAGAGAGTCGCACCAGGCCCTGGAAGCATCCCCATGTTCAGTCCCAGAAACAACCCCACCAGAGCAGCGCAACCCAATCCGATCGACATCCGCCTTAGACTCGATAGCGTGTCCGTCAGCATCAAGTACTCGCCGGTACGCGTGTCCTTGGTGAACGCCATCATGTGGACGGCGCTCGCCATCTGACCAATAGAGGGTGTCAACTTGTCTTTGGGGTTTTCGGACAGGCGGACATACGACACGGTGAAATACGTTGCGATCAACAAGATGAACGGCAGCAAGGCCGCCAGGATCTGCACTGTCCTGGACAGCTCAGCATGTATTCCCCAGAACTTGGGTGCCCGTGTCATGGCTTCGTTTGCCTCTTGATTCTACTCCGCGGCGGCAGTTGCCCCATTGTGCATGCGCTGCAGTACATTATGCCTTCCTGCGGTCTTTTCCGCTACAATTTCCCTTCAGCTGCCATTTGCATGAATTTGGAGTCAAACCGCAGCTTAACGTTCTTTGTGTCCCCCATAGTGCTTTCGTCCGGAAACCGGATACCTACATAGTCTTTCGAATCGGCACCTTTCGGGTACAAGCCGTGATCGAAAGAGAATGTCCGCACGTATTCCATGGTTTTCTTGAGTTGTTCGCTGCCGGCAAAGCTCGCTGCTTCCGCGGCATCGTAAAACATCCTGGTCGTGGTCAGCTGAGCCCTGAATTCCGCCTCCGTGCCGCCGGCGAACTTGGCCATATACAGGATGCCTTCCTTGCTTTCGTTGGTTTTGCCTTGCATGAGTTTCAACGTGTCAAACCAGGCGCCGGTCAGTGCCTTCTTGAGCGTTTCGGGCGCGTCGGTGCGAACGACCATCAAGTCTATGATTTCACCAGGTATTTGGCTGGAATTGAAAACCAGATTGGCCCCCTTGACGTTGCGGCACTGGAGGAGAGGCGGATTCCACGTAACCACCGCGCCGTTTGGATCCGGAGCGAAAACCGCCGCTATGTCGGCATCCGAGGTATTGACGAGGGTCAGATCGCGCTCGGTCATTCCATTCATCCCAAGGGCTCGGGCTAGAAGGTAGTGGGACACTGACAGTTGAACCAGCTTCACCTCCCTTCCTTTGAGATCTTTGACCGACGAGCCTTTTTTCATAACTATTCCGTCGTTACCGTTGGAAAAGTCGCCCACTATCAGGCCGGTAGAATCGACGCCTCCGGAAGCTGGTATGGTCAGAGCATCCATGTTGGTCATGGCACAGCCCTGAAAGCCTCCCGCAGTGTAGAGGTTAATCGATTCCACGTAGTCATTAATCAGCACAAGCTCTATCTCGATGCCGTACTTGTCAGCCCACTTCTTCAGAATGCCGGTGTGGTTGGCAAGCTGCCAGGGTTCCCAACCAGTGTAGTGGGACCAGGCAATGCGAAATTTGGGTGCCGCTGTGGCACCAGTGTTGAGAGCGACAACAAGAGCGAACGCCAGAATCACCAATATGCCAACGCGTTTCATCTTCCCGATCTCCTTCCCCCTTAACGTTTCACACCTGTCATATCAGTTCGACATCAACTCGCTGGTGTGGTGTCTTCACAATTTCTTTACAGTGCGGCGGAGCTAAGTGGACGAGGTGCATCCCCCTCCGCTACGAACAGCACCGCCTGACTGCGCTCCAGAAGGTGCGCCCTCCCTCGGCAGCAGTTGTGTACACATATCCCGGAGACACCGCGCTAGGTACGGACCTTTTCGGCCAGCTGGCGCAGACGCTCCATGGCGGTTTCGGGGTCAACTTCCGCCAATCCATTTTCCGACTGGATCGTTGCAACAGCTGCGGCAACCTCGTCGATTTGCGTCAAAGCCTCTTCATTCTGGGCCAGCAGTCCGGCCACCTTCTGAATCTGCTCCTCGCGCAGACGGATGCGCTTTTTCAGGGCGTCAATCTCCCTGGTGCCGGCCTGATCAGGGATCTTCTTTCTGGCAAGGATTTTCAGACGCGAATAAGTTTGTCCTTCGTTCATATTGGAGATACTACGCATGGTGCTAACTGCATCCCTGAGATTGTCCAGAACGCCCAGGTAGAGCTGTTCCGTGGCGGCCGAGATCCCACCGAGGTTCAACTCCCCGCTACCCAGCTTTTCCTCCAGTAATCGGTTCAGGTTTTGGTACTTTTGTTGAATGCTGTCAAACTGTTCCAGACCTTGCTTGGCGAGATCTTCAGCGTCGATTATACCTGCGCATGCCTCGAGATCCTGGCGCAAGTTGGTCCTCAGGCGACCTTCCTGCTCACTCATCCGGGTTTTTAGTGCGTCAAAGTACCTTTCGGCAATGGCCTTGTCCCTGAAAAAGAAGTTGACAGTAAAACCCGCAATCCCGAGAAGACCCGCGCCAAAAGCCGCTGCCAGCATCGCAGGCGATCCGAAAAAGAGCCACCCCAGCCCCCCCAGGATACCGGCCACCCATGGAACGAGCGTCGCGGGGTGAGTCAAGGCCTCGGCAAGGACAACTCTACGCAGAGACGGCGTGGAAACGTTAGTGACCTCTCGGGAATTGGACTGCTCTTGGTTCATGGCTGCCGCGCGACCTGTCGATGTCTCCATCCATCGATTACCCGGTCAGGGACCCTTCTCCCTCCAGCAGGCCGTCTCACGAAAGCGGCCTGTAGAAATGTGCCTGCCATCAGTTTGGGCATGTCTTCATACAGAACATCACAAGCGTCAGTATTTTCAGTACTCCTCCCGTACCAGGAGCAACTCTACCCTCGGAAGTCTGTACTGCCAGGATCTCATGGACTCGTCAGGCCTCTGGGAAAGCGGCTGATCCCCTCCATGGCCCATCGCGCGCATCCTGTTGGGATCGATATGGTGTGTCACGGCCAGGTACCGTGCCACCGCTTCAGCACGTTCCCGGGAAAGACGACGATTCTCCTGGGGATCGCCTTTTGTGCCGGTATGCCCCTTTATCACGAGTCTGAAGTTAGGGTAGTGGGTGAGAAGCTCGGCCGCTTTGTCTATGACTTCTTTTTCAAGGAGGTCTAGCGACGTGTCGCTGTGCTGAAAAGCAATCGGATCCACCTTCAGGGTGCCGACCTGTTTTAGCCTATTCCACTCCTCATCGGTCAGTGGCTTGAACTTCGCCTGATCTGCCGATACGAAACCCGACGCTCCGTTGAGTCCTGCAGGTGTTGTAAAGCCAGGCACACCTTTGACGAAAAGGTCTTCCAGGTACGCGCTGTAAATCAGCCGGTACGGATCCGCGTCAGGAAGGGGATCTTGCGAGAAATCTCCAGCATTGACGAGGATTTTGGCGGTAGCCTCTATCGTGGCGGCCAATCCGCTGTCCGCCTGGCTGCCCGGAGGCGATATGCCGAACCACTGCTCGCAATTCTGAGTCAGGTTGATCCATTTCACTCCTTTGAGCATGGGTTCCACAGATGCCTCGGGAAGGCCTGTTTCCGTGCGGACCTCCTTGCGCAAAAGATCCGGATTCTCCTGGTATTTTTTCAGGGTCCTGAAGTAGCTGGCCAGAAGTGCCACCACGGCATCAGGACTCTTTTTCGAGAACTTCCTGTTGACCACCAGTATGTCTACAATCAGCCGCTTGGTGTCTTCGGTCCCCAGTAGTTTTGTCACGGCCGGGTCGGCCAGAGCGCGGGAAACATCCGGTTCCCACATTACAGCGACGTCTGTCTCACCTGCCAACAACCTCTTGAGCGCCTCCCCTGACCCGTTGGTCTCGACCCTAAGGTTCCCGGGAGGCGGAAGAAGCTCGGGCACATTGAAATGATACGCTGCAGACTTGGCAAAATGGTGGCTGGGACTGTTTGGCGTAAAGGCGACTCTAGCATCGGTCATGCCTTTCAGGGCATCCAACCCGGCCACTCGCTCTTTGCGCCCGAGGATTGCGTCCCCTCCCTTTGACTCGTCGATCACCATGATGATCGTCCCCGGAAAACCGAGCCGTGCGGCATTAAGAACGTACGAGTCCACTGTAGCTGCCGCAAAGTCTATCTCACCGGATTGCAGACGCTTCATACGCCTCGGGAGGTCCGCGTTGTCGTCTTCCACAGCGATGGTCCACCCCCCCCTGCGCATGAGATTCTTGAGCTCGTTGGAGCGCAGCACAAAATAACCGATCCAATTGTCCAGGGCGATGTTGATCTTCCCCTTGGAACGGCCGGCGTCGCTGGTTGACTTTTGCTGGGCGTCCCGCAACAGCGGCAGAAGGTACCACGCGCCGAGGATAGCGATAATGCCTAAGACGAGCAGA
>Ga0172371_10011107_pt1 | contig 12045 bp, 10 predicted proteins | sample Lak12m_FD_114543 | JGI IMG/M metagenome (GOLD analysis project Ga0172371, IMG submission 114543) | Freshwater microbial communities from Kabuno Bay, South-Kivu, Congo - kab_022012_12m | ecosystem: Environmental > Aquatic > Freshwater > Lake | place: Democratic Republic of the Congo: South-Kivu...
TCTGAATTAATTGACAGGGTCTACTCACGAGAGTATAATGGACGACTGCTTAACACCAATGACAGGAGATATCATTTAATGAATTCAGATGTAATTACTGGTATTAAAACTTCAGACCAGCTCGAACGAAAAATGCATTTAAAGGGGAAGATCATTAAGACTAGCAAGGCGGGCGCCATTGTGGATATTGGCGTCGAAAAACCTGCGTTGCTTCACGTTTCGCAAATTGTTTCCGAGAAGAACGAACCCATTTTGCGTGTCGAGGATTCATTAAAAGAAAATCAAGAAGTGGAAGTTTATATCCGTAACCTTCAGGATGACCGCATTGAAGTAACTATGCGCAAACCGCTTGCGTTGGAATGGCGCGAGATCGAAAAGGATATGGTTCTCAAAGGAAAAGTCGTTGAACTTGAGAAGTTTGGCGCTCTGGTTGATATCGGCGCTGAAAAACCCGGATTGGTTCACATCAGTGAACTGACCCAGGGATATGTCAAAAATGCTTCGGATGTTGTATCGGTTGGTGATGAAGTCGATGTAAAGGTAATTGATTTCAATCGACGCCGGAAACAGATCAAATTAAGCATGAAAGCGCTACAGCCTGGTTTGGATGATATCGAAGGTGTGAAGATCACGCCTGCCCACCCTGTTCGCAGAAAAGGTAAAGATAAAAAGAAACCTGCTGAAGACCAGATTGAAGAAGCCCCAGCTGAACCCGAACCAACTGTAATGGAAATTCGGTTGAAAGAAGCCATGGAAAAAGCGGGACTTGAAGAAAAGAAGACCTCTTCGCATTCGAAGCGGGCAAAAGCGATCGCATCCGAACAGGAAGATCTTTTATCCAGAACTTTAAGCCGACGCAATTAATAAATTATTTTGTTTATTCAGACCCTGCTTCATGCGGGGTCTTTTGATGTGGTAAACTGTTCCTAACCGAAGGATGATCATTCGTGACAAAGAAAAAAGAAATCATCCCACACAATTTTTCAGCTCACCAATACGGGGAGGGCTTATTAATCAGCCCTCCCCGCTTCAATTAATTAAGGATATTTATTATGAAAAATCTTAGTCCAAAGTATATTTTCTTTACAGGCGGTGTTGTCAGCTCGGTCGGAAAAGGACTAACCGCTTCATCGATCGGGCGCTTGCTAAAAGAGCATGGGTTTTCTGTCGTTATTCAAAAATTAGATCCTTATCTCAACGTTGACCCGGGCACGATGAGCCCGCTTCAGCATGGGGAGGTTTTTGTCCTCGATGACGGTGCTGAAACCGACCTCGATCTTGGTCATTATGAGCGGTTCATAGATATTCATTTAACCCGTGAATCAAATCTGACAAGTGGTCAAGTTTATTCAGAGGTGATCAGCAAAGAGCGCAAGGGGGATTATTTAGGGGGGACAATTCAGGTAATCCCTCACATTACTGATATTATCAAGAGCCGCATCAAACGCATTGCGGCAATTTCGAACGCTGATTTTGTTTTGGTTGAGGTTGGCGGTACGGTAGGTGATATCGAAAGTCAGCCTTTTCTTGAATCACTCCGGCAACTGCGCCAGGAAGTTGGGCGGGAATGTACTTTTTTTGTGCATACCACCTGGCTGCCCTTCATTGGAGCTACAGGTGAATTAAAATCCAAGCCTACCCAGCATTCTGTCAGGGAATTGCGTTCGATTGGTATTTCACCAAATATGATCGTGGCGCGCGCGGATCAGTCAATTCCAAAATCACTGCTTGAAAAGATCTCCCAATTTTGCGATGTTGAAGTTCAGGCAGTTATTCCGCTTATTACGCTCCCGGTTTTATATGCCGTTCCCTTGGAACTCGAGAAATACCATGTTGCGGAATACATCCTGAAATACTTTGGTTTGAGGCCAAAAATGGAAGTTGATCTTTCATCATGGAAAAAACTGACACGGGTTATCGCAAACCCAAAACGCAAACTGAAGATCGCCCTGGTAGGCAAATATGTGGAATTGCATGACGCATACATCAGCGTCACCGAATCTTTAAAGCATGCTTGCCTGAATAATTCCGCGATAATGGAAATTGAATGGATCCAATCAAGCGATTTGGAGAAAGTCGACCCCAAAAGCCTGCTTGGCGATGCGGATGGCATTCTTGTACCGGGTGGGTTTGGTGTACGCGGGACTGAAGGAATGATGCTTGCTGCAAAGTATGCCCGTGAGAATAAGGTGCCTTACCTGGGTCTGTGCCTGGGTTTCCAGATCATGGTGATTGATTTCGCGAGGTTCTTATTTAAAAACGACAGTGCAAATTCAACTGAGTTTAATGAAAAATCGCAATATCCGGTTATTGACCTTATGCCTGATCAAAGAGGAATAACAAATAAAGGCGGCACGATGAGGTTGGGCTTGTACCCCTGCAAAATAGCCAAAAAATCGATCGCCTTTCGTGCATATCAATCAGAACTGATCGAAGAAAGGCATCGCCACCGCTATGAACTGAATAATACCTATCGTGAAGATTTGGAAAAAGGGGGGATGGTATTCTCAGGCCAATCCCCGGACGGTTATTTGGTTGAAATTGGTGAATTAAAGGAACACCCTTTCATGGTTGGATCGCAGTTCCACCCGGAATTCCTTTCAAGGCCAAACCGCCCGCATCCCTTATTCAATGAGTTTATTAAAGCGATAATTAAGAAAGCAGAGAATAAGTAAGGGTAGATTCAAAATAGTTAAAGGTTATACTTAATCAGTTAGGTCAGGAAATTACAAAAATTCAATTAGAGGTCTACTATGTATACATTTATCGAATCAGTTGAAAGTCAGGAAATTTTAGATTCACGCGGCAATCCAACAGTTGAAGTGGAGGTCATACTCGAAGATGGCAGCTTTGGACGCGCAGCAGTACCTTCGGGTGCATCAACCGGCATTCATGAAGCGCTTGAACTTCGGGACGGGGAGAAAAACAGGTATCTCGGTAAGGGTGTTACCAAAGCTGTAAATAATGTTAATTCTGCAATTGCTGACGAACTGATCGGATGGGACGCGACCGAACAAATTGCCATTGACAGAACACTTTTGGAACTGGATGGTACGCCCAATAAATCTAATTTGGGAGCTAATGCTATTCTTGGAACAAGCCTTGCAGTCGCCAAAGCAGCCGCAAATTCATTGGGGATGCCGCTTTACCGTTACATTGGCGGTGTTTTCGCGCATGTTCTTCCGGTGCCAATGATGAATATTCTCAATGGCGGAGCCCACACCGCCTGGCAATCCACTGATGCTCAGGAGTTTATGGTTATGCCATTAGGTGCGCCATCTTTTGCTGAAGGGCTAAGATGGGGCGCTGAGATCTACCATGCTCTCAAATCAGTTTTGAAAGCTCATGGCTATGCGACCCTGGTTGGAGACGAAGGCGGATATGCCCCAAACCTGAAAGCCAATTCAGAGGCAGTTGAAGTGATTTTGGAAGCCATTGAAAAAGCCGGCTTTAAAGCAGGCAAAGATGTCGCGATCGCTCTTGACCCGGCGGCATCTGAGCTATATGATGAAGAAAAGAAGCAGTACAATCTGCGCAAGGAAGGCAAAATGCTTGACAGTGCTCAAATGGTTGCCTTCTGGAAAAGCTGGGTTCAGCAGTACCCGATCGTTTCAATCGAAGACGGCCTGGCCCAAGATGATTGGGAAGGCTGGAAATTAATGACCAAAGAGATAGGCGACAAAGTGCAGATCGTAGGTGATGATCTGCTGGTAACCAATCCCGTCCGTGTCAAGAAGGCGATCGAAGAAAAAGCCTGCAATGCAGTCCTGATCAAACTCAATCAAATTGGGTCGCTCACCGAGACTATTGAAGCTGTTGAACTCGCTCACCGAAATGGCTGGAAAGCCGTTACCTCACACCGCTCAGGCGAGACTGAAGATACCACAATTGCTGATCTAGCTGTCGCACTTAATACCGGGCAGATCAAGACCGGCGCACCGGCTCGCTCTGACCGCGTAGCGAAATACAACCAGCTGCTCCGCATCGAAACCGAGTTGGGTGATACAGCTGTCTATGCCGGATGGAATGCATTAAAGTAATTTAAACCAGGTTTATAAAAGGTTGGGATGATTTTTTGACCCAACCTTTTTTTTTAATTTTCGCCTTGAGTAGTTCTTAACAAATCTCTCGCTTTTTCCCAAATATCCTGAAACATTTCCTGGGTTAATCGCCCGGTTTGAGTATTCTGACGGCTGGGATGATATGAGGCTAAAAGCCAGGGCACTGAAGTTGTCGGAAACCCTTTGAAAAAATAAAGCTTTCCATGCCCAAATTTTGGCAGATCTACAAACTTACCATCATAAAGTTCTTTGATCAAGCCAATAGACGAATCAAAAGCTATTTTTCCTAACGCAACAATCCCTTTTAATATTCTTCATCAAAGCCAGTTCTCTGATCAAGTAAGAACGGCAATTGATAATCTCTTCAGAGGTTGGTTTATTATTCGGCGGAGCGCACCTGCATACCGCACTGATAAAAATATCATTTAACTTAAGCCTGTCATCGATTGATGTTGCAGTTTGCTGGTTCGCAAATTCGGCGGAAAATAATGCAGGATAAAGGAAGTTGCCTGAGGCATCACCTGTGAACATGCGCCCTGTCCGGTTGGATCCATGTGCGCCAGGAGCCAATCCCAGGATTAGAATCCGGCCATGGATATCTCCAAATCCGGTCACGGGTTTTCCCCAATATTCCCATTTAGAAAATGCTTTTTTTCTGGTTTTGGCGATATACTCCCGCCATTCGACCAGCCGCGAACATCGCCGGCAAGCGATGATCTCCTTATTTAAATTATTAAGGGTACTATCTTGATTTTCCATTTTTTAGAGGATTAACATGGCATCGCCAAAAGAAAAGAAACGATATTTTTGATTAATTGCTTCCTGATAACATTTAAAAATATTTTCTTTTCCAGCAAAAGCGCTCACAAGCATGATCAATGTTGATTTTGGCAAATGAAAATTTGTGATCATTCCATCAACAACTTTAAATTGATATCCCGGATAGATGAAGATCCCCGTTGGTCCGCAGATTGGCTTTACACCTTTTTTCATACCGGCTGACTCCAAAGTACGCACTGATGTTGTTCCAACGGCGATGACTCGTCTGCCTTGATCTTTCGCATTATTAATGACATCAGCCGTTAGCTGGTTTAGTTCACACCATTCGGTATGGATCTTGTGTGTTTCTACTTCTTCTTCGGTAACAGGTGCAAATGTATCTAACCCAACATGAAGGGTAATGTCAGCAAATTTAACTCCAAGATCGCTTAATTCCTTAATGATTATTTTCGTAAAATGCAGGCCTGCGGTTGGAGCTGCCGCTGAACCGGAATATTTTGCATACACAGTCTGGTAGCGGTCAGGATCTTCTAACCGCTCATGGATATACGGCGGCAGCGGCATCTCACCGTATTTATTAAAATGAGCTTCGATCGGTGCGCTGAATTGGATGATCCTTTTTGATCCTTCCAGGTCCCTGGTTATTGTGCCGGATATCTCTTTCGAAAAGGTAAGTTCAACTCCTTGAACCACTTTTTTCCCGCCAACCAATACTTCCCACTCCAGGTCGGTGAGCTTTTTTAGCAGCAGGACTTCAACCTTTCCCCCACTCGCCTTTTTGGCAAACAACCTGGCGGGGATCACTTTAGTTTTATTTATTACGAGCAGATCTCCCGGGCGCAAAAAAGCTTTCAGATCACTAAAAATTGAATGGGTTATACGGTCATTTTGTCTATCATAGACCAACAGCCGTGAATCCTGGCGATGTTTTAGAGGAACCTGCGCGATCAATTCCTGCGGCAGGTGGTAATTGAATTCTTCAGTCTTCACTTTAATTCAGCAAAGAGGGTTGAAGATTATTTTTAGGATATTCAAGGTCTAAATGTTCATAAGCCATTTGTGTGGCAATTCGACCTTTAGCAGTGCGCCCAAGAAATCCAAGCTGAAGCAAATAGGGTTCCACAACATCCATTATGGTATCAGGCTCTTCACTTATTGAGGCTGCTATTGTGCTTAACCCGACTGGACCGCCATTATATTTTTGGATGATTGTTAATAAGACCATGCGATCGATCTCGTCCAAACCAAGCCGGTCAATGCTCAATAAGTTCAAAGCTTCGCTTGCTGCCGATTTTGTTAATTTCCCGCCTGCCCTTACTTCAGCAAAATCCCGGACACGCCGAAGCAGCCGCAGTGCGACTCTGGGTGTACCTCTTGCGCGGCAGGCGATTTCCTCAACACCCTCGTCGTCTGCTTTAATTGCCATCATTGCTGCGGCGCGCTCAATGATATGTTTAATTGAATCGCGGTCATAATAATCCACCCGGTAAGTTGCACCAAACCGGGCGCGCAGCGGTGCACTAAGCAGCGCCAGACGTGTGGTCGCGCCGATTAGAGTGAATTTTGGAAGCTTAAGTCGTACAGATCGTGCCGAAGGACCTTTCCCGATCACAATATCCAGCGAAAAATCTTCCATTGCCGGATAAAGTACTTCTTCAACTACCTTACCCAATCGATGGATCTCATCAATGAATAAAATGTCACGTCCGCGCAGGTTGGTGAGGATCGCTGCAAGGTCTCCCGGGCGTTCAATTGCCGGGCCGGAAGTTACTTTTATATTCACGCCCATTTCATTTGCTAAAACATGCGCGAAGGTCGTTTTTCCCAAACCAGGAGGGCCATAAAAAAGTACATGATCAAGCGCTTCTGATCTTTGTTCGGCTGCCTTGATTAATATTGCCAGGTTTTCACGAAGCTGGTTCTGACCGATGACTTCATCCAGTGATTTAGGTCTTAAAACATACCCGAAATTATCTTCGATTTTTCTTTCAGGGCTGTTGATTCTTTCAGTTTCCAAATTGCATTCTGCCTTGAGCTTGAGAGTATTAATAATTATAACTGTACCCTACTCTTGCTTCTTTTGGCTTTTCTTTGTTATGATACTCAAAAATAATTTATTATTTATTGGAGAGATCATGGACAATCTTTTTATCTCGAATCACCCGCTTATAAAACATAAACTTACCAAGCTAAGAGATAAAGATACAGATCCGAAGAAATTTCGGGAATTGATCAGAGAGATCGCAGGGCTGCTTGCATATGAAGCTACAAGCGACCTCCAAATAATTCCTAAAGATGTGCAAACTCCAATGGCAGTTGCCAAGGGATTCGAGCTTCAGGAAAAGATTGGCTTGATCCCCATTCTGCGCTCAGGGTTGGGGATGGTGGAAGGTGTATGGGAATTGATGCCTACCGCCGAGGTTTGGCATATTGGCCTTTATCGTGATGAAAAAACCCTTAAACCGGTGGAATACTATAATAAGCTTCCTGTATCGCCTTCCGTTGGTTTATGCCTCATTTTAGACCCGATGCTGGCAACTGGCGGATCTGCCTCAGCTACCATTGATGTGCTTAAGCGCTGGGGCGTAAAACGCATTAAGTTCATGGGTATCATTGGCGCGCCGGAAGGCATCGAACTCGTTCATAAAGACCATCCGGATGTTCCCCTTCACCTAGCGGCAGTTGATGATCATCTTAATGAAATTGGATATATCATGCCTGGTCTGGGTGATGCGGGGGACCGGCAATTCGGGACTGATTATTAAAAGGATCGGGTGGTTTTTTTTATAAACCACCCGATCTTTTATAAATTTAAGCAGCTGCTTCTACGATTTTTAGAAAATCTTCAGCTTTTAGGCTGGCCCCGCCGATCAATCCGCCATCAATATCTGGCTTGGCAAAAAATTCAGCCGCATTTTCGCCTTTAACAGATCCGCCATAAAGGATGCGGATCTTTTGTGCTTGGTCGCTGCCAAATAATTCTGCGAGATTTTTTCGAACAGCCCCGCCGATGATATCGTTCGCCATTTCAGCGCTGGCAGCTTTACCAGTGCCGATTGCCCAAACAGGTTCATAAGCTACAACTGTCTTAGTTGCATCGTCCTTTGAGATCCCATCATAACCCAGTTTTACCTGGCGTGAAACAACGGCAGCGGTTTTTCCGTCTTCATTTTCTTCAAGTGTCTCTCCTACACATACAATGGGCGTCAAACCGATTGCCAGGCTGGCTTTGAGTTTCAAATTAACGGATTGATCAGTTTCTCCAAATAAAGCGCGCCTCTCAGAATGACCGATAATGACATACTGGCAAAATTCCTTGATCATCTGAGGTGACACTTCCCCTGTGAATGCGCCGGAAGCTTCCCAATGAAGATTCTGGGCACCCAAGCCAATGTCTGTGCCCGATAGCATACCCGCCAGGGTCATTAGAGATGTAAATGGAGGGCAGATCACACGGTCAACAGTCCTGATCGCTTGTAAGCCCGGGAGCATTCCAGCTACCAGAAGTGTGGCTTGCTCGACGGTTTTATTCATTTTCCAGTTTCCAGCAACTAAAGGTCTTCGCATATTAATCTCCAACGTCAAATTTGATTTGCCAATTATAACTTTTAAATGCTCCTGAAGAATTGTTGAGATTTGACGAGAGCAGTAAATATGGGTAATATCAAGTCAATCGGGTTGGCCGGATGCCTGCAGACCGCAATGCGGTTTGAGGAAAGTCCGTACTCCACAGAGCACAGAACCGGGGAAATCCCGGGACGGGGTAACCTGTCAGATAGGGCCACAGAAACAATCCGCCCGTAAGGGTAAGGGTGAAATGGTGGTGTAAGAGACCACCGGAAACTGCAGTAATGCGTTTGCCCGGCAACCCTTTTTGGGAGCAAGGTCAAGCAGAGGTGGGTCCATCCAGGCTGCTCGCCTGACCGGCTTTGCCAGTCACCTCAGGTAGACCGCCCAGATAGATAGCCATCCAGGCATGCTTGCATGTTGGACAGAATACGGCTTACAGGCTAACCCGGTTATTTTCAGAGGAGGTTTTTTTATGTCGCAAATTCATAAGTTTACAGGCACGTCCGATCATTTTGATTGGAAAACGGTCGAAGGGATCAAGCTTTCCGAAGAAGGTTTGAAATCAGTGACCCGCTACATACTAATTGGAGAAAAAGAACAGGCTCCAAACAGCATTATGCGTTATTTCAGAGTTGAACCGGGTGGACATAGCCGGCTTGAAAGGCATCCCCAGGAACATCAGGTGATCGTGCTGCATGGCAAGGGCAAAGTTCAAATAGCAGATGTGATTACTGAAATCAAGCCTTTCGATGTTGTTTTTATTGAAGGGAATGAACTTCACCAGTTTTCAAGTTCAGAAAATGAATCTCTGGGTTTTATTTGCGTCATACCAAAATAAATCTCCTGATAAATAAAGTTTTTCTTCAACTATTTCTTAGTTAACTTCTTTCATATTGCCATCATTCGGATTGGGCAACTTATTATTTAATTCTTCGTAAATAGTAAGAATCTCAGGTAAAGATTAGGACTCCCTATGCAAATTCAAAGCGCTGATACAAATAATTGGAAAAAAACCTTTTTCCCCTTCTGGATCGGGCAAGCTTTTTCTTTATTTGGTTCAATGCTGGTTCAATTTGCCTTGGTCTGGTGGCTAACGAAGGAAACTGGCTCTGCCACGATTTTGGCTACCGCAACTGCATTTGCAATTCTCCCCGAGATCTTGATCAGCCCTTTTGCTGGAGCGATTGTTGACCGATTTAACCGAAAAAGGTTGATCATTATTTCGGATGGCGGAATTGCTATCGCAACAATAATTCTGGCAGTTCTTTTTTATTTCAATTTGGTTGAAATCTGGCATGTATATTTGATGATGCTGCTGCGGGCAGTGGGCAGTTCCTTTCATTACCCGGCTGAACAATCCTCAATTTCATTAATGGTCCCGGAAAAACATTTGGCAAGGATTGCCGGTTTAAACCAATCATTGAAAGGGGCGGTAAATATTGTTGCCCCGCCTTTAGGTGCGCTTCTTTTAGAATCTGTTAATGTTCAGGGTGCTCTTTATGTCGATTTTATTACTGCATTAATCGCAATTATCATCCTTCTTTTTATTAAGATCCCGCAACCAGAAAAATCCGGAAATAATAACGCGGTTACTTTTAATTCGCTTGTTCAAGATATTAAAGACGGATTTAATTATATTTTGCGTTGGAAAGGATTGGTAGCGCTGATAGTGTTGGCCATGGTTTTCAAAATCGCTTTGTCACCTGCTTTTTCGCTTTTTCCTTTGTTGGTAAATAAACATTTTCAAGGCGATGCTTCCCAGTACGGTTTGATTGAATCTATCATCGGTATTGGTATTGTTCTTGGAGGAATATTGTTAGGGATTTGGGGAGGATTTAAGAAAAAAATATGGACCACATGGCTGGGTATTGCGATTCTTGGAGCCTGTCTAATTTGGATAAGCCTCTTGAATGGTGATCAATTCCTTATATTGATACCAGCCTCTTTCTTACTTGGATTTGTGATTCCAATTATTGACGGGCCAATAATGGCTATTTTACAATCGGGGGTTGATCCAGAATATCAGGGCAGAGTATTTACTTTGATAAGCAGCCTTGTCCTGCTTACCACACCTGTTGGATTAGGTATTGCTGACCCGGTAGCTGATAAGTTTGGGATTATGATCTGGTTTGCATTGGCAGGTTTATTATGCCTGCTTTCTTCATTCGCGATCTTCTTCTTGCCCTTGCTTAAGAATATTGAAGACAACAACCGTTGAACTCCAAAATATAGTTTTTATCCCTTTTGCTTTTATGCCCCCAAACAGTACATTCAAGGTAAAAGGATTTTAATAAATGAAGCTCCGGTATATGCAAAAAGCAGCATTTTCATAATTTTTCCGATTGTGCACCAGAATAAAAAACGAAAAAAGGGGAGTTTCAGCATGCCGGCTGCCATCCCCGCAAGATCAAAAAGAGGATTCGGTACGAACGCCATCACAAAAATGGTGAGATTACCATATTTCCGCATCCATTTTGTCAACTTCTCATACCAATCCTTTCGATCTACAACAACCTGACCGCTGAATCCTGCCAGATATCCGGTTGACTCCCCGAGAGCGGCTCCAAATCCAGCTGCGATCGCTACCCAAAATGGATTGAACACAGCTCCCATTGCTGAAGTAAAGATAACGCCCGGAAGAGGCAAGATCAGTGTTGCATTTGAGAGGAGCGAAAGAACTAAAATTCCCCCGTACCCGAAATTTGCGATCCTTTGGACTTCCCCCCTGTAAATAAAAAGCACCAAAGATAATACAAATACCAGAAATAACAAAAAGATCCTTAACGCTGGATTCTTTTTTTCTTGGTGCATGCTTTACTTATTTGTCTTTTCTGTTTAAGAGCGATTCGATTCGAGCGATAACCATTTCCATTGCAACTTCATTGAGGCCGCCCTCAGGAATTATCACATTCGCATATCGTTTTGAAGGTTCGACAAATTCAAGGTGCATCGGTCTGACCGTAGTTAAATATTGCTGTATGACGTTCTCGGTTGTCCGGCCGCGTTCAGAAATGTCCCGTTGTAAACGTCTTATGAAGCGGATGTCCGGATCAGTATCAACAAATATTTTTACATCCAACATTTCGCGCAATTTTTTATCCGCGAATAAAAGTATTCCTTCAACAATGATCACCGGATGAGGTTCTACTCTAATTGTTTTTCCAGTTCTGGAATGGGTGCTGAAATCATAGATCGGAATTTCCACCGGGTGCCCAAGTTTGAGCTGTTCGATATGCCTGATCATCAATTCGGTCTCTAATGAATCAGGATGGTCAAAGTTCATAGCTGCCCGCTGTTCAAGCGGCAGGCCGATCAGTTCACGGTAATAGGCATCATGCGGGAGGTAGGCAATACGCTGCTTTCCAACTCGATCAAGTATCACATCAGCAACGGTTGTCTTTCCCGATCCAGTTCCGCCAGCGACGCCAATGGTGAGGGGTACATGCCTGATTGCCATAAAAGTGATTATACTTTATGGGATAATTTTTCATTCAACAACATAATTAAATTACTTAGATTCAACTCATTAGTGCAACGATAATGGCAGGAAGGAGGTAAGCTGAGGTAGACTCATCAGCACCTGAATCCTGGTCAAAGGAGCACTAATGAGGAACTACACACAGCTTACCAAAGA
>Ga0172371_10011108_pt1 | contig 12043 bp, 12 predicted proteins | sample Lak12m_FD_114543 | JGI IMG/M metagenome (GOLD analysis project Ga0172371, IMG submission 114543) | Freshwater microbial communities from Kabuno Bay, South-Kivu, Congo - kab_022012_12m | ecosystem: Environmental > Aquatic > Freshwater > Lake | place: Democratic Republic of the Congo: South-Kivu...
AGCGAGTGGCCCCAAAGGGACGAGCCGACTCTCGGGCTGTGGGTTCTTCTCTGCCATGACTGACCTTTCTCTCGGACACTGATGCTACACAAACTCGTGTCCAAGAGATCCGGAGCCGCCGCAGACGAGGGCGCCGGGAAGGCGCCGGCGAGCCGGGTCGTCCCTGCTCGCCCGCGTTGCGTACGCGCGTCCTAACGGGGACGCAGGAGGGGTCGCGCCGTCCAGCGCATGAAGCCAAGCGCCGAAGAGATCCGCGGCCGCCGCAAGAATTGGGGAGCCCAAGCGCAAGGAGGCATCGAGAAGCCAACGAGGCTGCCACCCACTTGATTCTGCACCGTCTCCTGAGTCGGGTGACCTTCTTGGGCTGACTGCAATCGTACTGCCTGCGAAAGACAAGTGGCATCCGCCACAGTCTCCAGGAGTCGAATGGGTACCTCGCCCGCACAGCGCGAGTGCAACCCGCGCCAGACCACGAGGTGGGGCGCCGGACTGCTACATAGGGTCTGATGATCGGACTCCGTCGGGCGACGACGGTGCTCATGGACGCCAGCGTCCCCTACCGTTCTGCGAAGCCCAGCTCCTCCCCGAGCCCATCCGCTACCTGCGCGAAGCGGTATGGATGACCCCGGAGGTCACAGACGAACTGCGGCGCGGAGCCACGAAGGATCAGCACGTCGGCCTTCGCCTGCTGGACAGCGTCGGCCGGCCCCGGGTGACAGCCCCACCGCCGCCTGAGCTGCGGGGGAATACCGCAACCTCAAGCAGGCGGCTCAGCGACCGAGCGATCATCCGTCCAGTCATGTCGGTGAGACGAGATGGTCGGCGACCACGTCCTGGACGAGGATCACGGCTTCGTGGCCTTTGGCTGTGCCACCGACAGCAGCGTCGGCCGGGAACACGACGCTCAGGCCCTGGGAGAATGGATCCCCTGACCGAGGGTGTGGCTGCCCTCCCGCCGTCAAGGGTTGGCACTCGACCTCACGCGCCCGAGTCCGGGCTCCAGCCGCGATCGTCGTGGAACTCCTTCTCGTTGAGACGCTGTACGCTGATGACGGTCCTCAGGTAACGCGCCGGCGTCGGGTGCACCGGGTGGAACTTCTCGCCCTTCTCGCGGGCGAACACATGCTCCACCTCCATGACCCTGAACGGCGTACGCGTGCCGCCGTAGGCAAAGGCCTGCTCCGGGGTGTCGCCGGTGACGTTGGGCGGCAGGACCACGAGGTCGCCGACGCGCGGCAGCGGAGCGCCGGGCGGCAGGTATTCGAGCGGCCTGGCTGCGTGGCTGAACGGGGCCCGCTTGCGGCCCGGATCCCACAGCCAGACCTCGACGAGCTCGGGGCGTCCTCTGTTGGGCATCGGTCCTCCTCGGTCGAATCACACGCCGGCCCGACACCGCCGCGACTCGCCTCACGGTGTCGTCCCCGCCACTCGATCGCGCCTCGCCGAGAGTATAGCCAAGAGTGGCGCCGGCTTAAGGCTCAGGATGAGCGCCGCAGCGCCCGGCGATGCTCGCGGTAGAACGTGACGACGTCGAGGCCGGTCTTCAAGACCACCAGCAGCAGCAGACCGGCCAGCGGAGCGCCGAGGCCACTCACCAGGACCCCCGCGCACAACACGGTGATGTGCAGCACCACCAGGCGGCCGTAGGGCTGCAGCATGACATCCTGGGGCGAGAGCACCAGGTACTCCCCGTGGCCGATGAAGTTGCGCCGGTACGAGACCCCGTGACTCACGATCAGCGCCGCGAAGGCGACCCAGAACCACCACTGGCGCAGCACCTCGAGCCCGCCCATGTCAACGGTGCCCGAGAGCACCCCCAAGAGACCGGTCATCCCGCCTGACGCAGATCCCAGGATGCCGAACAGCGTGACCACAAGGATGCCGTGGGCCAGCGTGAAGGCGCCGTAGTGGACGCAGAAGAAGCCCTGCAGCGCCCGCGGCGACATGCTCCCGGCGTCCACGCTGCGTCCGCCTATCCGCAGCCGCACGCTCACGCCCGATGCCGCCGTGGGCACTCCGCCGCGGCCCTCGGCCTTGCCGATCCGGGCGAGCGTGAAGGCTCCGACGACGACGTTCTCGAGCCAGTACAGCAGGATGATCGGGAAGACCTGCCAGTCGAGGAAGAGGACGCCGACCAGCGGCAGCAGGTCGGCGGCCACGAGGGCGATCAGGCTCAACGGATTCACGACCGCCGTCCGAGCGGACACGACGTGGCGCATCGCCGCAGGGGGCGCCGCCGCCGGCACAAGCGGACCGGGCGACGCGGACGAGAGCACACGCCGCGGCGCCGGGTCCGGCGACATCGGCGCGCTCCGCAGCGGCTGATCGAGCGGAGGCTGCGGGTGGAGTGAAGGCGGCCGGTCGAGCGGAGGTGGGCTCATGCGAGCGATGCTAGCGGAACCTCGCCACGACCTACAACAGACCTCGCCGCTGAGCCGCGAGCTCAAGCGGACCCCCACCACATTGAGCGCGATGTCAATGCGGCGGGTGAGGCCTCACCGTTCTGGTACGGGTCGCCGCGTCAGGCACCGCCGCCGGAGCGGGTCGACGCGTCAGACCCAGCCCTCGGGGCCGGTGACGCCTCAGGTGTCGCCGCCCGGGTACAGCGCCACGCCGCCGGCCTCCGCCCGGCGCCCGATGCGCCGGTAGATCGCCCATACGAGGCCCTCCGCCACCATCAGCGCGATGATCAGCGCCACCACCTCAAGAAAGCCGCCGAGCTGCACCGAGCCCCGGAAGATCAGGGCCACCGCCTCCAGGATCACGAACTTGCTGACGAACAGGATGGCCCACACGGCGAGTACCCGCAGGACCTTGGCGGCGACTCCACCGCGGCGCTTGAAGTACGTGGAGACGCGGTGCTCGAGCCGGCCGATGACGGCGAGCATCACCTTCAGCAGGACCGCGGTGAGCATCGAGAGCAGGAACGACTCGGCGATGACGTCGGTGAAGTACTCGATGAAGAGGTTGAGGACGACGATGGCGACGAGGATGTCGACGGCCCAGGAGACGAAGTGCCGCTGGGCCGCGGTGACGACGGTCGGGGCGGCCGGAGCCGACGCCGATGTCTTCACCGGTGACGCCGCCGGGGACGCGATAGGTGACGCCGGAGGCATCGGGCGTGAAGAGGTCACTGGGCCTCGGGCCGCTGCTTCTCTTCCAGCCGCGCGATGCGGACGTCCCAGTCGCCGGCCCAGCCCTGCTCCTGCGCCTGCCGGCAGAGGGAGATGGCCTCGTCGTCGTCGCCGCCCTTCTCGGCCAGCACCGCCAGCAGCTTGAAGCCGCGGTGCGGCGGCAGGTCGCGGCCGGGCCGCTTGCGGCGGTACTCCTCGGCGACCTCCGGAGCCATGCGGACCAGCTCCTCGGCGGCGCTGAGCGCCGCCTGCATGTACTGCTCGTCCTCGGCCCGGCGCGCATAGAACGCCGTCACCGACCCGGAATAGACGGCGTGCAGCTCGAGCAGCGAGCCGGAAGCCAGTGCCAGCTCCTCAGCCTTGGCCCAGACGGCCGGCTCCTTGTCATGCGCCACCTCGTCGACCAGCGGCGCCAGGCCGGCGACAAAGCGCGTCGGGCTCTGCTGGGGCGTGAAGCCCTGGACCATGCCGCGCGTGAGACCGATCAGTCCGCCCCCGGCGGTCGTCCCGCTGCTCTGCGCGTACGCCCTCTCCAGCGCGTCGCTCTCCTCGGGCGTGAACACGGTGAGCCACCAGTCGGTGAGTCCATAGTGGCCGACGAGGCCCTGTGGTCCCAAGATGCTCGAGAGGAGTCCCATCCGGCCCTCCGGCGGACGCTTTGGGCCAGGCCGCTGCCGGCGTGGCCCCTGTCGGGACCGGTGACTGTTCGACGACCGGTCCGCTTGTCTCCGAATGGTATACGCGTGGCCGCGCTGGCCCAACTCGGACGACCGGCGAGCCGAGTGACCGCCGTGAGACGGCCGGCTCTCATGGCCCGTCGGCGGCCGTGCGACGGCCGGCTCTCAGAGGCCGGAGACGGCAGCCAGGCGACCGGACCGTACGGCGTCGGCGAACGCCTCGTAGTCCCGCTCGTTCTGATCGGCGTAGGCGACCGAGAAGTCGGCGATCGCCTCGTCAAAGGCGTCGCCCTTGCCCAGATACGAGGCGATCGCGATCCGGTCACCGCGCCGAGCGTGCGCGCGGGCCAGCGTGCCGCCGCAGATGCGCCCGTAGAGGACCGCCCCGCTGGGACGCAGGTCATCGATCGCGATGCCGCCCTTCCAGTCGTGGAGCTGGCGGACGTAGTAGTCGCGCTCCTGCCCGTCGATCCCCGTGAGGCGCACCCAGCCCAGGAAGATGTCGCTGGCCGCCTGCATGAGGAGCTGGCCGACCACCACGCGCCGTCCCCGGTTCGCGTACTCGCTGCCGCCGACGAAGCGCTCCAGCACCGAGGCCTGCGCCTCCTTGGCCTGCAGGAACAGGGGGTCGCCGTTGTCGCGGCCCACCATCAGCAGGATCCAGGCCCGCGTCCCCACGCTGCCGACTCCGACCACCTTGCGGGCCGTGTCGACCCACTGGTATTCCTCGACGGGGTGATGCTCGTGCGGCAGCGACCGCCGGTAGCGGGCCACCAGCGAGCGCATCCACGCCGCCGTCCGCTCCCGGGCGCTGCCCTCGGAGAGCAGCTGGTCGATGGGCACGACCAGAGGCGGGTCGGGGACGATCTTCAAACGGCCGTCCACCGCCGCCGCCAGCCGCGAGAAGGCCCGCTCGTGCACGCGCGATCTGGCCTTGACCACGTCGCGCTCGATCTGCGCCGCCTGCCGCTTCTTCAGACGCCCGGCCTTGACCTCGGCACGGACCCAGTCCATCACCCGGTCGACGGTCAGGTGTGCGTACCAGCTCTCCAGGACGGTCCTCTCCGCGGCGCGCCGCATCTCGGCGCGGTACTCGTGCACCGTCGCCAGGACCGCCTCGCGACGCTCGGAACGGGTGAAGCCGAGGTCGCGCCCGGCAATCTCGAAGCTGGCGCCGAGCCGCTTGACGTCCCACTCCCACGGACCGGGCAGGGTCTCGTCGAAGTCGTTGATGTCGAAGAGCATCTGGCGCTCCGGCGAGGCGAAGACACCGAAGTTGAGCAGGTGGGCGTCACCGCAGAGCTGCACCGTGATGCCCGACACGGGGGTGGGCGCCAGGTCGGCGGCCATGATGAACGCGGCGCCGCGGTAGAAGGTCGAAGGCGAGACGAGCATGCGGCCGTGGCGCACCGGCACCAGCTCCGGGACGCGGCTCGCCGCCTGCTCCTGCAGAAGGGCGATCGGGTCCGGCCGGTCGGCGGCCGGCCGCCACCGTCCATGCTCGGCGCGCGGTGCCGCGTCGCGCGCCCGCCGGCCCCGTGCGACCCGCTCCGGCGGGCTGAGCCGTTCCAGTTCCTGTGCGAAGGCCGGCGGCCGGCCGGCCGACGCCCGGCCGTCGTCGCGGCTCACCCGGACCGTCATCGCCCCCCCCCTTCGCCATCGCATCCCTGTCGCGTGATGCTACAGCCCCGACCCTGGCGTGGCGAGCATCCTCCGCCGTCGGCGCCTCCCGTCCTCCGAACGGCCTCCAAAACGCGAGAAGCCCCGAGGGGGCGCGGGGCTTCTGCTGCGGACGCCGGTGGCGCCCGCGCACCGCCGCACGCGGCGAACTCTTCGGGGCGAGACCAGCATCGCATCTGCCTGTTGCGCTCGCGTTGCGCAGCGGTCAGGCTTACACAATGGCCAAGACAGCGGTCCATGGGCTTCGGTTGCCCTTGGGGCCGAGCTCGCACCGGAGTCGCGTGGCCGTGAAGGCGTCGAGGGGAGCGATCCATGGACTATCACGTCGTCGTCGAGAGGGTCGGCCTGGCGATCGACTTGGTCGGGGTGGCGGTCATCGTCGTCGGCACGCTGCTCTGCCTGGGACGCTACGTCGTCCATGCCCTGCGCCGCCGTCTCGACGCCACGAGCTACCGCGATGCCCGCCAGCAGATCGGCAAGTCGATCCTGCTCGGGCTCGAGCTGCTGGTGGCCGGCGACATCATCCGCACCGTCGCCACCTCCCCCACCTTCACCAGCGTCGGCGTGCTGGCGGCGATCGTCGGCGTGCGGACGTTCCTCAGCTTCACCATGATGGTGGAGCTGGACGGCCGCTGGCCGTGGCAGAAGCGGGTGTCTGAGACGCCGGCGTTGACCGGGCAGCTCCCCTGAGGCCACCGCGCTGAGCGATCCGATCCTGGGCATGCCGGGCCGATCCGGGGTAGGCAGAGCCCAGTCGAGCCGTAGAGCGAGGAGAGGACACGAGACGATGGCCGAGCACGATGGACTGCTGATCGCGAAAGACGAGGGTGAGGCGCTCCTGCTGCCGCGCATGGCCAACCGGCACGGCCTGGTCGCGGGGGCCACCGGGACCGGCAAGACCGTCACCCTGCAGGTACTCGCCGAGGCGTTCAGCAGCATCGGCGTGCCCTCGTTTGCCGCCGATGTCAAAGGCGACCTCTCGGGGATCTCCCAACCCGGCGGCGGCAACGCCAGGGTCGACGAGCGCATCGTCACGATGGGACTGGGCGACTGGGGCTTCGGCGGCAGCCCGGTGGCCTTCTGGGACGTCTTCGGCGAGCAGGGGCATCCGCTGCGGACCACCGTCTCCGAGACCGGTCCGCTGCTCATGGCCCGCATGCTGAACCTCAACGACGTGCAGGAGAGCGTCCTGACCGTCACGTTCCGGGTGGCCGACGACAACGGCCTGCTGCTGCTCGACATCAAAGACCTGCGGGCGATGCTCAAGTACGTCGCCGACAACGCCGACGAGGTCAACGCCACCTACGGGATCGTCTCGGCGGCCAGCATCGGCGCCATCCAGCGGGCGCTCCTCAACCTGGAGGAGCAGGGCGGCGGCCGTCTGTTCGGCGAACCCGCCCTCGACCTCTTCGACTTCCTGCAGACCGACGCGCAGGGCCGCGGCTACGTGAACATCCTCGCCGCCGACCGGCTGATGACCTCGCCGCGGGCCTACTCCACGCTCCTCCTCTGGCTGCTCTCGGAGCTCTTCGAGCGCCTGCCCGAGGCCGGCGACCTCGAGAAGCCCAAGCTGGTCTTCTTCTTCGATGAGGCCCACCTGCTGTTCAACGACACCCCGCCGGCGCTGCTGGAGAAGATCGAACAGGTGGTGCGCCTGATCCGCAGCAAGGGTGTCGGCGTCTATTTCGTCACGCAGAACCCGGTCGACCTGCCCGACACCGTGCTGGGCCAGCTCGGCAACAAGGTGCAGCACGCGCTGCGGGCCTTCACGCCGCGCGATCAGAAGGCTGTCAAGGCGATGGCCGAGACGTTCCGCGTGAACCCCGCCGTGGACGTCGAGACGGCGGTCACCGAGCTCGGCGTCGGCGAAGCGCTCGTCTCGTTCCTGGAGCACGACGGCACGCCGTCGATGGTGCGGCGCGCCCTGGTGGTGCCGCCGCACGGACGCATCGGCGCCATCACAGCGGAGCAGCGGGCCGCCGTCTTGGCCGCCTCGCTGGTGGCCGGCCACTACGAGCAGGAGGTCGACCGCGAGTCGGCCTTCGAGATCCTCCGGGCTCGTGCCGAGCAGGCGACCGCGGCGGCTGCGGATAGCGCGGCGACCGGCGTGCAGCCGGCGGGCGGCGGGCCGGCGGGAAAGATCCCGGCAAAGACACAGAAGGCGCCGCGACCCGCAGCGAAGGGTACGAGCGGGCAGCGCCGACAGGGCCGGCCGGCGAAGACAACCGACAGCATGCTCGAGACCCTCGGCAAGTCGGCGGCCCGCGCCATCGGCAGCCAGGCGGGTCGGCAGCTCATGCGCGGCGTGCTGGGCACCTTCATGGGCTCGGGCAAGCGCTGACACGGCGCTGCTCGCCGCTCGGCCGGCAGCGCGCCTCGCGACGCGGCGCGCCCGTGTGACGGTCAGCACACGCCGCCACGCGACGGGCCCGGGGCATCGCCTGCCGATGCCCCGGGCCCGTCGGTGATCGCCCGGCGGCGACCGGCCGCCACCGGGCGGACGTCAGGCGCAGTACACGCGGACGTTGTCGCCGTTCTTGGAGTCGACGTTCACCTCCATCTCGCGCAGCGCCATGATCAGCTCCTCGATGTCCTCGGGCTTGAAGCTGGCCAGGTCGAACGACATGCCGTGCTCGCTCATCGACTGGTTGATCTGGTCCATGGCCTGCGGCGGGATCAGCGACGTGAGCTTGAGGCCCGAGCGGACGAGGTTGAGGGGGATGCGCACGTCGACGTTGTCGCCGTTGACGCTCACGACCTTGACGTACATGTACTTCGGCGGCCGGCCGGCGGTCTCGGGCTCCGACCCGGTCGCGCCGCCGGCGGCCGTCGTGGACCCCGCGGTCTCCGCGGTCGACGGACCGGCACCGCCGGCGTCTGCCTGCGCGCGCGATTCGAGGGCGTCGAGCAGACGGCCCGCCTCTTCGGCGGTGATCGTGCCCTCGGCGAGCATCGTCAGGATGCGGCTGCGCTCTTCACTCATGGCGTTCTCCTCTCGTTCCATCGGCGCCGCCGGCGTTGCGGCGACCGTGCGTTTCAAGCTGACGGTGTGCTTCCCGGTTCTCCATGCGCGCCGCCGCTCAGCTCACCGACACGTGCACGATGGTGTCGGGGCCGTCGATCGACACGCGCAGACCGCGGGTCTCGGCGGCGGCGGCCAGACCGGCCAGCAGCACCCTTGTGGAGTGGTGGAACGGCCCGCGGCTCAGGAGCAGCACGATGTCCGCCAGGATCGTGAAGACCAGCGCCAGGAGCGCCAGGACGAGTACCAGCGGCCACAACAGGAACATCGGGATCCAGAGCCTGACCTTGCGTTCGCCGCCGGACACCACGCGTATGTTCACCACCATCGGCGGCATGGTCATCCCCGCAGCCTCGTAGCGGCCTCGTCGGCACTGATCTCACCGCGCTCCAGACGGTCGAGCACGTCGTCACCAGGCTCGGCGGGCGACTCGATCTCCACGTGCACGAGCTTGAGCTGGTCGGTGATGCGGTTGAGGCGGTTCTTGACCGTCGGGTAGCTGATCCCGAACGCCTTCTCCATGTGCTTGATCGACCCGTGGCAGCGGACGAACTCGCCGACGAACACCTGGTCCTCGTTGCGCAGGCGGGCGAGCAGCGGCAGTTCGAACTCGCCCGAGATCGTGATCCGGCCGTCGGCCAGCCGCACGCCGGTGACCACGAACGGCTTCTCACCGGTCAGATCCGTCAGATCATGCCAATCGCTCGGCATATCATCACCTCCCGTCCCCTGAGCGGGGATCCAGCCCGCTGCGCTCGCCGCACCTTCTCCGCGGCGACCGCCGACACAGCCTGTGTCATGCGACGCATTGACTACCGCGACACATGATGCACGCTACGGTTGATAAAGTCAAGTCCTCACTTGAGAAAATCAATACCGAGTGTTCTTCGTCACATATCGATGCCAGAGAGGATCTCAGCCCTGCGGTCCGCCGCTGCGTCCGGTGGCCGGCGTCCGGCGCACCCGGCGTCCGGCGCCGATCCCGGCCGGTGGACGGCGACGGGCGCAGCGTGCGGCGAGCGCAGAGGGCGACCGCAGGACCGGAGACGCCCGGGCCTCGCGGCGTACGCGGCCGGCGCGGCACGAGCCCGGCGGGAGGCGGCCGGCTTGCGGCCCGGTCGCGAAGATGCTGCAATGGCAGCTCGCCTGCGGAGAGGTGTCCGAGTTGGCTTAAGGAGCGCGACTGGAAATCGCGTAGACGGGGGTAACCTGTCTCGGGGGTTCGAATCCCCCCCTCTCCGCCACTCGCGCCGCGGCTCTCCGCGGCTCACCGTGGCTATCGGCGCCGCGCCGGTCCCGGCGCCGCGGGCCCACGACAGCTCTGGCGGATCCACGCGGTCCGAGCCCTCGACAGCCTCACGGCGATCTGCGTCCCGGCCCGGCGACGGCGTCGCACCGGCCGGCGTTTCGGCGGTGCGGCCCGAGCTTCAGTAGTCCCACTCGGGCCGGTCACAGATCCGTTCCAGGTACCGTGACTTCATCTGCCTGCTCGCGAGCGCCTGCTTGAACGGCGGCAGCTTCACGATCACGCCGAGTATCGCGGCCAGCGCCCGATGACCCAGCTCATTCTGCTGCTGGAAGACGAAGTACGGCAGCGTGCCGGCCTCGATCGACTGCACCACGAGGCGCTGGGTCGTGTTCAGCGGCGTCAGGACCCGCTCGCCACTCCGCTCCAGCTCGAGGGCGCCGTAGGGGCAAGCCCGGACGCAGATGCCGCAGCCCAGGCAGCGATCGGGGTCGATGCGCACCCGTGGAGCGCGTCCGGGGCGCTCGACCGCGCCGCCCTCCCTGCTGCCCTCCGGCGACGCATCGTCCGAATCCTCGCAGCCACTCTCGATAACGGCCGTCGCGACCACCTCGATCGCGTCGATCGGGCACACCTCGACGCAGCGGCCACAGCCACGGCACTCCTCAGGACCTTCCACCGGCAGGAAGCCGGTCGTATGGATGGGATGCAGGAAGCCGAAGCGCCGCGCCGCCACCAGGGCCTCGCAGCAGCACGAGCAGCAGTGACACATGAACTTGGGGCTGCGCCGGACGTTCTCGGCAAACTGCAGCAGGTACGCCTCCTGAGCCTGTTCCAGCAGTTCGAGAGCCTCGGACACGCCGACCTCGCGGGCGTGACCGTGGCGGATCAGCGAGTCGCCGACGAAGTCGAACGACATGCAGATCTCCAGCGGCGCGTCACACGCCTGCCCGAGGTGGTGCATCTTGTGCCGGCAGAAGCAGGTGCTCACGCCGCGATGCCGCGCCGACCGGATGATCTCGCCGGCCAGCTCGTGGTCGAGGATGGTGGCGCTGTCGGCGACCATGTCGGCCGGATCCTGGTCGGCGGCGGTGCCGCCGTCCCCGTCGTCCCTTGCGGCGCGCCGGTCGCCGTTTCCCGACAGCAGCGCACTGAGCGCCGGCTCGTGCACCAGCGCCCGGCCTATCTGCGTCTCGCCGCTGCCGAAGAGCGCCGTGACGAACTCGTCCTCGACGTTGATGTACTGGTGCAGCAGCGCCGCCAGCGTCGCCTGATCGACGTCATCGCGGACGCGCATCATCGAGAACTCGAAGAAGCCGGCCATCGGCGGCGGGAAGACATACAGCCGCCGTCCCTCGAGCTCGCTGTCGACGAGCAGCGCCCTGCCCGACAGCCCGTCGAGGATCGTGCGCGCGGCCGCCGGCGTGACGCCCCAGCAGCGCGCCGCCGCCTCGGCGGTGAACGGCCGCAGCGGAAGCTGCGCCATCAGCGCCGCCTCGTGCTCGCTGAGCAGCAACGAGAGCACCCGGAACAGCGTGTCCGAATGCGGCGCTCCCTGCGGGAACATGTTGAGGCGCTCGGTGAGTCTCCGATAGCCGGATATGCCGGTGCGGTGGGCCACGTCAGCAGACGATTCTAGAGCATCGCTGCCGATCACGGCGGTACACGGCGGTAGACAGATATCCCATGCCCGTGACTCAAGCTGAGGGCATGCTGATGACGACTGAGGTAGTAACCGGAACGGGACGGCGCGGCCGGCTGCCGGCCGCGAGCGGGATCGGAAAGGGAACGGGTCGACATGCGCCATCGGACACACCGCCGCCGGACGAACGCAGCAGGCTTCACGCTCATCGAACTGCTGATCGTCATCGTCATCATCGGGATCCTGGCGGCCATCGCCATCCCGATGTACCTGAATCAGCGTGACAAGGCCAAGGACGCCGGCGTCAAAGAGAGCGTCCATTCCGTTCACATCGCCATCCAGACGTACGCCATGGATCACGACGACCTGTATCCCGATGCCTTCGAGGTCGAGGCGTGGGGCAGCGTCGCCGGCTACCTCGACGAGTGGCCACTCAACCCCTGGACCGGGGTCGAGATGACCAACAGCGCCGTCTTCGCCAAGGGCGACTACGACTACCAGGCGTGGGATGCAGGCGGCATGACCGGCGAGACGGCCTCCGTCGTCGCCATGGTCGTGCTCCAGGACTATCAGCACTATGGGCTTGTCGGCTGGCTGTCCGATCCCGAGGCGCCGTTCGTGGTCCGGCCTATCGAGGGAGGC
>Ga0172371_10011111_pt1 | contig 12040 bp, 13 predicted proteins | sample Lak12m_FD_114543 | JGI IMG/M metagenome (GOLD analysis project Ga0172371, IMG submission 114543) | Freshwater microbial communities from Kabuno Bay, South-Kivu, Congo - kab_022012_12m | ecosystem: Environmental > Aquatic > Freshwater > Lake | place: Democratic Republic of the Congo: South-Kivu...
AAGTTTCTTCTTCCTCTTGTTGTGCCGCGGACTTCTCTTACAATTTCTCCGACAAGGAGTTGGATTGCTTCCGGGCATTGTTCGAGTTCTGCTGCTGGTGGAATTCCTACTTTGTGTTCGTCTGGTTGTTTTCCTGGGCTTGCTTCCATTTTTTAATTTTAAAAACAGGGGGCGATAGTAGCATGGGGGTGTGGAGTTGTGCAAAATTTTCGCTTTGAATCCGGTTTGCGGTTTTTCGGGAATTCTGTTAAAGTTTTTCCCGATGGTAAAGACGAAAGTGAAATTTTGCGGAGTGGAGTTTAAGAACCCAACGGTTCTGGCTTCAGGGGTTTTGGGCGTTACGGCGGCTTCTTTGCGCAGGGTTGTTGAAAATGGCGCGGGAGGCGTGACTACAAAATCGATTTGGCTCAACCCTCACGAGGGGCATAGGAATCCGACGATGTTTGGGACTGAGCATTATTTTATGAATGCGGTTGGGTTGCCGGATGGCGGGATTGAAAAGGCGAAGGAGGTTTTTGCGGAGTATGATGCGTTGGAGAAGGCTGCGGGTGGTTCGGGCTCAAGGGCTGCGGGCTCAAGGGGGCGCGTTGCGCCTCTTATCGCGAGTATCGTTTCCGGTAAGGCTTATGAATTTGCAAAAATTGCCACTGAGGCCGCGAAGCTGAGGCCGGATATTATTGAAATAAATATTTCTTGTCCGAATGTTGAGGATGAGTTTGGGACGCCTTTTGCGTGCTCGGCTACTTCGGCGGCGGCTGTCGTGAAAGCGGTGAAAGATGCGCTTAAAGACGAGAAATTTAAGATTCCGGTGATTGTGAAACTTTCTCCGAATGTTCCTTCAATAGCGTCGATTGCTTCGGCGTGCGCTGAGGCCGGGGTTGATGGATTTTGCGCGATAAATACAGTTGGACCCGGGATGGCGATTGATCTAAAACTTAAGCGGCCGATTTTGACGAATAGAGTTGGCGGGGTGAGCGGGCCTGCGATTAAACCTGTTGCAGTGAAGTGTGTTAATGATATTTATCGGATTACGAGGCTGCCGGTGATTGGAACTGGTGGCGTGATGACCGGCGAAGACGCGATTGAGATGATGATGGCTGGTGCGACTTTGGTTGGGGTTGGGACGATGGTTTATTATCGAGGAGTTGAGGGGTTTGGGCTTATCGTTGATGAGATGAAAGAATGGTGCGAGAAGAATGGGGTGAAGGATTTGAATGAGATTGTGGGGTGTGTGAAGTAGTGCTTGAGCAATAGTATAGTCTTAGCTTATGCTCGAGCTTCAGGTGAAAGTAGAGTCCGGAACTTGAATAAGTTCTATGCAAAATTTAAATACAAAATTAGATTTAAAACCGAAGAATTTGTCGGCAGGCAAAAGTTTTGACTCAAAACAAAATGTTCTGCCGGCGGAAAAGAAATTAGATTCGCGGCCGAAGGTTTTGCCCATAAAAAAAATCGTTAAAGAAACGGAAAATATTTGGACGTTTGTTTTTGATTATAGTGAATTTAATCATTTGGGGGAGAGGAGCAAGCCGGGGCAATTTGTGATGCTTTGGATTCCGGGTGTTGATGAAAAACCTTTTTCGATCGCTTATGACGATGGTCGCGAGTTTTGGCTTACAATAGCCAAAGTTGGGCATGCGACCGAGCAACTTTTTAAATTGAAAGCCGGGGATTTGGTCGGCGTGAGAGGGCCTTTTGGGACTTGGTATGAATTTGAAAGTGGCGAACATTTGGCTTTGTTGGCGGGTGGGTATGGTGCGGCGCCGATGTACAATGTTGCTCGTGCTGCTCTTGAGGTTGGGTGCACAGTTGAGTTTATTGTTGGGGCGAGGAGTAAAAATTTGCTTTTGTATGAAGGGCGGGTTAAGGAGTTGGCGAAAAAATATAATGGTAGGAAGGGCGGTACGCGTGGTGGTGCGGTGGGTGGCGGGCGTGGTGGTGTGGGTGGCGGCTTGGGCGGCGGTGCGATTTTTTATCATGCGGCGACTGATGACGGGAGCGCGGGATACAAGGGTTATAACACGGAGGTTTTGGCGAAGATTTTGAATGGGAAACTTGGCGGTGGTGTGGTTGGCGGTGCGGGCGGCAAAATTGACCGAGTTTTTGCGTGTGGGCCGGAGATCATGATGAAAAAAGCGGCGGAAATGGCGGTGAAAAAAAGAAAAAAATGCCAAGTTTCTTTGGAGAGATATATGAAATGCGGGTTTGGTGTTTGCGGGCAGTGCTGTATGGACGATAGTGGTATTTGCGTTTGCAAAAATGGGCCTGTTTATGACGGCGCGGCGGCTTTAAAACTTCGCGAATTCGGGAGGTACCATAGGGATGGAGTTGGGAGGAGGGTTGTGAGGTAGCGCGTTGATAAGTTTGGATTGGTGATTGATTAAATGGTGGGCATGGGATTATAAGAAAAGCCGCCTTTGGGGCGGCTTAGGTTTGTGAGAGATTTTTGAGCGAAAATATTATAATAAATTGTCTGTTATCCAGCTCTCGACTTTATTTATTGCTTGTAAATTTTCGTTGAATATTTCGGTTGTTACCTTTCCTCCGGTGAAATTGATGTCAGATCTTTTTGGGAATATCTCCTCCCAGATTATTGACAGTGGACTTACTCCGTGCTTGAGAGCTATCCATTTTACTTCTTCTGCAAATTTTTCTCTGCTTTCTGTTTCTGATGAGCCTGTCCCGTTGAAGTCGTAATCCAAGTCTTCGAATTTTTTCACAGTTTCTTTTTTATCGTTAACATCATCTCTTGTTGCGCCGCGTGCATCTTTGTAAAAGATATAATTAGCTCCAAGTTTGTCATAAGTATTCTCGCTGAAGTGAATGTGTTTGCACAATAATCTGTTATTGAATTTAAATTCGAGTGGTAGTGTTATGTGGCGGTTTAATATTGTTCCTTTGAAATTAGCGTTGAGTTGAGCTAATACTTCCCAATCTTCTTCTACTATATCTAATTTCAGGCCTCTTAGAGATATTCTTTCTCCTTTGAAGAGTGAGAGTTCGTAAGCTTCATCGAAGTTTAATTTCTCTAAATTGTCGAGGAGTATTGATGTGCCTTTGAATTCTTTGGAAATGATTTTTAGCGCGTCACGGTCTGTCGACGTATATTTTCCGAGATCTAGCGTTGAAGAACCTTCCTGTCGGGTCAGTTCTTCTTTTGCTTTCTCTTCGGTAAGTTTTTTTGGTTTTAGTGTTTCTGCTGTTTCCTGCGCTAGTTTATCTCTTTTGAGTGGTTTTTCAGCTGATTCTTTCTTTTTAGGTTCTTCTTTTGGAGCTTCGGGGCTTTTTGAAAATTTTTCGAAATGGCAAAGACGATTTTCTTTGAAGAAATCATCTTTTTTGTTGTGGAGAAAAATTTGCATTTTTGTTTTGGTTATTTTTTTAATTTTTGCACTTTAATTATAACACACACACACACACGTCAACTCGTTTCGGCAATTCGAGTATATGTTTTGCGTGAGCCGGAGGGGATTTATTTATTGTTGTGGGGAGAAAAGTGAGCGATCTCTCACCGTGCAATATTTTTCATTTTTTGTCGCTGGGATTTTGCGATTTTGATCTGTTATTTGTTGATTTTTTGTGATAGGATGCGGGTAGTTTTTCATAGATTTTGGGCTCTTGTCCTTTCATTAAAATTTCAGACATTAAATCGCTTTTGGCTTTCGGGGAGAGAAGCGGTTTATGCTACTGCTTTTTCTGGCTCGTGCTTGTGCCGCGAATGGCCGCTATTTGCGATTCAGGCGCTGGCAGAAGAGCGGCTCTTTTTTTACTTTTTAACTTTTAAAAAAATGGAAAATTTGTGCGAAAAAAATAGGATTGCCGGTGTGAATGGTGATTTGTGCGAAAAAGATGTTTTGCAAGGTGTTGTTGATGAAAACAATGCCGGTGCGAAAGATGATTTGCGTGAAAAAATAAATGCTCTTCATCTGCGATTTTCTGAATACGGGCGCAATGCTAGAGCATGGTCGAGGAAGTGCATGTTGCTTTTGCCCGAGATCGACAAATATAGAGTTTGGAAAAGAAAGGGGTTTACGTGTATTTATGAATATGCGGCGAAATTGGCGGGATTGAGTCGTGAACAGGTTAATGAGAGTCTGCGGGTTTTGGGAAAAATTGAGGATAAGCCGGCTTTGATGGAAGTGGCTCGCGACAAAGGGGTGTGGGCGGTGAGACCAGTGTCGGTTATTGCGACGAAAGAGACTGAGAAATTTTGGGCGGAAAAGGTGAGGAGTATGACCGTGAATGAGTTGGCTACATATGTTCGTGATTTTGGCGGTAAGGTCGGGGTACAAAGTGGGGGTATTGTTCCTGATTTTGGTAACAAGATTGGTGGGCAAAATGAGACTACGTCACTTTTTGGCTATTTTGGCAAAGACGCTAACAGGAGTGGAGGCCGTGATATCACGGCGAGCCAACCTGGAAAAAACGTTGGTGTTGTGGTTGGCGGATCAGCTGTTCCGCGGTTGTCTGGTACTGAGATGGTTGATGGTTGTGCGACTATGGCTGATGCTGGCAATGAAGCAGCTGTGCAGACTGTGGCTATTACAATGCAGCTTTCTCCTGAGACCGCCGAGCGATTTAAGAAATTAAAAGGTGATAAAAATTGGGATGAATTTATTGGTGAACTTGTTCGATTAAAAGAGGAGCAGATTGAAAAAGAGAAGCCTGAGCCGGTTGCTACCGAGTCAAGGCATATTCCAGTGGAAATTGAGAGATATGTTCGTGCGCGGGATGGGAATACGTGTGCTTTTCCCGGGTGTTTCAGGGCTTGTGCGGAGATGCATCACGTGGATGGTTTTGCGCTGGAGCACGTGCACGATCCTGATAGAATTTTTTGTTTGTGCGAGGCTCATCACGGGCTCGCGCATCGTGGGTTGATAGAAAATGAAAATTTGCCGGCGAGGTTTTGGAGGGTTCGCAAGGATCCTGATCCTGCGGATGTGAGGGTTGGGATTGATAGAAAAGTGGTGGAGCATAGGATGGTGGGTTGTCATGAAAGCGTGAGGGACAAGTTTGACGTGAAGTGAAGTGTGACAAAGTGCGAGGATTGTGCTGGGTGGAGGCGGGCGGATAACAGTGGCGTTGGCCAGTGATGCGCTTTGGGGAGGTTAACTGCGCGAATCGGGAAGAGTTGGTGTGGAAAAAGGTGATTGATGTACATGGCGTGGACTGGTGTTTGATGCGCGGAAATGGTGGAGAGAAAATTGGCAAATGTTATGGACTTTTTTTGAGTTTGGGTGTAGTTTGGGCTCCAATTTTTTAATTTTGAAATTTATGGAGCCTTGTGTGTTGTCTGGCCAGTGGATTGGAAAGGGTGTCCCTGCGAAATTGCGGGAACGTGAAATTGAATGGGATGATAAATATGGCAGGCGTGAAAGTTTTACTCAGATCCCGCGGCCTTCTGACTTTACGAAAGATGGATGGAAAAATGTTGGATTGCCGAGAGGGAGTTACGCGGGAAGGTTGGCTGAGGTATTATCATCTATTCTTCCTTGTCCGGAGGGTATTCGTACCCAGATTGCACGAGAGTTTTGGAGGGTTCTCGGGATGCCGGAGGGTGAGCCTTTAAGGTTAGATTGTTGTGAGGTTGGTCGTTTTTGGACAAGGAGAGAAATTGATAGAGCTCTTTTGGAACCTGATGGTGGAAAGTTCGATGAGTTTGCCAAAAAGATTGGGTACGTGAAGTACGAAGATAATGATGTCGGGTGTGTTTCCGGGTGGTGAAAAAACAATTTGAATAACCAATGTATTATTGCTAAAGTCTTGGCAGGTTTTTTAACAAAATTCATGTATCTGGCGTGGCGCGTTTTGCAGGGCGTGGTGTGAGTCTGAACAATCAAACTCTTTTTATTTTCTAATTTATATCACATGGACTCAAAACAAATTTCACAGAAAGTTGCGACAAATTTACTCGAGAAAAAAGCGGTGATGGTGAAGGTTGATCCGCCGTTTACGTGGGTGAGTGGGATCAAATCGCCGGTGTATTGTGATAATAGAAAAATGATTTCGTTTCCGGAGGAGCGGAAGGCGGTGGTTGAGGCTTTTAAGGAGGTTTTGGAGGATCGAGTTGCACGCGGGGAAATGGAAATGCCGGATGTGATTGGGGGGACTGCCACGGCCGCGATTCCGTGGGCGGCGTTTTTGGCTTATGAAATGGGTTTGCCGATGATATACATTCGGCCGGAGAAAAAAGAGCACGGGGCTGGGAGGCAGGTTGAGGGGTACTTGGAAGCCGGGCAAAAGGTTTTGATTGTTGAGGATTTGATTTCAACCGGAGGGTCGAGTGTAAAGGCGGCCGAGGCTGTGAAGGGTGAAAATGGTGTTGTTACGGATATTTTCGCGATTGTGAGCTGGGAGCTGCCAAAGGCGGTTGAGACTTTTGAGGCGGCCGGGTTGCGACTTACGAATCTTACTGGTTTTACAGATATAATTGGTTTGGCGAAAGAAAGAGGGGACATAAGCGAAAAGAATTATAGTGTTGTGATGGAATTCAAAGAGGATACCGCCGGGTGGGGAGGGAAGCACGGGTTTTAACGTGATGATTGCTAGAGCTGTGTAATACCGCCGGGTGGGGAGGAAGCACGGGTTTTAACGTGATGATTGCTAGAGCTATGTAATACCGCCGGGTGGGGAGGGAAGCACGGGTTTTAATATTGGTTGACAATCCCAATTGTTTTTGTCAGAATAGCTCCTATTTTTGACCGGTTTTTTTATGAAGCTTGGGCCAATTACGTGGAGGGATATTTACGGAGACTCTTCCGGAGAGATGAGGGGGAATGTTGATGCGGTTTTTCGTGTTTTGTCGGATACTGATGCGGGGAGGGAGTTTATTAAGGAATATGAACGTCCTCTTGGAGTTATCAATCCCGATCGTCGTATTTTTTGTAGACATGTTCATGTTCTTTCGAAGGGGCTTCGTGAGGAGGGACATGGTGACGTTGCGGATTTAATCAGTTTGATTAAAGAAAACGTTGCGGCTGTGCGCCAAGCTCACAATGGGCTCAGAGCTTATGAGGGTGAAAATAAATTCGATAAATATAAAGTAATGTGCGAGCGTCTTGGGGGAGCCAACTTTTTACCTGATAAAAAGTTCCTTACCGCTTGGTTTTTTGAGTGTTCGTCATACGATGAGCGCAGAACTGTAATGACGGAAGCTGTTAAGCACAGAGTGTTTATGGGAGTTGAATGTTTTAAAACTCTTGTCTATGACTGTTCTAGCGATGATGCGATCATGGAGGTCAAGTTTTTTATGAGAAAATTGAATTTTATTCCCGATGACAGGTTTTTCTTGTTTTGTTTGAGGAATTGCCGCGATGAAGTTTCTAAAATTTCCGCAATTGTTTCTGCGTATGAGGGAATTACCGGAAAGTCCAAATTTGAATTTTTTAAATCTGCTTTTTTGAAATGTGATAGTGATATTGAATTTGATTGGATTTTTTCTATTATGAGAACGGCTGATTTTAGGCTTACGGATCAGTTTTTTATTGATTGCATCTTGAGTGCTAATAGTATGAACAAGAGAGCAGTTATTCATTCTATCCATTTGCAGAGGGTTGGATTCAAACCTTCAAAAGCTTTTTTTGATGCGTGGAGGGGGGTTGTTTCTGGGGATACTGAGAGAGATTTGGTTGAGAAATATGCCTCGGCGAGAAGATAAAGTGGTGGTATACTTTCAGCGGATTAAAAGGCTTTAAAAAAAATACTATGCAAAAACATTTCGCTGATAGGTTGGTCGAGGCTATTCAAAAAAAGGGGACGCCGATTTGTGTTGGGTTGGATCCGAGGCTTGATAAAATACCTGGGTTTATTAAAGAAAAGGCTGCGAAGAAGGCGGCTGATAATAAAATGACGCTGGCGGCGGAGGCGATTATTGCTTTTAACAAAGGGATTATTGATGCGGTTGCGGATTTGGTTCCGGTGGTGAAACCGCAGGTCGCTTTTTATGAAATTTTTGGAGAGGAGGGGATGCGCGCGTATCGTGAGACGCTGGATTATGCTCATGAGAAAGACCTAATCACGATTGCGGATGTAAAGAGGAATGATATTGGTTCGACGGCCGAGGCGTATGCCGAGGCGTATTTGGGTGAAGTTTTTGACGCGGATAGCGTGACCGTGAATGGATATCTTGGTAGCGATGGGGTGAAGCCTTTTGTGAAAATTGGGGCTTCAAGCGGGAAGGGATTGTTTGTGCTTGTTAAGACTTCGAATAAGTCGTCGGGAGAATTGCAGGATCTTTTTGTCTGGGATGAAGTAGCCAAGGGCAAAGACGCTCGTGCCCTTTATGAAATAATGGGTGGATACGTTGATAGCTGGGGTGCGGATGAAATTGGGGAAAAGGGGTACAGTTTGGTTGGCGCTGTGGTTGGGGCGACTTATCCCGAGCAGGCGAAGGTTTTGCGCGAGATTATGCCTAACGCTTTCTTCTTGGTGCCCGGATATGGGGCGCAGGGAGGAGGTGCGGCGGATGTTGCACCATGTTTTAATAAAGATGGATTGGGTGCGATTGTAAACTCTTCACGCGGGATAATTTTTGCTTACGAAGAGGCTGGCAAAAAGGAAGAAAGTTTTGCTGAGGCTGCGAGAGAGGCTGTACTTGCGATGAAAAAAGATTTGGAGCAGATTTTTTAACTGCTTAGGTCAAATGGGGGGAGTTTTGAATTGTGCTGATGGAATTTACTGGAGTGGGGATATTTATTGGGTCAGTTTTTCCCAATCTTCGATTTGCAAGTGTTCCGGGCGGAGGTCTTGGAAATTGAGTTCTTTTAGTTTTGGAAGGATTTCTCTGAGAGTGTTTGAGAGTTTTTTTCGTTTTTGGGAGAAGGCTTTTTTTGCGAGAGAGAGAATTTCTTCCGGATTTTTCGGATGCTTAGCGGTTGGTTCCAAGTGGATTACGGATGAGTCTACTTTTGGCATTGGGGTGAATGCCCCTTTGTTTACATTGAATGCGATTTTTGGCTTTGCGTAGAGCTGAACTTGGAGGGAGAGGATGGAATGTTTTTCTTTTGGGTTTGACGGGGTTCGTGCGCAGATTTTTTGTGCGACTTCTTTTTGTACCATTAAAGTCATTGATGACGGAGGATTTTTGAGTGTGAGAAAATGCGCGATGAGAGGAGAGGTGATGTAGTACGGGATGTTTGCGACAATTTTATAATTTTCTTGTGTCGGGAAAAATTTTAACGCGTCCGTGTTTATGATTTCTACGTTTGTGTTTGAGAATTTTTCTTTTAACAATTGAGCTAATAGTGAATCTATTTCTATCGCCGTTATTTTTTTTGCGGAGGTGGCTAATTCTTCTGTTAATATTCCCCGTCCCGGGCCGATTTCGAGGACTTCGTCATCTTTTGTGACGCCCGCGGTTTGCACGATTTTTTTTACAATCGATGGGTTTGTGAGAAAGTTTTGGCCGAGAGATTTTTTTGGTGGAGGAAGAGGCATGGAATTGATTGTTACCGTTGTGGCTGATCGTACTTAATCCGTGATTTTTATGAGTTTTATTCGGTCTGTTTTGCCGCTGATTATTGAAAAATTTTCTTTTGGAACGCTGAAATGTTTTGAAAGAAACTTTATCAGTTCTTCGTTTGCTTTTCCTTTTTCCGGAGCCGCTTTCAGGCGAATGCGATAGGTTGAAACTTCTTTCCCGTCGATGTTTTCTTTTGTGATTTCGATGAGTTCGGTTTTGGTGCTTTTTGGAGTTACTTTTACACGGATGTACATCATTGTTCTTTAATTTTTATGAAAGTTTTTCTTATTTCTTCCACTGCCAAAATTATCGCCGATGAAATAAATACGAGTGTCCATTCAGAGCTTGTGAGAGGGGTCAGTTTTAAGTATGTTTTAAAGATCGAGATTTCTGTTACAGCGAAGAGAATCGCGAATGAGGCTATCACGCTTAATATGATGTAAGGGTTCTTAAAGAATCCGAGTCTCAGGATCGATCGGTTGTGGCTGCGCGCGTTGTACGCGTTGAAAAATTGGATGGCTACGAGGGTCGCGAATGCCATTGTCGCTGACTTCATGTACGCGATCGTATTTGTGTCTATGCTTTCGCCCCACATCCAGCCGTAGCGGTAGAGATTCCAGATGAAAATTCCTGTTACTATTGTTCCGATAATGATTCCTATGTACGCGAATCTTAGTATGAATAGCGGGGACATTATTGGTTTTGAAATTTTGCGCGGAGGATGAGACATGATGCTTTTGTTTGGTGGTTCCGCCGCAAGCGCCAATGCGGGGAAAATATCCGTGCCGATGTTTACGCAGAGAATTAAAATTGCCGTTAACGGAGCGGGGATGTTTAATATAATCGCTGTGAATATCGTTGCCAGTTCACCAATGTTTCCGGAGAAAATATAGAATATAAATTTTTTCATGTTTTGGTAGACCGTGCGGCCTTCTTCTATCGCTTTTACTATTGAGTGAAAGCTGTCGTCCGCCAAAACCATGTTTGCCGTTTCTTTTGAAACGTCGGTGCCTTTTAAGCCCATCGCTATGCCGATGTCCGCGCGTTTTAGCGCCGGGGCGTCGTTGACGCCGTCTCCGGTGACCGCAACTACTTCACCCATCTCTTTTAATATGTTTGCCAATTTAAGTTTGTGCTGGGGGCTTACTCTTGCGAAAACGTAATCTTTTGTTTTATCGGAGAGCATTTTTTTGAGCTTTGAGTCGGAAATTTTACCGAGGTCTTCGCCGGTTATTATTTCGTAGTTCTTGTCGTCTATGAGCTCTATTTGTTTTGCGATTGCGTATGCGGTGAAGCCGTCATCGCCGGTTACCACGTATGTTTTTATGCCTGCTTCTTTTGTCATCGCTATCGCTTCGCGGGTTTCTTTTCTTGGCGGGTCCATCATTCCCGCGAGGCCGAGGAACGTTAAGTTGTTTTCCGTTACAGCTTCGGTGTAATTTTCTCTTTCTTTTTTTGGCATTTCTTTGTACGCGAAGGCGATGACTCTTAGTGCGTTTTTTGCCATTTCTTCATTGTTTTTTAGAATTTTTGCGCGGGTTTCTTTGTCCAAGTCCACTTTTTTTCCGTCTACAAAAATTCCGGTGCATTTGTCCAAGATGGCTTGCGGAGCGCCTTTTGTGAGAACCAATATTTCGCTTGTGTGCAAGTGTTTTACAACCGCCGACATCATTTTTCTTGATGAGTCGAAAGGCAATTTTGCGAGAAATGAATATTTGTTTTCAAAGTCTTCAAAATTAAATCCGGCTTTTTTGATCATTGTGAGAATCGCGCCTTCGGTGGGATCTCCTACAAGGGAGTGAGTGCCGTCTTCTTCTTCTACCAGTTTTGCTTCGCTGCAGAGTGTTCCTGTGAGAGCGATGAGTTTTAGTGGAGCGAAAATATCTCTGTTGTGTTTTTCAAGTGTTTCTAGCGGCGGGGGAGTTGTTGCCGACGGGTTGTTGTTTTTACCGATTATGATCGGTTCTATGTTTGGTCTGGAAATTTCTATTTCGCCGATTGGCTCGTAGCCGATGCCTTTTATTTCCGCGAAGGTATCTTTGTTGAAATGCAATTCTCTTACCGTCATTTCATTTTTTGTGAGTGTTCCTGTTTTGTCTGAGAGGATTACCGTTGTGCAGCCGAGAGTTTCCACCGATGACAGTTGTTTTATTATCGCTTTCTTTTTTGCCAGCGCTTTTACGCCGAATGCGAGGGCTATTGTTATTATCGTAGGGAGTCCCTCCGGTACCGCCGCGACTGCGACAGAGGCTGTGAATAACAGGTTGTCCACTATGTTTTTTTCTTGGATAAAGTAGCCTGCAAGGAGGAGCAATATTGAAAGGACAAGGGTTGTTATCGCCACGAATATTCCTATTTTTTTGAGTTCTTTTTGAAGAGGGGATTGGTCTTGTTTTGTTGTTGAGGTAAGTGTCGCGATTTTCCCGAATTCCGTTTTGTCGCCTGTGGCGAACACAATCGCTTTGCCGGTTCCGTGAGTTATGATTGTCCCTGTGAAAACCGAATTACTGTGTTCTATTTTTGGAAGATTTTTGCCTCTGAGAGTGAGGGTGTTTTTTTTAACCGGGATCGATTCGCCTG
>Ga0172371_10011112_pt1 | contig 12040 bp, 11 predicted proteins | sample Lak12m_FD_114543 | JGI IMG/M metagenome (GOLD analysis project Ga0172371, IMG submission 114543) | Freshwater microbial communities from Kabuno Bay, South-Kivu, Congo - kab_022012_12m | ecosystem: Environmental > Aquatic > Freshwater > Lake | place: Democratic Republic of the Congo: South-Kivu...
AATTAAAAAAACCAAAAAAGTAAACAAAAAAAGAGGCATTTCTGCCTCTTTTTGATTGTCGTATTTATTTTTTCGGAATTACATCAACTATTTTGACAAGTCTTTTTAGCCCGTTAAACTTTGTTTTTTTTGTGGTTCTGAACTGAACTATTCCTTCTTTGACACTGTATAGACTGTCGTCATTTCCTCTCCTGACGTTTTTTCCGGGAAGAAATTTTGTACCTCTTTGCTTTATAATAATATTTCCTGGGTTCACTTTTTGCCCGGCAAAAAGTTTTACGCCAAGCCTTCTTCCGATAGAATCACGACCAAGTCTTGATGTGCCCGCTGCTTTAGTCTTTGACATATTTTGTTTATAAATTTTATATTATAAATAGATGATAAACAAATTTAAAAAAATAGTCAACTCTGTAAAATTGATTGCTTCGCAAAAAATTGACTGGATTTTGGATAATCAAAACAGCATAATGCTTGTTTTTGGTGTAATTTTGATTTCAATAATCAGTTTTGGAGCCGGAAGACTTACAAGTCAATCAAAAGATTTCAGCGGTTTTGATCTTCAAGTGGTTGAAAGTCCAAGTCCTTCTGTAATGGTAACGGTAATGCCTTTGGAAAATAATAAGCCAATAGAAACCGACGTGTTAAAATCGTCAACAAAAAGCGATTCTGTTTCAGGGGGCATAGCTCCGTCCCCAACGCCAACTCCGACTCCGAAAATTCAAATCATCGGAAACAAAAACAGTAAGATATATCATTATCCCTGGTGCTCGGGAGCAAAAAACATGAAAGAAGAGAATAAGGTTTTCTTTAATTCGACTGACGAGGCAAAATCCGCCGGATACAGACCCGCAGGCAACTGTCCGGGGCTTAATTAGCGGTCAGCTTTTTATAGTCTTTTTCCGCTTTTTTTGTAAATTTTTGTAGTTCTTCGTCTGTCATGATTTTAATATTCAATTCTTTGGCAACGGCAAAAATCTTTTTTTCAGCCGCTGATTTTTGATTTTTATTTTTTATTAAAACCTCTAATTCTAAGTGGTGGCCCCATATTTTACTCCATTTTAAGGCTAGCTCGACTCCTTTGTATAAATAATTGTGTCTTTTTTGGAAGGAATGCATGAAATCTCCGGTTTTGAGGGCTTTGAATATTTTAACCGCCTCTTCAAAATATTTTTGTTCTATCGGTATTTCTATTTCTTCAAAATCACTTCCTTTACCGATTTTATTCAACTTTAAAACTATTTTAGCCCTCTTTTTTGACGTTTCGTTGACGGCTTTCAATAGCTTATCGGGAAAAAGAAAAAAATAGACGTCTTTATCGTCTTCTCTAAGGTCTTTTACTTTTGTATCAAGAAATTTCTTTAATTTTTTGTATTTTTCTTGATTAAACCGAGCTCTAAATTCTATTTCTATGTTTTTTTGTTTTTTGGCGACCATATTTTTTATTTATATCATAAAAATGTTAAAATCTATATACAAATAAACTTTTTTAATTTATGAGAGCGCCATTTCAAGTATTATTATTTCCTTTTGTGAAAGAGCATGGAAAGTATTATTACGCAATATTTAAAAGAAAAGATTTGAAAATCTGGCAGGGCATTGCGGGTGGAGGCGAAGATGATGAAGCACCGATTGAAACCGTGCGAAGAGAGGCGTACGAAGAAGCGTTTATAGATAAAAAATCGCATTATATAAGATTGACGTCTATTGCAACTATACCGGCTGCAAATATTCGCGGATTGATTTGGGGAAAAAAGATCATAATAATTCCGGAATTTTCATTTGGCGTTGAGGTGCCGTCAAGAAAATTAAAACTTAGCGACGAACACACTCAATGCGCATGGCTTACCTGCAAAAGCGCTCTAAAGAGGCTGAAGTATGACAGCAATAAATCTGCCCTTTGGGAGCTAGATTTTAGATTAAATAACAAAAGCCTTAAAGCCATAAAAGAAAACACCCAATTATTAAAAAAATTTTTGTAGAAATCCATAAATATTTTTAAAATTGTATGTCATTAGAAAATTTTGAGACAAAAGACATAGACAGGATAAAAAGAGAAGATTTTATTGATAAAGATAAATTACGTCAATTTGGTATTGCAGAAAAAGACGAAGATATTTTAAGCATATTTCAACAAGTCGTAGATTCTATTGCCGAGATTGAGGCTACTTATTCAAACAATGAATCGGTCGATCAACTGAAGAAAAATCTCCTTAAACTTTTAAAAGATAAGAAATTAATTCCCAGCACACCAATTTTAATGAATGCTGGAAGAATAAAAGAGGCGCCATTGTCGGCCTGTGCGGTTCCTCCTGTTGACTTGAGAGGAGATTTTTCTAAATTAAAAACAACAGTAGATTATTTTCATAACAGTGGAATGGGCACGGGATTTAATTTTGACGAGATGACTGATCCAATAGAAATTATTCAATATTTGAATCATGTGGGGGTTGAGGGGCAAAAGAGCGATAAACAACTTAGGCCCGTAGGTAATATTGGTTCCTTATCTGTTACGCATCCAAAAATTATTAATTTTATTGAAATTAAAAATAATAATAACGATACAGAAAATCCTTGGGTATTTAATTTTTCTGTAAATCTTGATGACGATGCCATAAATAAATTTAAACAAGGAGAAAGAATTATTTTAAAAGATGGCAAGTCAATTTCTTCGACGGAGCTTTTGAATCAAATTGCTGAATCAATATATATAAGCGGCGAACCAGGATTGGTCTTTATCGACCGGCTAAACAGGGATAATCAAGTACCAAGCGCTGGAGAGTATAAATCCATGGCTCCCTGTGGAGAAGTTGGCCTTGTTGAAGGTGAGACATGTCAATTTTCTTATCTTAATCTTGGACGATTTGTTGAGGCGGGCCAGCTTAATTATGAAGATTTAAGTCAGGCGATTGAACTCACAATGAGGCTTCTCGATGATGTCGTGGATTATAATATTGCTCGATACAAAAATAGCTTAAGTAAAGAAATAACGAAAAGGAAAAGAAAGGTTGGTCTTGGAGTTTGTGGCTTCGCGGATTTATTAGATAAATTAAAAATTAAATATAATAGCCCAGAGTCAATAGAGTTAGCAGAAAATATATTTAGTTTTATAAACTTTGTTTCAAAAAAAGCATCGCTTAAGCTGGCAATTGAAAGAGGTGCCTTTGAAGATTTTAAAAAGTCTAAGTATGTAACGGACGAAAACATTATCAAAAGATTTTCTCAGCAAAAAACACAAACTGTTTCGAAGGATGATTGGCTTGGCCTAGAAACAAAAGTGAAGAAATATGGAATTAGAAATTGTTCAACCACTGCGTTGCCCCCCACAGGCAGGTCTAGCCTTATTGTTAAAGCCTCTCAGTCCATTGAGCCGTTCTTTAAGGAAGCGCTAGAGATATCCCCAAGAGATCAATTATTGATGATTTCTGCAATACAAAAATTTATTGATGAGTCCATATCAAAAACCATTAATGTCTCGCAAACAACGTCTATTGATGAAATAAAGGCTATTTTACTAATGGCCATGGATTTAAATCTAAAAGGCATTACAATATATAGAGATAAATCTAGAAATAGTCAGCCTATAATAATTAGTAAATAAATTTATAATTTGTTATGGATAAATACAATTTTTTATATTGTCAAAAAATAGTCGTATTTTCTACCGACATGAACAGCGTTTTGTTGTGTCGAAGAAAGGGAGAAAATGATTATGATGGAGTCTTTTCTTTTATAGGCGGAAAAATGGAAACTTCTGACGGGTCTTTTATCGCGGGACTACAAAGAGAGAAAAATGAGGAAGTCGGAGAAAATTTTAAAATTGAAATTTATCCATTTTTTACAACCAATCTTTTCTTTATAAAGAAAAGTGGAGAATTTATGGTTTTGCCACATTTCTATGCTCGTCATATTAAGGGGGAGATTCTTTTAAGCGATGAGTACTCTGAATTTCAATGGGTAGAGATCGATAAATTAATTAATTTTGAGCCGAAAATTTCTAGCATTCCCGATACTGTCAACAAATTATTAGCCTTGAAAAAAATTATTAAAGACGAAGAATTAATTATTATATGATTATATTTAAATATACAAAAATAATAGTTGCTATAAAACATTGACAAAAAGAGGAAAGGTGATATAATTACGATAACTACGCTTCTTTGAAAATAAAATAAATTTTAGGAGGAAGGCAAATGACGACAGGATTGTACAGGCTGATTAATCCCCAGGGCGGGGAGATTTCCTATCAGGACATCCTGAATTTTCTTAAGGCACCGGACATAGACCCCGAAACAAAAAAGAGGGTTTCTCTTTGGGCCGAAGAGTTCAAATTCTGGAATGAAAGCAGGGAGCTCTACCCATATTTTGAAGTGGGCGCTCCTTTCAGAAAGCATTCTGCGCTAATGCGGCAAATGATTAATCCAGGATTCGGTCAGGTTTGGCTAGATGCTGGTTGTGGACCAGCCAAGATGAGCGAATTTCTATGGGAAAAATCCAGGCACGGCATTAAAGAAATTGTTGGCCTTGATATTATTCTGTGGCCAGCGAAAGAAACCGCAGGTAAGGTTCCTGTTTTGGAGCTAAAATATGGAAACCTGGGAGAACGCTTAGACTTTCCGGATAATACCTTTGATGGTATTGTATGCAATCTGGTTGTCCCTTACCTAATTGAATTTGAGGGAATTTATGGCAAAAATGGCATACAAAATGTCTTTGAAGAGTTTGCAAGGGTTTTAAAGCCCGGTGGCCAATTAGTCTGGTCAACATTAATGAAAAATTATAATCAAACTCTCGTTGTAGCGTGTAACGCCCCTTATATTTTATTTGGTCTTAAAAAATATCCAAATCTATTGTCAGTTGCGGCGTATCTTAACAAATATGGAAAGACAATAGCGAAAAAAAGCAAAAGCGGTTTTTATACGCTTCTTCCTATTTCTGAATGGGACGAGATATTAAAAAAGGCAGGTTTTATAAACCCAGAATGGAAATCTGTTTTTATTCAACAGTCAATCATAAACTCTTGTTATCTTCCTTTTTAAAGTTGATAAGCCCCCGAAAAAATGCTAATTTATTAAAAGAAAGGCATTCGGGGGTTTTTATTTAATTTTATGAATAGTTTTATCTTCGCAATAGGGGCATTTACAAACGCTGGACTAGCTTTGGTTCTTGGCGTTTTTGTTTATTTACAAAATAGAAAAAAGTTAGAAAATTTACTGTTTTTATTATCAAATTTATGTTTAACAATTTGGGGAGTTTTCTTTGGCCTTTGGCAATTAGCACAAACAGAAAAAGTTGCTATTATTTTTTGTCGTTTATTAACTGGTGGAGTTATTTTTATTCCCGTCCTAATGCTCCATTGGGTTTTAATATTGATAAATCAAAACAAAAAACAAAAACTGGTACTATTTTTTGCTTATTTTATCTCGTTTATTTTCGGCATACTTGATTTTACCCCACAGATGGTAAGTGGAGTTAGGCCAGAAATGTTTTTTAAGTTTTGGCCAATACCAGGACCATGTTTTATCTTCTTTGTTATTTTTTCCCTTGTAATAATGGTCTACATGCTTTTATTGCTAGTCCAAAATTATAAAAAATCTATCGGGATAAAAAAAGAACAGTTAAAATATGTTTTTATCGGCATCTTCGTTGGATATTTGGCAGCATGTTCAACGCTTCCATTGTGGTATAAAATTCAGATAATTCCTTTCGGATATTTTTTCCTTGCTGCTTATTCCTTTATCATTGCATACACAATTATTCGTTATCAGTTAATGGATATTAAGTTCATACTTGGCCGAACCGCCGTATACCTTCTTTCTTTTTTAACCATCCTAATCATTGCTTTTTCAATGGTGCTTCTAGGAAATAAAATCGCTGGACTTTCGACACTTTCAGTTGCCAGTTCTTTAATTTTTGGAATAACCTTGATTATAAGCATGCTTTTGTTCAATCCAGTATTCAGAATTTTTGAGAATTTTGCTTCAAGATATTTTTATTATACCTTTTATACTTATCAGAACGTTTTGGCAAATTTAGGAAAAAAATTAACTCACGTTTTGGATATAAACGAACTCTCTTTTTTAATTACAGATACTCTTTTAAAAACAATAAAACTTAATAAAATAGCGATAATTTTAAAAAATGGTGATTATCAAATTAAAGGAATTTTCGGATTTGAAAGAGGAATTGGAGAGGTTCTGGCAAAAAACGATTTTCTTATAAGCTGGTTAGAAAAACTTAAAATGCCTTTAAGCATAGGAGAACTTTCTTTAGTTGAGGTAAAAGACCAAACAGAAAAAGAGAAAATAGAAAAGTTTAAATCGGACATGAAAAATGCGGAAATTGATCTTTGTCTTCCTCTCTTAATTGAAGAAAAGTTAGTTGGAATGATTATTCTTGGCCCAAAGATATCCGGAGATCCGTATTTTAAACAAGACATTGATCTTTTAAGCGCGCTTGCGAGTCAGGCATCAATCGCTCTTCAAAACGCCCGCCTTTATTCCGAAGTTAAGGGATTCAGCGTAAAATTGGAAAAAGAAGTTGCAGACAGAACAGAGGAATTAAAGATGGCCAACGAAGAACTTAAAAAATTAGACCACGTAAAAACAGAATTTTTATCAATAACTTCGCATCAATTAAAAACTCCGCTTGCCGCGATAAAGGGATATTCTTCGCTCTTGCTTGAGGGAACATACGGAAAGATAACCAAGAAAACAATAGAGCCCATAAAGAATATCCAGCAGATTAACGAAAAATTGATAACTCTAATCACGGATTTGCTTAATATAACCAGAATGGATATGGGGAAAATGACGTTTGATTTCAAGGAACTGGCAATGGAAGACATTGTCGATGAATTAGTGACGGAGTTAAAGGTTATTGCCCAGAAGAAAAATCTCTTTCTTCAGTGGGAGAAACCTATTGGTTTGCCAAAAGTTTTTGCGGATGCGGAAAAAATCCGCCAGGTAATCTTGAATATAATAGATAATGCTATAAAATACACAAGGACGGGAGGGGTAACAATAAAGGCCGAAAATGACGATTCTAAAATTAAAATAGAAATTTCCGATACCGGTCTTGGAATTAAAAAAGAAGAAATAGAGACTATTTTTAAAGGGTTTGACCGGGGGCAAAACGTTCAAAAAGCCCAAATTGACGGAGTGGGGCTTGGACTAATGTTTGCAAGAAAAATAGTTGAGGCGCACAAAGGAAGAATTTGGGCAGAATCAGAAGGAGAAAATACTGGCTCAACATTTTTTATTGAATTGCCAATCAAAAAATAAAATATGGATAGACTTTTAATTAAAAACACCCCAGAGCATGTGGGAGAAAAAGTGAAAATTTGCGGATGGGTAAATACCAGACGCGACCACGGAAAACTCGTCTTTATAGACTTGAGGGATATGAGCGGTTTGGCGCAGGTTGTTTTTGTTCCAAGTCTTGAACAAAATATTTACGACCTTGCTCAAAAACTTCGTTCTGAATGGGTTGTTGCAATAGAAGGAATAGTTGCCAAAAGGCCTGAAAAAATGATAAATCCGAAAATTGAAACCGGAACAGTAGAAATTCAGGCAGAAAATTTGGAAGTTTTAAGCGTGGCAAAAACTCTTCCCTTTGAAATTACCGATGATAAGGAGAAAAACGAAGTCGGAGAAGAAATCCGTTTAAAATATCGCTATCTGGACATAAGAAGAAAGAAAATGAGGGAAAATCTGGTCTGGCGCTATAAAATAATAGACTTTATCCGCGGATTTCTCGGAAAAGAGAATTTTACCGAAATAGAAACTCCGATTTTAACAAAATCAACTCCCGAGGGAGCAAGAGATTTTATAGTCCCATCAAGACTCCAGCCGGGAAATTTTTACGCACTTCCGCAATCGCCGCAACAATACAAACAACTTTTAATGGTGGCTGGCATTGAAAAATATTTCCAGATAGCAAGGTGTTTTAGAGATGAAGACCCAAGGTCAGACAGACAAGCGGAATTTACCCAACTTGATATTGAAATGTCTTTTGCCGACAGAGACGGAATATTAAATTTGATGGAGAAGCTTTTCACAAAGCTTGTTGAAGAATTATTCCCCGAAAAGAAATTTACTCAAAAACCTTTTCCAAGACTTGCCTATAAAGAGGTGATGGAAAAATATAATTCTGACAAACCTGATTTGCGCAAAGACAAATCAGACCCAAACGAACTTGCCTTTTGTTTTGTTGTTGATTTCCCGATGTTTGAATGGAAAGAACAGGAAAAACGATGGGACGCGGTTCATCATCCCTTTACCCGGCCGACAACCGAAGATATTAAAGAAATAAAAGAAAATCCCGGAAAAATTCTGGCTTTTCAATACGACCTTGTATTAAACGGCTATGAAATTGGCGGGGGAAGCCTAAGAACATATAAGCCCGAAATTCTGGAAGCGACGTTTGAGGCAATGGGCCATACAAAAGAAAATATAAAAAATAAATTCGGGCATCTACTTGAGGCGTTTGAATACGGGGTGCCGCCGCACGGAGGGATTGCTTCAGGGCTGGACAGGTTTGTTGCGATTTTAATGAATGAATCAAGCATCAGAGAAGTTATTGCTTTTCCAAAAACAGGAGACAACAGAGACCTGATGATGGATGCGCCCTCATTGGTTGAAGAATCGCAGCTTAAAGAACTTCGTTTAAAAATAGAAAAGAAAGAAAAATAGATGCAGGACAAAAAGATATATATAATTCTTCCGCTTTTTATTATTCCCATTATTCTGATGGGTTTAATTTTTGTCGTGGACAGAAAAGAAAAGCAGGAAATATTAAAAAAACTGCAAAATCAGGAAAACCTTATTCAAGATGTATCAAGAACTGCTGAGGCAAGAACGGAAAAAAATGCATGGATAACGCCGAAAGCCAATCCAATTTTTGTTCCGTGGCGCGATTGGAATGTTGAGGAGCCACAGATTAACGCAAAAGCGGCGATTTTAATGGAGGTAAAAAATAAACAAAACGGACCGTTTGAAGAAAAAATACTTTTTCAAGAGAACATTCAAAAACCCCTTCCGATCGCCAGTCTGACCAAACTGATGACGGCTTTGGTTGTCGCCGACAATATGGACTTAAATAAAAATATAAAAATTACCAAAGAAGCAGTTTCTCAAGAGGGGGAAGCCGGAAAACTTGTTGTCGGAGAAGAGCTTCCCGTTAAAACCCTGCTTTTCGCTATGCTTATGGAATCAAGCAATGATGCGGCTTTTGCCCTGGCTTCTGATATAGGAATGGAAAATTTTGTCGCTTTGATGAACGTAAAAGCAAAGAATCTTCAGCTGAAAAACACAAGTTTTGCAAATCCGATAGGGCTCGATGACCCAAAAAATTTCTCATCCGCATTTGATGTAACAAAAATCCTGGAATATTGCTTGAATAATAAAACAATCGCGGAGGCCTTAAAAACTCAATCAATGGAAACGACTGATATTCTTGGAAAATTTTCTCATAGCTGGAAAAACACAAACAAGCTTTTAGAAGCGTTGCCAAATGTTATCGGCGGGAAGACCGGATTGACAAACGCTGCCGGAGGATGTGTTGCTTTGGCCGTTAATAATCCAAAAAATGACAGTAAAATTATTTCCGTTTTGCTTGGCGCGACAGACGAAAATAAAAGATTTGAAGAGACAAAAAAATTGATTGATTGGACATTTAAAGCATATAACTGGTAAATAATTTATTGGAAAATTGATTATGCCATTTTACGAAAATCCGGAACTTACAAGTAGTATAATAAAAATATTCATTTTGGTGCTTACGGCATCAATGATTGCAGTCGGTCTTGCGCCGATTCTTATTAATTTTTTATACAAGAATAAACTTTGGCGGAAAGAAGCGCGCACAAAAACAATCACCGGAGACGAAGCTTCCGTTTTTCACGAACTCCACAAAGAAAGAGAGGTTTCTGTTCCAAGGTTTGGTGGAATTCTAATTGTTGGAGCAACAATTGTTACAGCTTTAATTTTTTTGGCGCTATCAAAATCCGGCATTCCGTTTTTTGAAAAAATAAATTTTGTAAGCAGAAATCAGACCTGGCTTCCTTTTTTCACCTTAATAACCGCTTCGCTTCTCGGCTTGGCTGATGATATCCTGCAGGTGAAAGGACAAGGTAAATATATTGCCGGCGGAATGACATTTACCAGAAGGCTTGTAATTGTTATTTTAATAGGTCTTATCGGAGCATTATGGTTTTATTTTAAACTTGACGTTCATACAATCCATATTCCGTTAGTGGGAGACCTTGAAGTTGGGATTTGGCTAATTCCTCTTTTTGTAGTTGTAACGCTTGCTTGCTGGTCGGGCGGCGTAGTTGACGGACTGGACGGCCTTGCTGGGGGAGTCTTGGGGTCTATCTTTGCGGCTTTTGGAATAATTTCCTTTGCAAATGGACAGATAGATTTAGCGGCTTTTTGTGTTGTTATTGTAGGGACAATCCTGTCATTTTTATGGTTTAATATACCTCCCGCAAGATTTTATATGGGAGAGACCGGAATGTTGGGACTTACCGCAACATTAGCGGTTATCGCTTTTTTGTCCGACTCAATTATTGTTTTGCCGATTATTGCGGGATTAATAGTTGTGGAGGTTTTCTCGATAATTCTGCAACTGATTTCAAAGAGAATCCGCCATAAAAAAATCTGGCTTTGCACTCCTATTCACCATCATTTTGAAGCCCTTGGTTGGCCGCACTATAAAGTAACCATGCGTTTTTGGATTATCGGCATAATTCTTGCAATAATCGGCGTGGCCATTCGGCTACTCGGCTAAAATGAATAAGGCTTTATATTTACGAAAAAAATATCCGAAGTTTGTTTACGAAAACTTCAATTATAAATTTTCAAACAATGATTTGAAAATAGTTTTTTCTTTTGTTATTAAGCCGGGTATCCGTTTCAAGCCGGAAATTCTGATAAAAAACGTTGTTCAAAAAAATCTTGGCAATATAAACAAAGATACCCTGGACAATTTTATTTTTAACCTTGGTCTGATTGAAATTCCAAGCTACTGGAAATTAACCTGTTCGCCGATAATTGAAATAAGGGCCGGGTATCTTAATAAAGACCAAATCCGATGGTGGAAAAATATTTTTATTGAAGGAATGGGACAGTTTTATTATGAAAATAAGATTGACTGGCGAACGAAAAATTTTCTGAATATTTACAGTCAGTCAGAACCGAAACCTTCAAAATTATTTTTAGGGAAATTAAAAAATCGCTATTTGGTGCCTTTCGCCGGGGGCAGAGATTCAATTGTCACTCTTGAAGACTTGAAGAAAAAAAACAAAGAAATCGCTTTATTTACGGTGAATCCGATAGAAAAAATCCTGCAAGCGGTTAAGGTTTCCGGAATTAAACAGCAAATCGTCGTAAAAAGAGCTCTTGATAAAAAACTTTTGAAGCTAAATAAAAAGGGCTTCTTAAACGGACATACGCCGTTTACAAGCCTGCTTTCTTTTTTGGCGGTCTTTTGTGGCGTAATTTTTGACTATAAAAATATCGCCTTTTCCAACGAAAAAAGCTCTGATGAAGGAAATGTAAAATATCTTGGAAAAACCATTAATCATCAATGGGCAAAAAGTTCTGCGTTTGAAAACAAATTCAAAAAATACTCAAGAAAATATCTTGCAAAAAATATAAATTATTTTAGTTTCTTAAGAAAATATACAGAGCTTGAAATCTCAAGAAAATTTTCAAAATATCAAAAATATTTTCCGGTTTTTTCAAGTTGTAACGCAGGAATGAAAATAAGCGCAAAAGGCCTTCTTGGGGCAAAAAAAAGATGGTGCGGAAAATGCCCGAAATGCCTGTTTGTTTTTCTTACTCTTTATCCGTTCCTGGAGGAGAAAAAAATAATCAAAATTTTCGGAAACAATCTCTTTGAAGACAGAACTCTTCTTTCCGCAATGAAGGATATCATCGGGAAGGGAAAAATAAAGCCGTTTGAATGCGTAGGAACATATAAAGAAAGCAGAAAAGCGATAAATCTTTCAATCAAAAAATCGATAAAAAATCTTCCTTAC
>Ga0172371_10011113_pt1 | contig 12039 bp, 12 predicted proteins | sample Lak12m_FD_114543 | JGI IMG/M metagenome (GOLD analysis project Ga0172371, IMG submission 114543) | Freshwater microbial communities from Kabuno Bay, South-Kivu, Congo - kab_022012_12m | ecosystem: Environmental > Aquatic > Freshwater > Lake | place: Democratic Republic of the Congo: South-Kivu...
TGCCTAAAAGTAAAATTACTCACATAGCCAACCAACAGTTGGCTTTTTATTTATCTAAAGCTATAATATCAACATATCTATTATTAACGAGCCATGTTCCTAAATCGTACCAGGCTCCCCACCTTAAAAACAGCTCCTAAAGGAGCTGTTTTTATTTACATTTTCGCAAATTCTTGGTAAATTATATAAAGATAAAGAATTATAAAAATATGCTTTTTAATAAAAAGAGTCACAAAAATAATCTAGTTAAAGAGAAAGAGGAGCCTTCAATCGCCGAATGGATTGACTATAATGAACCAGAAACTGAAGGTCAGCTTAGTATTGATGTTTATCAAATCGATAAAAAAATAATAATTAAATCGACTATTGCTGGCGTTAAGCCAGAAGATTTAAAAATATCCCTTCACCACGATCTACTCACAATTAAGGGCAGACGGGAAATGAATGAAAAAATAAAAGATGAAAATTATCTATATCAAGAGTGCTATTGGGGGCCTTTCTCTCGTTCAATAATCTTGCCAGCCGAAGTAGATAATAAAAAAGTGGAAGCTGAAATTGAAAATGGCGTTCTAACTATTACTCTCCATAAAATTGATACCGGCCAAATAGAAATTAAGATGAAAGATTAGAGGCAAATTTATATATGAAAACTAAGAAAAATATAGGAAAGATCTTAATTCTATTGGTTGTTTTTTTATTGTTGACTTTTGGATTAAAAAGTTATTCCCACTGGCAGACTAACTACCGAGGACGAATTTATCCTAACACGAAAATAGGTAATATTAATTTATCTGGAAAAACGTTTTCTGAAGCTAGGGAAATAATTAGTCTTCAAGCAAAATATATTGAAACTAGTGGTTTAAAATTCCAATATAATGATAAAGAGACAACTATTACTTCCTCTGTTTCTTCGTTTGATTCTGATTTGTCATACCCTGCCTTTACTTATGAAATAGACCAAACCGTATTGGCTGCTTTTTATGGTGAGCCCAACCGCTCCTTTGTCCATTATTTAATATATAAACTAAAATCAAATAAACCTAGAGATATTACAGCGATCTATAACTTAGACTATCATAAAATAGAAACTCTATTAAAAGATAGTTTTCCTGAGTTAGAAATAGATTCAGCCAATGCTTATTTCTTATTAACATCAGATAATGCTGGTAAAACAGAATTAATTAGTAGTCCTGAAAAATTGGGCAAAGAAATAAATTATGATCAAGTTTTTATTGACTTAAAAAATAATTTAGAAAATTTAAATAATACACCAATAGCTATTAAAACTAGAACTAAATACCCCGAAGTAAAACAAAATGACCTATTATCCTTAAAAAAAGAAGCGCAAGAAATTATTAGTCATGGTAGCTTACTATTACTTTTTGATGAATTTATAAATGGAAAAAGTATTGAAAAAGCCTGGGAAATCAAACCAGATAAACTAACTACTTGGATTAGTGTTGATAAAAATAATGGTCAATTAAACTTGTCTCTAGATCAAGAAAAAATTAAAAATTATTTAAAAGAATATATTTCCCCAAAAATAGATAAGGAGGTAATTCGCCCTCGTTTTGAAATTCAAAACAATAAAGTAACTAGTTGGCAGGTTGGCCAAGATGGAAGAGAGGTAAATCTTGAAGCCACCATTCAAAAAATAAAAAACGAGTTTATTAACAATAATCAACAACAGGTCAAATTAGTTATAGATATCATCCCAAGTGATGACATAACTGAGGAAAATAACTTTAAAATTAAAGAAATAATTGGCACCGGTCATTCTAATTTTATTGGTTCTCCTGCCAACCGTCGTCATAATATCAATACTGGAGCTGATGCTGTACATGGCATTCTAATTAAGCCAAATGAAGAATTTTCTTTAGTAAAAACCCTTGGAGAAATTGATGCAGAATCAGGTTATCTACCAGAACTAGTAATTAAGGGAAATAAAACTGTGCCTGAATATGGGGGTGGTCTCTGCCAAATAGGAACAACTATTTTTAGAGCAGCTCTAGCAGCTGGCCTACCCATTACCGCGAGACAAAATCATTCCTATCGAGTTAGTTATTATGAACCAGCGGGTATGGATGCAGCTGTCTATGACCCTTGGCCTGATGTGCGTTTTATAAATGATACGCAAAACTATATTTTAATCCAGTCTCGCATTAAAGATAACGATATTTATTTTGATTTTTGGGGGGTAAAAGATGGCCGAATTGCTTCCACTACTCAACCTACTATTTATAATATTGTAAAGCCAGAACCAACTAAATTAATCGAAACAACTGAATTAGAGCCTGGAGAAAAAAAATGCACGGAACATTCTCATAATGGAGCCGACGCCTATTTTGACTATACTGTTATCTACCCAGAAGGAGCAACAACCACACCAAAAATAGAAACCCGATTTAATTCCCATTACGTTCCTTGGCAAGAAGTTTGTCTAATCGGAGTAGAAAAAGCCACTTCAACAACTGCAACCACCTCAACTGAATTAATTGTTTCAGAATAGAACAATAAAAATGACCACTAAAATTGCTGGTCATTTTTTATTATCAAAAAATATCTTACTTAATTATTTCCCCTTCAATTGTTTTAGGAATATCATTATTTTTTTTATTTCTAAAAGTTAAAACTTGTTGTAAAGCGGTTAATAAGGTGAAAACAAACCAATAAAGAGTCAACCCTCCTGGTAAAGATGCCCCAATAAAAATAGTAATAGCTGGCATAAAATAAAGCATTTGCTTATTCATGATAGCGGCAATATTTTCATCTTTAGAGCCAGGTGTTTTAACTCCTGGATTTTTAGCGATCATCATTTTAGCTTGCCAAAACTGAGCTAAACCAGCTAAAACAGCTAAATAAATATTTTTTTGCGATAAATCTAGAAACCCTAATGACAAAGTGTTGATATTTTCTGGTTTAATTATAAATGAATAGACTAATTCTAAATTATTAGCAATTCCATCACGAAAAACCCGATAAACTGCCCACAAAAAAGGTAATTGAATTAATAGTGGTAAACAAGAAGAAAAAGGATTAATTTTATTTTCTTTATATAAATCCATGGTCGCCCGGCTCAAACCAGCCTTATCATCTTTATATTGTTTTTTAACATCATCTATCTTGGGTTGCAAATCTTGAAGAGCCTTCTGTGATTTAATAGCCTTCCGACCTAGGGGCCAAAAAATTAATTTAATAACAATGGTCATTAAAATAATAGCTATACCAAAATCATTAAATGAAAGATGATTATATAAAAAAATTAATAAATTAAGAATTGGTTGATAAAAAATAACTGTAAATAAATGAGTCATATATTTTATTATTTAACGGGATCATGGCCCCCTTTATTCCAAGGGTTACAGCGCATGACGCGCCAAGCAGTCATAACGCCTCCTTTAATTAAACCATACTTAGAAATTGCTTCTACCCCATACTCAGAACAAGTAGGAGTAAAACGACAAAAACCATATGGATAAAACCCTTTTAATAAACCATGATCGAATGATAATGTTTTTTGATAAACACGAATTAAACTAACAGTAATTTTACGAGGCAAATGCTTCAACTGAAAAAACATATTATATTATTTAATATTAGCCAAATTATATAAATTTAATTTGTTTAGACCAGTCACTAAATAATGATGAATTTCTTCAAAATCTTTATCTAATATTAAAGAAAAAACTATTAAAACAATGTCGTATCCCTTTTTTAATTTGGGTAATTCCCCTTGAATGTGCGCTCGTATTTGTCGTTTAAAGTGATTTCTAACAACTGCTTTTTTGCTAACTTTAGTGCTAATAAGGATACCAAACCGAGTCATATTCAAATCATTTTCAACCGCCTTAATACCTAAAACTTTACCATAAAAAGATTGGCCGGTTTTAAAGGCCCGGTCAAAATCTTTATTACGAGTTATTCTATTTTGTTTGTTTAACATCTAACTTTATTTAGAAAGTTTTGCCCGCCCCTTCTGACGACGTCTTTTAAGCACTGCGCGACCATCCTTGGTGGCCATTCTTTTTAGGAATCCATGTTTTTTCTTGGCTCGACGCTGGTTCGGTTGATAAGTTCGTTTAGGCATATAAAATATTATCTAATTATTATCGTTTTTATACGATAACACTTTTATTTATTAAGGTCAACTTACTATTTTAATCTTAAAATAAAGTTATCCCCTATTTATTCACATTTTTTAAACAACAATTAGCCTTGTGATAAATACTCTTATCTAATATAATTATAGTAATTAATAAATTTTTAATTTATAAAATAAAATTAAACTTTAGGCCTATGACTAATGAACAAGTTTGGCAAGCGGTATTAGGAGAAATTGAGGTTAGCTTGTCACGAGCTAACTTTATTACTTGGTTTAAAGACACTTTTATTTCTTCCTTTGAAAATGAACGGGTAATTGTCTGTGTGCCCAATGCTTTTGTAAAAAAATGGCTTGAAGAAAAATATCATAAAAATATATTAAGCGCCATTGAAAATATTTCAAAACAAAAAATTAAAGAAATTATTTACAAAATTGAGCTAAAAAAAGGAAATATTTCTTCTTTTCAAATTAATCAAACACCAATAGAAGAAACTAAAATTATACGTGAAGTTAAGGAAAATAATAGTTCCAATCAAACTAATAGCTGTAATCGTTTCGGTTTAAACCCCCGATATGTTTTTGAAAATTTTGTGGTTGGAAGGGGCAATGAGTTGGCCCACGCTGCCTGTTTAGCGGTCGCCAATAATCCTGGGAAGTCTTATAACCCCCTATTTATTTATGGTGGGGTTGGTTTAGGAAAAACCCACCTATTGCAAGCCATTGGGAATGAAGCTGCTAAAAAAACTGATAAAATTCTATACACAACCAGTGAAAAGTTTACTAACAACTACATACAGGCTGTTCAGACTGGTAAAGCTAAGGAGTTTAAAAATTTATACCGTAACGTCGATTTATTATTAGTTGATGATGTTCAGTTCATGGGGGGTAAAGATGGAACCCAAGAAGAATTTTTCCACACTTTTAATGAATTACAGCAGAACGATAAACAAATTGTAATTACTTCTGATCGACCACCCAAATCTATTCCTGCTATTGAAAAACGCTTAATATCGCGATTTGAATCTGGTATGGTCGCTGATGTTGGTAAGCCAGACATTGAAACCAAAATAGCTATTTTGGAAAAAAAATCGATAGAAAAAAATTATCACCTAAACCAAGAAATATTAACCTATATAGCTGAAAATGTTAAAAATAATATTAGAGAATTAGAGGGAGCTCTAACCAAAGTAATGGCGGCTCATCAATTTAAAGGATTAACACCAGATTTAAAAAGTGTTAAAGAAATATTAAGTGACTTTGTTTCTAATATTCAGGCTAAGTCACTAACACCAAAAGAAATTGTTGAAGCTGTTGGAAGATTTTATAATTTATCTTATAAAGAGTTAATTGGTAACAGCCGAAAAAAAGAATTGGTGTGGCCCAGACAAGTCGCTATCTTCCTAATTAGAGAAGAATTAAATACCTCCTACCCCACTATTGGTCAAGAATTGGGTGGAAGAGACCACACCACCGCTATGCATGGTTATAATAAAATATACCAAGAGGTCGAGCAAGGCAATGAAAAGATAAAACAAGAAATAAACTCTATTCGTCAACTTTTTAGTACTTTGTATTAACTCTAAAATACTTGTTGATATTCTGTTAATTGTTTAGGGATTAAATTTAATGATTTGTGTATAAAATAAGCAAGCTCAAACTATTCAACAACTTATTAAAATTAATCCACAAAAAATCCAACCACTTTTAAACAAGTAAAACAACCATAAACCTTAATTAATAATTAAAAAATCAATAAAATTAAAAGTTATCCACTTCCTTATTATTATCATTATTATAATATAATATATTAATAATTAATATATGAAATTAATTATTTTACAAGAAAATTTAAAAAGGGGATTAAATATTGTTGGACACGCAACAACTAAAAATATTAATTTACCAATTTTAAATAATATCTTAATTAAAACTGAAGAAGGAAATATTAAATTCATTAGTACTAATTTAGAAATAGGTATAATTCATCAAGTGAGAGGTAAAATCGAAAAAGACGGAGAATTTACTATTGATTCTAAATTAATTACAGAATATGTTAGTCTACTAACCGGTGGTGAAAAAGTAAAAATAGAAGAAAAAGAAAATGAGCTTAAAGTTGAATGTGGTAGTTATAAAACCAAAATTAAAGGAGAATCAGCTAAGGAATTTCCGCTTATACCAACCATTTCTAAAAATGATTATTTTAGTTGTGATTTAAATGATTTTAGAAAAGCTTTAAACAGTGTGGTTTTTGCAGTCTCTAATAGTGAAAATAGAATTGAATTAACTGGTGTCTTGTTCTCTTTTAATAAAGATAAGCTCAATTTAGCAGCTACTGATAGTTATCGTCTAGCTGAAAGAGAGTTAAATATCAAAACTAATACTAACATTAATGAACAAAAAATTATTGTTCCCGCTAAAACAATTCAAGAGCTGCTTCGAGTTTTAAATAATTTTGATGGAGAAAATCAAATTGGTGACGAAGGAATGGTGGTAAAATTTTATTTGTCAGAAAATCAAATTTTATTTACAGTTGACTCAGTTGATTTAATTTCTCGTCTAATTAGTGGAAATTATCCTGATTACAAACAGATTATTCCCACTAAGAGTCAAACAGAGACATTGGTTAATCGTTCAGAATTAATTAGAGCCGTTAAAGCTTCTGCCTTATTTTCTAAAACAGGAGTAAATGATGTTACCCTATTATTTACTAAAAGTAATATTATTGTTTCCGCCTTTTCAGGATCTAGCGGTGAAAGCCAAGTAGAGGTTGAAGCAGAGATAAGAGGTGAAGACAATGAAATAACTATTAATTATCGTTATCTATTAGATGGTTTAAATAATATTGAAGGTGAAAAAGTTAAGCTTGGAATACTAAATAATACTACGCCCTGTATCTTAAGGCCAGAAAAAGATAATAGTTATTTATATATTGTAATGCCTATTAGACAATAGTTATTTTATATAATAAAAAATAGACTATTATATCAGTCTGTTTTTTATTATATACTAATCTACTATTAATTTAATTTCAGGGCTTTTTATAACCTCTCCGTTCCAATCTCTTAGCTCGGCATATAATAAATAGGAACCATTAATTGGCGCATTAATCCAATTAGCTTCTATTAATAATCCTTGTGGCTTATTAATGGCGGTAATTATTTCAATCGATCCGGTTTCACTATTTTTAGAAAATAAATTTATTTTAGCGGCTCTCTCAGGATTATTGATTTGTAATTTAATTTTCAAGGGGAAATCAATACTATGAAGAGCTAAACCACTCATTGGTTCTAAAATATTAACTGCATTTTTACTAGATTTGATGGGGTTGTTTGGTAGTGATAAATTAAAATTAATAGTATCTTCAGAACAATTATTAACATCATCACAAGCTTTTACTCCTAAAGCATTATAGCCATTATTTAGGAAGTTAATAGCTTTAGTAAAGAAAACAGGCTCACCCCACCTGATTTCCCATAAATTACCATTAATATAATATTCTGTCCGAGAAATACCCCGAGGCGCAGTAGCAGAAATTTGAATTTCCAATTCATTTGAATTAATATTCTCATTGTTTTCAGGCACTTCTATTTTAACGGTTGGCTGATTTTCAGAATTGTGAAGCTCATTATAGTTGGAGGGTAAAATTAGAGATGAAGTAGCGTTTTTACTAGCCCATTCTTGGATCGCTTTTTCCCAAATTAAGAATTGAGGATCTTTTTCAGGATTATCAGGAATTGGACCTAGAGGATTGTCTTTGTCTACATAAAAGAGAATAGAGTGGATAGATGGCACAGCTTTTTCCCCAATTAATTCTGAAGGGGTTGAACTATCAGCTAATTGCCCAGTAGAGATGTCTATTAAAACATTCTCTAAAGGAATAATTCCATCTATAATAGTTTTTCCAGTTCGATAATCATCTGGTTCTTTAAAGCTTTCAATTGGAGTATCTCCTAAAACTCGAGACATAAAATCATGCCAAATAGGTGCCGCTAAAACACTGCCATCAGCTGCTCCAGTCATTTCATCATTATTACTATTACCCACCCACACCCCCGCTACTATAGAAGGGGTATAGCCGATTGTCCAGGCGTCATGGTAATCATTGGTGGTACCAGTTTTGGCTCCTACCGGGCGATCTCCTAAGTTAAGATAATTTTTTTCTCCAAATACAAAGGCCCTAGCAGTATTATCGCTTAACACACTATTCATCATGCGGGCGATTTGTGATTCAAATATTTTTTTCTTTTCAGGCTGATATTTTTCAATTATTTTGCCATCTTTATCCTCAATTTTTAAAATACTTACTATAGGGCTTATTTCACCATCGCGCGCAAAAGCACTATAGGCGTTGACATGTTCTAGTAGTTTTACTTCTCCACCACCTAAAACTAAAGATAAGCCAAAACGATTACGAGGGTAAAGAGTGGTATAACCTAATTTATCAGCTAAGTCAATTACATTATTAATATCTGCTAAATAAATTGCTTTGACTGCTGGAATATTTAGTGATCCTGCCAAGGCCTGCCTTATTTTTACTGGCCCATGTTCTTGTCCATTATAATTATGAGGTTCATAGGGTTCAGCTGGATTAGTAGAGAAATTAGTGATTACATCATAAAGAATAGTGTCCGGCGTGTAACCTTTTTCAAATAAAGCAGCATAAACAATCGGTTTCATTGATGATCCTGGTTGTCGAGGGCGGATGGCAACATTTACTTGTCCATCAATATCATCATTAAAGTAATCTCGAGAGCCGATCATTGCTAAAATTTGTCCAGTTTTAGGATCGATAGCCACCAGAGCAGCATTGTTAGCATTAAAACTATCTTGGTATTTCTCGGTTCGTTCTTGAATAACTTCCTCAGCAATTTTCTGTTTATATAAGTCTAGTGTAGTATAGATTTTTAATCCTTCTTGTTCAATCATTTTTTCTCCATATCTACTAGCCAAAATATCTTTGATATACATTACAAAGTGAGGAGCGGTGATGTTGGCTTCTGGTCCTTGAAAAATTATTTCTTGCTTTTTAGCATTATCTTTTTCTAGCTCTGATATATAACCTTGTTCAGCCATTAAATTTAAAACATAGTCTTTGCGCCCTAAAAGTAAATCTTTATTGGGTCCATAGGGCGAATATCGACTAGGAGCTTGGGTTAGAGCAGCTAATACAGCTGCTTCAGCCAAATTGATATCTTTAACACTTTTACCAAAATATTTTTGACTAGCAGCTTCTACCCCATAGGCATTGGAGCCATAAGGGATTTCATTAAGATACATTTGTAATATTTCATCTTTAGAAAATTTTTCTTCTAATCGGTAAGCTAAAATAAGTTCCTTTATTTTGCGAGAGATTTTTTTTTCTGGGGTTAGAACAGCATTTTTAATAAATTGTTGCGTTAGAGTAGATCCTCCAGCACGTCGATTATATAATACATTGGTAATAGCTGTTCTAAACATAGCCCAGAGACTAAATCCTCCATGTTCATAGAAATTTTTATCTTCAATAGAAATAGTAGCTTTTTCTACGAAATCAGGAACATCCTCTAGAGTCACTAGGGTTCTTTTTTGTTCTCCGTGGATTTCATAGAGGATATTTTCTCCAGTGCGGTCATATATTTTTGTACTTTGAGCCACCTCTCTTTCAATTAATTGATTAGGATTAGGAAGGCTACGTGAAATAACAGCCACAGTGATTATAAAAATAAGACAACCAAGAGCTATTAGAGAAGTTAGAATAAAAAATAATTTTTTAAAATTAATTTTCTTTTTTTTCTTAATTTTATAATTATTACGATAGTTTTTCCAGGAAGAAGATTTTTTTGTTTTTAATTGAGGAATAGGCATAGAATTAGTTTAGTAGTTGTATAAAATCATTATAACAAATTAGTTTGGTTTTTAGAATTTAAAAAACCGCTCAAATAGAGAGCGGTTTGGTTTTTAGCGACGATCCACTGTACTATCCAAATCAACCTCGTAGGGGAAATCAGGAAAATCCAAGTTTTTTTCTTGAGGATTAACATTTTTTTGGCTAGAATCAAATAAATTTGTTTGAACTTCTGATGGGCAGGTTTCTTTCGTTTTTTCCATGTTGTTAAATTTAATGGTTAGAATTGAATTAAATAAGTTATTTACAAAGAACAAAAAACCGGCCGTTTAGTCGGCCGGTTTTTATAGTATATAAATTTACTATTTATATTTTAAAACCGGCTTGATTGATAATAATCAAGCTGTTAATAATAATGTTGTTTAATCGTTGGAAATTCATAGTGCTATTATATCAAGCATTGTGGGTTTGTCAAATTTTGTTCTATAATATAATTATTATGACTACTATCACTAGCTTCACCAATTCTCGAGTCAAAGAATTAATCCAACTAAAGAGGGCGGTTGCTCGACGGAAGAATGGTATTTTTATTATTGATGGATTACGCGAAATAACGGCAGCTCAAAAAGCTAAAATTAATTTAGTTGAATTATATTATTGCTCAGCTTTAATAAAAAGATGGCCATCAGGCTACAAATTTGATTTAAATGAAAATAATATTATTGAAGTGTCTGAGGCAATTTTTCAGAAAATTTGTTATAAAGAAAAACCAGATGGATTTTTAGCAGTAGCTAGAAACCAACCCTTAAAATTAGAAGATATTAAATTAAATGGTAATTCTATAATTATTGTTTTAGAAGCCGTGGAAAAGCCTGGGAATCTAGGAGCAATTTTAAGAACTGCTCAGGCTGCTCAAGTTGATTTAGTGATTATTAATAATAGCCAAACTGATATCTATAATCCCAATGTTATTCGAGCTAGTGAGGGTTGTTTATTTTCTACGCAGATTGTCTTTGCTTCAGTTGATAAAACTAAACAGTGGTTAGTAAAAAATAATATTAAAAGTTTGGCTGCAGCCACTCAAGGAAAACAAAGTTACACTAAAATCAATTTGAAACAATCAATTGCGATTATTTTAGGTTCAGAAGCTAAAGGATTAAGTAGTAACTGGTTAAAAATAGCTGATGAATTAATTAGAATTCCCATAAAACCAGGAATAGACTCTTTAAATGTTTCGGTGTCTGCAGCTATTATTACATTTGAGGCTCTACGACAAAGAGGTTTGGTTTAATTTGATTGACAAAATTAAACATTTTTATTAATATAAGACAATAATTAACGATTGCGCCCATAGTTCAATGGATAGAACGGGAGCCTTCTAAGCTCTTAATGGGGGTTCGATTCCCTCTGGGCGTACTAGTCTGTAAGACGTTATGGTGCCTATAGTTTAATGGTAGAACAGCGGGTTGTGGTCCCGTCAGCGAGGGTTCGATTCCCTCTAGGCACCCCTAAAGGGAATGTATAAAAATAACTCTAATATTAGGGTTATTTTTATTTTAGATTAGTTAGGCCCCTAGTGGGAGGACAAACTGATTGACATAGATTGAAATCTATTATAAGATTTTCTGTTATGTAGTTCTTTTATAAACAGTAATTAAGTTAATTATTTAACTCAAAATCCAAATAAAGATGAAAAATTTAGTATTTCTAATATTATTTTTTATAACTACAGTTTGTAGTGCACAAATTGAACTTGAAAGCAATAAAGAAGGGGTTTATCGTATTAAAGAAGATACTTATTATATTAAAGAAGATACTCAAGGATGGGTATCTTCTGGGGTAATTGCAGAATTTGAGTCTGTTGATTATATCGATAAATTCTTTCAAGCAATCAATAATCCTGGTACACCAGTGTTAGTGGAAAGAGAAGAAAAGATATTAAAATTAAGACTAGTCTTAAAAGAGTTAATAGAGGTTAAAGAAGGTTTTACTGGAAGGTACCCCAAACACTAGACACTTTCTCCATGTGTTACTAAACTAGAAACATATGAAAAAAGCGTTTAAAATCTCAAGTGAGATGAAGGAGCAAATCCTCAAGCGGGTTAAAGAAGAA
>Ga0172371_10011114_pt1 | contig 12039 bp, 5 predicted proteins | sample Lak12m_FD_114543 | JGI IMG/M metagenome (GOLD analysis project Ga0172371, IMG submission 114543) | Freshwater microbial communities from Kabuno Bay, South-Kivu, Congo - kab_022012_12m | ecosystem: Environmental > Aquatic > Freshwater > Lake | place: Democratic Republic of the Congo: South-Kivu...
CGCGGCGAGTTGTCCCGCTCGATCGCCGCGGCCAGGGCGTCCTGGTCCACGTGGCTGACGTGGAAGATCAGCGAGGCAGGCGTCATGAGCCCGTCCTCCTCGCGGCCTTGGACCACCTCGCAACCGCTGCGCGCTGCCACGTCGGCGTCCCCGGTGGCGTCCACCACCGTCCGAGCCTGGACAGCCGTCAGGCCGCTCTTGTTGAACAGCAGCACGTGAGTGATCCGACCGGCTTCGACCGTGACGTCCACGAATTGCGTCAGTAACCGGACCTCGACGCCCGCTTCGAGCATCCGCTCGTCCAGGTAGGCCGCCATCCGGTAGGGATCGAACGGTATGCCGGCGGTCAACTGGCCGCCAAGCCAGCCATGCGGCTGATATTTCGTCCCCGTGGGTTGGGGAATCAGGGCGATGCCGCGTTCAGCCGCGCCTTCGGCCAGGCTGCGGAAGATGCCGCCGACCACCCATTGCTTGCAGTCGCTGGTGCGGCCGCCCAGCCAGTGGGAAACCAGGGCCGAGATTCCCATGCCGCCGAGCTGTCCCTGGCCCTCGGCCAGCAGCACACTCAACCCGGCCCGCCGCGCCGCCAATGCCGCAGCCACGCCCGACGGCCCACCGCCGCACACCACGACGTCATAGACGCCCGTTACAGACACATCGCGAGAGAAACTCAGGTGCCCGGATCGCGGAGCTTCGACCGAAGCGCGGGCCATCGGCCCCGTCCCAATCGCAGCAGCGCCCGCGGCTGCGGCGATGAAGTTGCGCCGGGTGACCTCATTGCCGTTGGGTGCATTCATGCGGACGTCTCCGTTCCGGTATGGTGTGAGAAAAAACTGTCGGGTGAAGAGTGAGCGGCACGGCGCTAGCTGCCGGTATTTTTCCAATTCGGAACCGGTGGCTAAGCGGCAAGGAGTTCGAGATTTCTGCCCCGAAGGGGCCAAGACAAATCAGCCCAGGGCAACGCCGCGGGGCGGCTTGTGCCGCCCTTTCAGGGCTTGGGCGATGTTTTCCACATCGACCCCAGGGCGTTGCCCTGGGCTGGTATGTGGCTGCCCCGTTGGGGCGCAGAAAATGCGCAACTTCAAGACTTGCGAGTCGGGTTCGCGTGGCGGGCGCTAGCATTTTACGCAACTTTCTGATCAGGGCCCTGGCTGCCTTTCCGGTGTTGCCGCCGAGCCGGTGAGCCATGCCAGGTTGAAGCGGGCCAAGCGCAGATAGCGGTCGTCGCACATGCCGGTGACGATGTCGGCCTCGTACAGGCACAGGATCGTACCATCGCTCAAGCGCGCCAAGGCACTGTAACCTGCCGGCCCCTGTTCGAGCACGCGCGCGATCGGCCAACTCTGACCATCGTCAAGGCTCATCTTGATCGTCAGTCGCTTGCGGTCGCAGTTGGGTGGCTTGATCAACTGGCCGTTCCCGCGAGTCATGGTGCGTTCGAGGTTGTCGGGGTTCGAAAAGAGGATGCGGCCGGGCTGGCCGTCCGCGGGCCAGTCATAGCGGAGCAGGCTGGCCATGCAGACGGGATCGAGCAGCACCTCATCCCAGCGGTGGCCGCCCCAGCCGGAAACCCCGTCGGGACTGACGGCGACCAGACGGCGCTGGCGTGCGGATTCGCTGCGCATGTTGAACAGGACGCTGCCGTCGCTCCGTTCCACCGCGGTGGTTTCGCTCGGATACACCGCCTTGACCCCGGCGACGATCTGGTCATTGCGGGCGACAAAATCGCCCCGCCGCCACGTGACGCCGCGGTCATCGCTGTAGATCAGCGCCACGTCCGACGGCCGGTGTCCGCGGTGCTTGGGCCCGAACTCGCCTAGGCCCCCGTTCGAGAGCCACACCGGAACGATCATCCGGCCGTTACGCAACTGCAAGCCGTGTCCGCAGCCGTTGGCACAGACGACCCACGGATAAGCGGGCTTGAACGCCTCGAAGACCTGGGTGATCTCGGTCGGCTGGCTCCAGGTCGCGCCGTCGTCTTCGCTGTGAAGCATGAACGCCCGGGCATAGTCATGATGGAACACCGCCACGATCCGGCCGCTGTCCCGGTCCGGGATCATCACGAAGTTGCTCACCGGCCCGTCGCCGTAGGTGCTGTGGTCCACCAGTTTGACGATCGGGCCGAACGTCTTGCCGCCGTCGGTGCTGCGGCGCATCAGCACGTCGTTGAAGTCGTAGTCGCCGCCGCGCCCGGGGCGGGCTTCGGTCGTGACCAGCACGACGTCGCTCTTGGTCACGGCGATGCCGGGAATCCGACAAGTCCAATAGCCGTTGGTGCGGGCTTCGAAAAGGTCCTGCTTTTCGAGCCACAAAGCGGGGGACGCGGCGGCGAGCGAGTGGGCCAAGACCGACAGGACAATCGCCGCCGCGGCGAGCATCGACCAAGCGCGGCGGTTTCGGTAGGTTCTCATCGTTTCCTCGGTTGGTAACTGATTTCCTGTCCAGTTTCAGCAGAGCGATCCGGGGGGAACGAGGTCCACGAAGGCACGTCCGCCGTCTCGCCCTCGTAGGCCGCGCTTTTTCGTGGCTTCCTCAATCCAGACGTCATTTCACTTTTCGCATCGCGTCGGTCTCGGCGGGCAGCCGGTCGACCCGGAGCGTGGCCGGGCCGCCAACGGCTGTCCGAACAGGGATCTCGCGCTGGGTCGCGACCCGCAGCACACTGCCAGGGCTGTATTGCACTTCCACTCGGCCGGCATACGGGCTGTAGAGCGTGAAGTCCACCGGCACATTCTCCGGCCAGCACGGCAGCACGATCAGCTCGTCCGGATAGTCCTGCAGCAGCATCTCGAGCACGGGGATCACGCCGGTCCCCAATCCCTGCAGGCTGGGACTCTCGGGAATGCCCGGGCGCAGCGGGTTCTCGGGGGCCGTCTCGCGTGCCAGCCCGCAGGGCAGGACGAACGTCCAATCGAAGTGCCGATCGTGCCACTGCGCCACCTCATCCTGCAGTCCCAGACAAGCCGCGAACACGACGTCCAGGTTCCAGCCGTCGCGCTGGTGCTGCCAGAGGCGTTCGCGGTACGAACGCAGGGCACAGTCCCGCTGAGCGTTGTCCCGCAAGAACAGCTTCGCGGGCCAGATGGCGTACAGCTCCGTCTGCTGGGCGTTCAACTGGTAGTGCAACTTGTCGCCGCCCCACGGCAGCTTGTACGCCTCGCAACCGCTCATGTCCGCCGCCGGCACCAATTGATCGCCGGGCAGAATCTCCGGTTTCACGTCGGCGCCCTGATACCGGAACTTCCCCAGCGGGACTTCGGGCAGGCTGGCCAGCAACTGCTCCCACGCGTCGACGAGTTCTTTCTTCCAGCCCTGTGCGCGACCTACGGCGATCAACCGCGGCAGCGCGTGCCGCAGCGCGCACACCATCTCCGACGGGTCGCGCACACCCTGCCACGTCTCCCCGGCATTGCACGGGGCGATGACCATGCGCCCCAGTTCGCGTCGTGGATACCGCAGACGCACGAACTCCAACAGATCGGCCGCCAGGGGTGCCAGGACGTCGCGGGCGAAGTCGTGGTCGCCGGTGATCGAGACGTAATCGCAGAACAGCGACAACATCCAGATCTGGCCGGCGGGGTTCTCGCCGTTGTAGGGCTGCTGCCGGATCCCGACAGGCGGCTGGTCCTGCCCCGCGCCGGCGGGCGGTGCCAGGACTGCGGCGCCCTGCCACATCGGGATGCGAGCGCCGCCATGGCCGTAAGCCCGCCGCGCGAAGTGGCCGTAGTAGGGCAGCTTGGCCGCATAGAACGAGGCCAGACCGCGGAGCGCGCCCCAATCGCCGGTGCGCATCGCGCCGTAGTACGACTGGTACTGCTCGACGGCGCAGATCATTCCCGTCAACCAATCGTGCTGCCGCAGGTGGTAGCGGACCAGGTCGATCTGGAAGCGCGGCGGCGTCTCGCGCCGCTCGCCGGCACAGCAGGCCAGATAGTAGCGGTACAGGTCGAAGGCCGCTTGATACTTCAGCATCCGGCCGGTCGGATCATGGACGACCAGCCGCGATCGCCGCCAGAATGCATCCCACCAGGCTTCGTGAGTGCGCCGAAACGCCTCGCCGCCCTCGCGGCCAGCTTTGGTCTGACGCTCGCACGCTTCCCGGACGAAGCGGTCCTTGCCGCCAAGCGTGGAGACTCCGGCGATATGCAGCGAATGGCGAACGCGTGCCGGGAAGGTAAGGGTACGGTCCGAGATCAGGCTGGAATCGCCTTCGCCCTGGATGGCCAACCCGAACACCCGCCCTCCGAGCCAACCGATGTTGTCGCCGGGAACGTCCGCGCCGGCCCCGCTGTTCTCCGGCTTGTCGGCGGCCACGGCGTCAGCCCGATTCTCGTGCCAGAAGCAGACGCCGCAGGTCTCGTCCGATTCCACCGCGGCAGGCGCGTCTGCCTCCAGGCGTATCGTCAGCGCCCCGGGCGTCCGCCGTCCGTCATGAATGTCGACGCGGATCACGTCGTCCGGGACATGCGCGCGGATCTCGACGGACACCGGGCCGTCGGCGGTCTCGGCTCGGGCGGTGATCACCGATTGGCGCAAGTCGTGCTGCATGCGGAACTGTTGCGCGTTGGCAAAAGGCCGGCCTGCGAGGTCCAGGTGCAACCGCCCGAGCGCCCGGAGCTTGCCGCCCTCGTCGATCGCTGCCGAATGGTTGACCTGGATAACCATCTCGTCCGGGAAGTTGACCGTCAGCCCCGTCACGCCCGTGCCCGTGGCCATGAACTCCCAGTCCTCGACGGGCTTGTCGTCGAACACGAGGCGTCCCTCGGGGTAATCAGGGGCTTGGTAGACCCACCGCGCGTAGACGTCGCCCGTCCGACAGGTGACCTTGGCGGCGGTCTGGCCCAAGTGGGGCCGTTCTCCGGATCGCTCGAAGGTTGGCTCTCCCGCGTTCTGAGTTCCGACCCACGTACCGCGGCCAACACTTGGCTGCTGGTCAAACCCCGGGTCAGCCACCAAGTTGACCTGTGCCTCGGAGCCCACCGCGTAACCTGACAGCGATAGCCAACCGAGCAGCAGCAGACTTGTCCTCATCTTGTGTCCTCTCGATTCCCGAGCAGCGGGGTGATGTCGCGGCCGTCGAGCAGCCAGTTCAGGTTGAACGAGACCACTTGAACCGCCTCGTGACACCCCTTCGGACCGCCTTCGAAAAGGAGGTAGATTCGGCCCTGGCTCGGCGTCCCGATCCGGCCCACACCGAGATTGGAGTAGGCGCTGGGGCCGTCGTAGACGAGTCGCTTGACGGGCCAGGTGCGGCCGCCGTCGAAGCTGGCCCAGACGGTGGCCTTCTCGCGGCCCGTCGCGATGGACGCGCCGACCTGCTTGGGCATCACGCCGGCGTCGGTGTCCACGTTGCTGTAGAGGAGGATGTCGCGGCCGGGAACGGGCAGGCGGATCATGCCGCCCATCAGCCCGTACGAGGTGCCGCGCGCGCCGTCGGGCAGGTCGGGGCTGCGGTAGGCGCCGATCCACAGTTCGCCGCCGTCATCGCTGTGGGCCAGGAAGCGGTTGCCGCGGCTCATGTGCTCGCGAGAGTTGTACAGGATGCTGCCGTCGGACAGCTCGGCCAGTGCCGCCTCGCCGGTGCCGAGCACAGGGAACGGCTTGCTCGTCTGCCAGACGGCGCCTCCGTCGTCGCTGTAAAGCGCGGTGCTGTAGTGATAGGGCCGCCACTCGACGGCGTTGGAACTCGTCGGTCCCATGACCCGCGCCGGCATGAGGAGTCGGCCCTGGTGCTTGCCGAACGCGAGGGTGATGCCGCACTGCATGGCCGCCACGCCTTCGGTCCTCGGGATGTTGCCGAACCCGTCGGGCCGCACCTGCACGCTCTCGCGCGTCCAGGTCGCGCCCGAGTCACAACTGCGGAAGAGCCAGCCGGCGGCCGGATTGACGTACAGGATGTCGCCCTTTGTCTCGTCCACGAGCGCGCGGCCGCCTTTGGCGTCGGGAGCGATCTCGATGTCGGTGTCCCATGTTTTTCCACCGTCGCGGCTGCGGCGGCAGTTGCCGCCGCCGGGCGACTGGAACGCCACCACCGTGCCGTCTTTCGCCGTGAGCACTCCGCCCCAGCCGCCGCGTTTTTCCCAGAGCTGCTGCAGGGGGACGAAGAGCGGTTCTCCCATGAACTCCTCCAGCCGGGACGCGACGGCATAACCGACGCCAGCGGCGTCCGCCTGCGATGATTGGGCATGCAGGGGGACCATCGGGAAGAGCAGCAGGGTGGCGAGCAGGGAGAGGGTCGTTTTCATGGTGGTGCCGTTGAAGTGCATGGTGGCTGGTCCGTTCCTTTCGATTCGGGAGTAGTACTCGCGTGTCGACCGGCATGCCTCAGTTTCCCTGCCGAGCTGTCGGCGAGCAACTCCCCGTGGCCGGGATTCGGTCGGGCGCCGGAATTCGGTGGCCGGAACGGTTCTCCTACGTCATGGCCCTCGTGTATCGTGCTGGAGAGTGACCCAGAGCAACGGGACGATTGGTTGGACCGCTTGGCGACCGCGGAGACGCTGGCCGAAGTCGGAATCGAGGTCCCCACCCGAGCGCCAGCTCGTGACCAGCGCGCACGGGAGGCCCTGCACACTCCCCTCCGCAGCGGGGACAACGCTCGACTGAGAGATGCCCACGGCTTGTCCGTGGATCACGGGTTGAGCACGCCCTTCATTTCCCACGCCTCGGCCGACTTGAGCACCCCGTCGCGGCCGATGGAGCGGAGGGACACGCCGACGCTGTCGGGCCTTCCCGGATACACGCGGGCGGCGACGCACTGGCGGCCGTTGACGAAGACCTCGACGACGCTCCGGTCGAGGAACACGTGCAGCCTCACGGGCTCGCCCTCGGGGATGTAGGCCGGCGCAACCTCGGGTGGACGCGACGCGACGTCGGGCTGTGCCGATGAACGCGAGATGTCCAGCGATACGACGGTGTCCTGGCCGGGGCGCCCTCCGCGGTTCCCGTAGTGGAAGCCGCGCCGGGGATAGATCGAAAGGCGTGTGACCTCCTCCTGGTCCGGCGACCGCAGCAGGTCCAGTTCGATGGTCGGCGCGTCCCGGGGGTCAATCTCGGCCATGAGTTCCAGGCAGTTGCCCTGAATGCCCTCGAGCAGGATTTCGCGATTGGCCGGCAGCGCCGTCTCGCCGACGACGGTGCGCTCGCCTCGGAGCGACGCATAGTCCCCGGCCGGCTCCTGCAGCAGGTCCCCCTCGGGGCTCAGCGTCAGCCGCCGGGGCAGCGACATGATCTGATTCCAGCCGGTCGTCGGCTTGCCGGCATTCATGTTGAAGATGGCGATCACCCCGCCCTTGCCGTCGGGTGCCGCCGATGGGGCATGGACGCCGCAAGGCCACGCCGGGCCGAAGTTGAACGCGCCGCCGCCCGTGACGATCAGGCGCTGGTTCTCCGTATCGAAGTCGCCCAGCAAGTACTTGCCGCCGCTCATGTGGCTGAAGTGGAGCAGGATGTGCCGGTCGCCGATGGGCCAGAAGTACGGGCACGCGCCGTCGTCGCCGACCAGACCATAGGGGTCGTGCTCCACGAGCGGGTGCAAGTACTCCCAGGTGGCCAGGTCCTTGGAGCGGAGCAGGAAGTCGGCTCGGAGCCGGCTCGCCCCCGGGCCGGGGAGCGTTCCACCGGACAGCGAGTAGTACCAGTCGCCCTGCTTCCAGAGGCACGGATCGAAGACGGCGAAGGGCTGCGGGGAACCGTCCGGACAGCGCAGGGGGACGACCGCCTTGCCGGTCAGCTTCTCCCAGTTGAGCAGGAGCGGATCGGTGGAAATCGCCACCATATTGCCGACCTTCGTGCCGTGGTACATGGCGATCACGCGGTCGTCCTCGACGAGCGTCGCGCCCGAGAAGCAGCACTCCTCGGGATTCGGGTAGATGGCGTACGGCAGGTCGCGCCAATGAATCAGGTCGTCGCTGACGGCGTGCCCCCAGTGCTGCCGCGGGTCCTCGGGCGGATAGCCCTGGTAGAAAAGATGCCACCGGCCTTGCCACAAGCACAGGCCGTTGGGGTCATTCAGGCCGCTTTCGGGACTGGTGAAGTGATAGCGTGGCCGGTGCGGATCGGCGGCCAGCGTTGCGCGCGACGCACGGAAACGGGCCAGCAGCGGGTTGTCGCGCAATTGCGTTTCCTGTTCCGCGAGCGTGGCCGGAAAAGTGTAGCGCGGCACCTGCGACGTGTAGTCCGGGCCTTGGTCCATGCGTTCGATCGTCATCGTTTCCACGCTCGTCGTGCCGTCGGCGCCGGGCTTGCCGACGCCCCACTTGGCGTTGAGATACTCGTTGACGGCCTGGACCTCGGCGAACGCCAGCACGCGGTCGTAGATCAGGACCTCGGCGATCTCGCCGCGCAGGCATTCGCTGCCCGTGGCCGCCTTGGCGCCCACGCGAAACAGCTGCACGCCCGTATTCTGGATGTCGCGGCGGATCGGGCCACACGCGCCGTTGCCGCCGCGCGCATCGTTGTGCCACAGCCGCACCAGGCCGTTGTTGTCCAGTGTCATCACGGACAGATTCCACAGCCCCGCGCGGAAGCCCAGCAGGTCATGCTGGTCGTTTCTCTCGCCATTGAAACCATAGCGGTTGTTGACCGTCAGCAGGCTGGCCCGGCGCCCCGGCCCCGTGGCGGCCTGCTCGCAGACGGCCGCTCCACCCTGGGTGTTCAGGCTCCGCCAGACCGCCGCCATCGTCAGCGTCGCGCAGCCCTCCGGCAGCGCCGCCGGGCCGTCGAGAAACTGTGCGCCGTCGAACCGCACCACGGGGTTCCCGTTCAGCGCCGCCGGCACCAGGGCCGGCTGCCGGGACGCGTCGGACTGGGTCACGGGTTGAGCGCGGCTCGAAAGGTCCTGCCACCGCGCCACGGGGCCGGGTTCCGAGCCGGACCGCGCGGCGTCGAGGTGCAGGACCAAGCCGGCTGCGGGCGGTTGGGCCGAGGCGGCCGAGGCGGCCGAGGCGGCGAGGCACCGCAGCATCAGCATGCCCATGACGGCACCAACGATCATCGCGGTTCCGCTCATCCTGGAAGTCATGGTCAAAGGTCTCCTTCGTCTCGCTGAGAGCAGGTTATTGGAAATCACTTGTTCATCTCGAGGGGAGGCAATTCGGTCAGCACGACAAATGATCGAGCCGGCATGTCGAGGGCGATCGGCTTGTCCGGCTGGGTTGTGAGTTCGTCCGAGGGGCTGAAGGGTTGGCCGTTGGCTGTCTCCAGCGTCTGCCGAGTGTAACGGAAGACCCGCAGCGCGGCCGGGCGGTTGAGGCCGGTGCGCAAATCGACGGTCAGATTGCGTTCGTAGGTGTTGACGGCCATCAGCGTCAACTTGCCGTCGGGAGCAACCAGCGATGTCGCGCGCAAACCGGGTGCCGCCGGAGCCACCTCGGTCTCGACCACCCGGCTGCCGGGACGCGTCGAGCGGCAGATCATCGCCCAGACGTAGAACGCCGGCCGCGCCGCCCAGCCCGCGTCCCGGTACTCCCACAATCCCCAGCCCTGCTTGACGTCGCGCGTGTAGTACGTGTCGAACAGACACCAGTGCAGCGCCCCGGAGGCGCCGGCGGCGAGGGCCGAGACCGCAAAATCGCCCACGAACAGCCCATACTCGTACGTCTTGTTGTCGGGGTTCTCGAAGGTCGAGCCGCCGGCGCCGAATTCCGTGATCAGCAGCGGCTTGGGCGGGCGGCTCGGCTCGAGCCGACGCATCATGTCCAGCCGCGCCTGGATCCACGGCGCCAGCATGCGCGTGTCGCGGTGACGATAGGTGTGCGAGGAGAGCGCCGCGAACAACTCGTGCCCCAGCGGCATGACGGTGCGGAACCACAGGCTGAGTGTGTTGACCGGCGCGCTGGAATCGTCGGGGCCGAGCAGGGCGAGCTCATCGCCCAGGCCGCGTTCGTCCAGCTTCTGCTTGAGCAACGCGTTGAGCCGCACGAATTCTTTCGGATCCACGGGACGGCCATGATCGTTGTCGGGCTCGCACATCAGGCAGGTCCGCGTGACGTTGGTGAGCCCCTTGTCGCGGCGCAGGAAGTGGAGCAGGTCGGCCAGGCTCTCGAGGGTGGCCGCGCGTTTTGCGGGCAGCGGCAGGCGGCTGTCGGGATGCTTGTACCACTCGGGCACGTTGCCGGGCATCATCCACGGGCTATAGGCGAACTGGTCGCCCCACGGTTGCAGGACGACCTCGCAGCCGATCGACTTGAGGAACCCGATCCAGAGGACCAGGTCGGTCATCGCCTCGCTGTCGGGTGTACGCCGCCCCGGTTCGGGCTCCCACCACTTGTAGTCGAAGAACAGCATGACGAGGTGCGGGTGGAGCGCGGCCACGCGGTCGAGCACCAGCTGGCGGTCCGCGTCGTCGACGCCGCGCCGGGTGTTGATCTCGCGCGTCAGGAAGAATTCGCCGTGGGCGCCGAAGCCGAGAAACGGCTGCTCCCGCGGGCGGTCGGGGCGTACGCGAATGGCGGCTTGCCCCCCGGTGAACGCGTCGGGCCCGGAAATCCGGACCAGTTCGGCGTCGTCGAACCAGGTCTTACCCTCGCGGTGGGATCCCACAGTCAGCATCACCCTGACCGCCCCCTCGGGTACGTAAGCCTGAACGGTGAGACGCTGCCAGTCGCGGTCGCCGCCGCCCGTCTGCTCGCCGTCCACCCAGGGCATGCGCTGGCCGGCGGCGTCGTGGAACTCGAAGCCCAGGCACGAGCCCCAGGCCGAGACCACCCCCTCGGTGCGCGCCCACACCGAGGCCCGGTAGCACTCGCCCGGCTTGGGATTGGGCACGTCGAAACGGAACAGCGGAAAGGCAGCGGCCCCTTCGGCAGCGACCTCGATGTAGCCGGCAGCCTGGCCGGTGCGGGCGTGATCGGTGACGCGCCGGATGACCGTCCCGGGATACAGATTCCACTCCCAACCGGCGGGCCTCGAGATATCATCCTGGACGACTTCTTTCTCGAAGGAGGAATTGGTCAGCAGGTCGGCCTCGACAACATCGCCAACGGCGGCGGCGTGCAACGCCGCCAGCGGCGCCAGCAGCAGGGCAGTGAGGAGTGGAAGGGTGCGTCTCATGGTTGTGGCTCAATTCTACCGAACCGGTGTGCTGTCTTGGAGCTTGAGGCGGATGGCTTTCGCTCTTGCTTCAGCATCGGCATGGCGTCCATCGCGGCAGGCGGAAAGCGATTCCCTGAAGCTCTTGCTGTCCTGCGGCGAGATGGCCGCCGGCCCTCGCGCGACGGCGCGTTCCTGCAACAGTTGGTAGGCGTGGATCAGGGCGTTCTGGGCGGTCCGTTGCTGCTGCAACTGACGCTGACGCTCCTGGTAGTCGCTGCGCCGCACGGTGACGCGCAGGTGTTCTCCGGCCCTCAAGGTCAGCGGCAAACCGTGCCTGAGTTCAGCTGCCGGAAATCTCGCTTCTCCCGCGACGATCGTCACGAGATAATCCGCGTCGGACAGGTGTTTGAAAACAACGTGGAAGGTGCGGCTGGTCAGGCTGGGATTGTAGACCAGGAAGTGCCGCTCCACGCCGGAAAGCACGCTTTCATATTCTCCTGTCGCGTCGAGGTTCAGCACCATGATTTCGCGATCGCTCGCCTCGGCGAGCGCTTCGTAGAGCCAAGCGTTCCAAAGTGCCAAGCCAGCCATGTACGCAGCCGTTTCACCGCGATGACCGCCGGTCCCTTCGAGGCTGTAGAATGGCTCAACGGGAAAATAGGCTCCGAGCGCGGTGCGTTTTCGTGCATCGAGCGCCAGCACGGGTTCGGTCCACGTGGCGGGAAAGAAATAGAACGAGTTGATTCGATTCAGATTCGACAGCTTCACGAGGAGATTGGTCAAGGGATATTCACGGTCGTGCTTCAGGGTCCACGCAATCATCAGATGCGCCTCGGCCGTCTCCCAGGGAGTGGCCACGTGCGCGCCGCCATGCGGAAAAAATAACCCGGCGCTGCCCAGTTCACGGCTCACCGGAGTAGTCTCGTCCTCGTACCAAAACGTGAGGCGCAAGAGCGTCTTCATGAAGTCGCGGGAATAGCGGAGGAACTCCGGGTTTCCCGTCGCCTC
>Ga0172371_10011115_pt1 | contig 12039 bp, 8 predicted proteins | sample Lak12m_FD_114543 | JGI IMG/M metagenome (GOLD analysis project Ga0172371, IMG submission 114543) | Freshwater microbial communities from Kabuno Bay, South-Kivu, Congo - kab_022012_12m | ecosystem: Environmental > Aquatic > Freshwater > Lake | place: Democratic Republic of the Congo: South-Kivu...
CCTTGTACGATCGGCGAAAAAAAGTCGGGCGGAGTTGCCAGATAATAGAGCCGATTGGCAGGACCATTCTCAGACATCTGCAATTCAATATTCAATTTAGCGTAGCTTTCAGGATCCGATATGTTCCCTGGATGATAGGTTATCCTTTCCGAAAAAACCTGCCAGGCCGCTTCATCCAATTTTGTATCGGTTTCTTCCAGCAAGCTTGTTCGGCAGGTTTTCCTCAGTTCTTCATCGTTCCAGGGTCGTGTGGCTGTGCCGAAAATATGGAATTTTTCGGGCATCCTTTTTTTACGATACAGGTTGAACAACGCCGGGATCAGCTTGCGATGGGACAGGTCGCCTGTCGCGCCGAAGATTATGATGGAAGTATTGTCTGCCATAAGGTTTTCCTGACTGATTAATTAAGACTTTAACTGTCCAATTATTTTAATGAAATTATCCATTGAATGCAAGCACAGGTCACAGGATCATCAATACACGTTTATGGCTGCTCAATTCAGCATAAAGGGCATCCATCTGGGCGCGGCTTTCGGCAATAAACTCAAAAGAAACCGACCGGTACTTTTTTTCCTTCGAAAGGCGGCTGATAATATTTTCTTCCAATAATTCAGGGACGTGTCTTCTCACGATCTCAACGACAAAATCTTCGAAATCGGGCTCGTCCAGGCCGATCACCTTTAATGGAAAAAGAATAGGGTATTTCAATTCCAGGTTGGGAGCTTCAGTCATAATGGTTAGCTAACCTTTTTTAAATATATATCTATGAAAGGGAATTAACTTTAACGGTTTCCTTATAGAAAATCAAGTACCAGCAAGTGTATACTGTGAATACTGGCTTTCAACAATAGAATTATTTCGAAGGCATTAACGATGAATAAATTAATCCCCGGGCTCAAGCGAAATTGGCTTTTACTGTTAGTTTTTTTCTTCTTCTCCATTGCCATTGCAGTGTTCGTCTCTTCTTATATGAAATGGAGCAGCGAAAAAATATTGGATGAAGTAAGCAACCAACTCACCACTTTGGGCAAAATGAAATCAATGCAGATTTCCGTATGGAAACAGGAGCGGCTGGTGGATGGTCAGACCATTCAAACAGACCACAGCTTCTCTCAAAATATTTACACCTTATTAAAAAACTTCAATGATCTATCTGTAATTAGGGAGAATCAAGACCGACTGAGAGCTTTATTGTTTGATCCGAATTATTCATCTGCTTTTTTATTTAATCAATCCGGTGAAAGGATCATGCGCGTAGGAGAAATGAATGACCAACCCGGTGACATGATCCCGGCTGCCATTCAACAAACCAGTATATCGCATGAGATCACCATTTCCGATCTTTATCGTGCGTCCGATGGATCGGTCAAAATGGATATGCTAGTGCCGATCTTCCTTTCGGAGCAGGAAAACAAACCTGCCATAGCTTTTGTGGATTTTATCATCTCTCCAGATGCTTACCTCTACCCCCTTATTCAGGAACTTCCGGATGAAGAACAAACCACAGAGACCTTAATCGTTCAAAAACAAGACGAAAATGTTCTATTTCTCAACGATCTTCGTTTTACAAAAAATGCTGCTTTAAACCTGCGAATTCCCTTAACCAAAAATGATGTGCCCGCAGTCATGGCCATAAATGGTAAAACCGGCATCGTGTATGGGAACGATTATCGTGGCGAAGCGGTCATGGCTTATATAAAATCAGTGGATGGAACGGACTGGAAAATCGTTGCAAAGATGGACAAAAAAGAAATTTACCAGCCGATCAATCGCCAGGATTTTTCTATCATCATCACCACCATCGTTCTCTTTTTATCCTCGACTTTCTTGATCAGTTTTATTTGGCGCAAGCGGACAGCTCAAATCACTCAGGGGTTAACCGACTCGGAATTCAGAAGAAAAACCCTGGAAAAAAAATACCTCGCCTTATTTAATCAAGCAAATGACGCGATTCTTTTGGTACAAGAGGATGGCAAAATCATCGAAGTCAATGATCAAGCCGTTCATTTATATGGCTATTCAAGGGACGAATTCTTGAAACTATCTGTGACTGATTTGCGCAATGAGCCACTCAACGGACAAATTTCCACCGATATGGAAAGGGTAAAAAGCGGACAAACCAATTATTTTGAAACAACCCATTGCAAGAAAAACGGAGAGTTTTTTCCCGTTGAGGTTAGCTCACGCTATCTGGTCCTTGAAGGAAAGGGGGTTTTCCAAAGTCTGATCCGGGATGTGTCTGAACGAAAAAAGGTGGAAGAAGACCTGCTAAAATCCGCGGAGGCTTTGAATAAAGCCCAGCGGGTGGCCAACGTCGGGTCATGGCACTTTGACAGGGTCAACAATAAAATGACATGGTCAGATGAGATGTATGCCATTTTGGGTATTCCAAAATCAGATGAGGGGTTGAATTTTGATCCCTTAATCAAAGAGTTCACCCTTCCGGATGAATATCAAAGGATTAAGCAAATTACTGAATCGGCCATCCAGGCGAAACAGGTCTATTCATTTGATGTCAGGATAAAAAGAAGGGATGGGCTTGAAAGAGAAATATGGGTAGAAGCAGGTGAACTTTTCTTCGATGACCAGCACAATATCATCGCCATATCCGGTATTGTGCAGGATATTACGGACAAAATGAAGATCGAAAAAGAACTGAGGAAAAACGAAAACCTGCTCCAACGGATTTATGACCTGCTGCCGGTAGGGATGTGGATCACGGATGAAAAAGGGAATATGATCCGTTCCAACAAAATGATCAAGGAAATTTGGGGGAAAGACATCTTGGTTGGAATGGATGGAAACGACGTGTTTCACGGCCGCAGGCTGCCATCCAGGCAAGAGATCGCGCCGGATGACTGGGCATCCGTTCACACCATCAAAGAAGGCGTAACCACCATAGGTGAGATGGTTGAAATTGACGCGTATGATGGAAAAACCAAGACGATCCTCAATTATTCAACTCCAATTTTCGATGAGGCAGGCAAACTGGAAGGATCGATCATTCTAAACCTCGATATTTCAGAGTTAAAAAAAGCCGAAGAGCAGCTTTCTGCCCAACTGGACGAATTAAGGCGCTGGAACCTGGCTACCTTGGGGCGTGAAAACCGCATTCGGGAATTAAAAACAGAAATAAACACCTTATTGGAAAAACTCGGTGAACCGCCAAAATATCAAAGCGTCAAGGATGAGGAGAATTGATGAACTCGTCCTTTTTATCCTTGGTTCAAAACGCATCATTGCTGCTGGCGCTGGCATTGATTTTTGACACCACCATTCGTATTTGGCAAACCGGGGGGAAAATTTGGAAACAGGTTGTTCTAGGCTTTGTGGTTGGCTTCATCGCAATTGCCCTCATGAACACCCCCTGGATTTACGGATCGGGTTTGATCTTCGATACACGTTCAATTCTTCTAAGCCTTTCCGGACTGTTCTTTGGCACCATTCCCACACTGATCGCCATGGTAATTGCTGCCGTTTATCGCTGGTCAATGGGAGGAGCCTATTTTACAGGAATATCGGTGATCGCAGCCACGAGTATCATGGGAATAGCCTGGCGTCATTATCGGCTTTTTAGAGCCAATAAAAAATTTCTTGTAAACATAAAATGGTGGCAACTTTACCTGTTTGGGGTAGCAATCCATATCGTAATGCTGCTGCTCATGTTCACGCAGTCAATGGATGTTGCCCTGCCTTTGCTTAAAAGCATCAGTTTACCTGTCATGCTGATATATCCAGCAGGCACGCTATTGCTGGGCTTGCTCATGATCAACCGCTTGCGTCATACGCAAATACAGGATGACGTCAAGAAAAGCCAGGAACGTTTAGCCAGCATGGTGGATATCCTTCAGTATTCTGAAGGTGAAACCCAATCCTTTTTTGATTTTGCTTTGGAAGAAGCGGTGAAATTGACCGAAAGCAGATTTGGATTTGTTTTATATTACTCGGAGGAGAATAAGCAATTCACGTTAAGCGCCTGGTCACAAAAGGCAATGGAAGAATGTAAAATTTCCTCTCCGCCTACTATCTATGACCTGGAAAAGACGGGCATTTGGGGAGAACCCGTCAGACAGAGACGTCCTATCATCCTCAACAATTTTAAAGATCCGAATCCTTTGAAGAAAGGATTTCCTGAGGGACACCCTGATCTCGAAAAACTGCTCGAGGTGCCTGTATTCAGCGAAAATCACATCGTGGCAGTGGTCGGTATGGCAAACAAAGATTCAGATTACACCGATACGGACGCAGTTCAACTCAGTTTACTGATGGAAATGGTCTGGAAAACAGACGAAAGGAAAAGTGCATTAAAAGCGTTAAAAAAGAGCGAAGAAAACTACCGCCATTTATTCAACCAGTCTGCAGATGGCATCTTTATTACAACGCAGCAGGGAGAATTTTTGGATGTAAACGAAATTGGATGCAGCATGCTGGGCTATAGCTATGAAGAACTGAGGAATGACTACAAAGAAATCCTTGCCGATACAGAACCCGAAAACGTACTAATAGACTTAAAAAGTAAACTTATGGGCGGTCAAAGTGTTCTTACTGAACGAAAGTTCACCACAAAGAACGGAACCCAAATCGATCTTGAGATTTTGACACAAGTACTAGCGGATGGTCGCGTACAGAAAATTGTAAGGAACATCACCGATCGCAAGAAAACCGAACTGGAACTAAAAAAATTGATGACCGCTTCCGATGATTCCCGCAAGGCGCTTCTCAGTGTGATCGAAGATCAAAAAGAAGTGGAAGAAGCGCTCAGAAAAAGCGAACAGAGTTATCGCAACCTGTTTGAAAACATTACCCAGGGGTTCGCAGTTCATAAAATAATACTGGATGAAGATAACAAACCGGTTGATTATCGTTTTATCGCTGCCAACCCGGCATATGAAAAATTAACAGGTCTGAAAGCCAATGAGATCATAGGGAAAACCGTACTCGATTGTTTGCCCGGACTGGAACAAAAATGGATCAGTACTTATGGTGAAGTAGCTCTCACAGGAAAATCGATCCGATTTGAAGACTATACCGCAGTCATCGATAAGTGGTATGACGTGACTGCTTTCAGCCCGGAGTACGGCTATTTTGCGGTGGTGGTTACAGATATTACAACACGAAAAAAGTATGAACTTGAGATCAAAAATTTCAACCTTGACCTTGAAAATAAAATAAAGGAACGTACCGTCGAATTGGAATTGGCCAATCAAGAACTCGAGTCTTTTTCGTACTCAGTCTCGCACGACCTGCGGGCTCCCTTGCGGTCGATCAACGGCTTTGCCCAGATCGTAATTGAAGACTATCAAGATAAATTAAACCCTGAAATAGCAAGATATTTTGAATTGATCCGCAAGAATGCCTCCATGATGGGAAATCTGGTGGATGATCTGCTTAACTTTTCAAGACTGGGCCGGCAAGCACTTAATAAAGCAACTGTTGACCCTGCGTTGCTGATCCATGAGGTTATTGATTCTCTGCAACAGGAGATCAGAGCCAGAAATATCAACATCGAAATTCGAGAGTTGCCAAAATGCGAAGCGGACCCCGCTTTATTGAGACAGGTCTTTGTGAATTTGATCATCAATGCCATTAAGTTCACCAAGAATGGTGAAAACCCCCGTATTGAAATCGGATTCATTCAGGGTAAGGATCCTGACGTGGATCAACCCCCTTGTTACTACATCAAAGATAATGGCGTTGGCTTTGATATGAAGTTTTATGATAAACTATTTGGTGTGTTTCAGAGATTGCACCGTGCCGAGGACTACGAAGGCACAGGTGTTGGGCTGGCAATAGTTGACAGAATAATCAGAAAACATGGCGGAAAGATCTGGGCACAAGCTGCTATTGATCAGGGAGCCACTTTTTATTTCACATTAGGAGAGCCCGATGATGGAAAACGATAAAGTGGAAATTTTGCTGGTTGAAGATAACCCCAACGACGTTGAACTGACCCTGCACGCACTCAATAAAAGTCATCTCACCAATAAAATCCACGTAGTCCGTGATGGTGAAGAAGCCCTGGACTTCTTTTTCGGTAATGCACAAAGCGATCCCAACAGACCCATCCCCGGGCCAAAAGTGGTCTTGCTGGACCTCAAACTCCCCAAAGTGGACGGCATGGAAGTCTTACGGAGGTTGAAGAATGACCCGGCTACAAAATCCATCCCCGTGGTGGTGCTCACCTCCTCCAATGAAGACAAGGACATTGAAAAAACTTACACGCTGGGCGTAAACAGTTACATCGTCAAACCCGTTGATTTTGCCAAATTTGTTGAAGCCATGCGCACCCTGGGGATGTACTGGTTGATGCTGAATCGTCCCTTGGTGGATTAATCCCAAATAAACAAAAAAAGAGGCTACCAGGCAGCCTCTTCGATTTCAATTTCCAGAAAACTCTAAACGCCAATCAATAATGAGTTGACCGCAAGATTAAAAACGTCGCCGGGGATGAAACTGAAGGCCAGGATCGCCAGCGCGCAGAAGATTGCCACCGCCGCTGTCCAGAACGTATAACGGAATTGAGGTTCGCCTTCCTGGAAGTACATTTTCACTACCACACGCAGATAGTAGAACGCGGAAACCAGTGACGTCAGCAAGCCGATCACAGCCAGGCCGATGAACCCGCCTTCAATGGCCGTGCGGAAGAGGTAGAACTTGCCCCAGAAACCCATTGTCAGCGGGATGCCGGTAAAAGACAGCATGAAAACGGTCATGGCGGCCGCGATGAGCGGGGAACGTTTGCCCAGTCCCGCCAGGTCGTTGATCTCCGTACCCTGGTTGTCTTCTTTCTCCAGGCTGATCACCACAGCCCAGGCTCCCAGGGAGCCCAGCGCATAGGCAGCCAGGTAGAACAAGGCCGACGCTACAGAATTTGCGCGCGTGATGGCGTCGCCGAAGGGGACAAACGCCATCAGCAGATAACCGGCGTGGGCGATGCTCGAATAGGCCAGCATGCGTTTCAGGTTGGTTTGGGCGATCGCCACCACGTTGCCGACCAGCATGGTCAGCGCCGCCAGCACCCAGAAGACGGGCGTCAGGCTGTCAGCCAGTGAGGGGAAGATCATGGCAAACACGCGGATCAATGCGGCAAAACCGGCCGCCTTGGCTCCCACAGACATGAAGGCCGATACAGGTGAAGGAGCGCCGTGATATACGTCCGGCGTCCAGGCGTGGAAAGGCACTATGGCCACTTTGAACCCAAACCCGGCCAGCAATAACCCGCTGCCAATGATCAAAAAGAGCAGGTTCGCCTCGCCGCCGCTGACCGCTTGAATGATGCCCTGCAGATTGGTGGTCTGCGTGCCGCCAAAGACCATGGCTGTGCCGAACAGGAAGAAAGCAGAAGCAAACGTACCCAGCAGGAAATATTTGAGTGCGGCTTCCTCTGAATATGCTTTTGGTGATACGAACCCCGAGAGCACGTAAAGCGGGATGGAAAGCAATTCCAGCGACAGGAAAACGATGATCAAATCGCCAGCGGAAGCCATCAGCATCATGCCGCTGATGCTGAACAGAAGTAAAACGTAATACTCCCCGCGGGCAATCTCCATGCGCTTGAGAAAATCGTAAGCCAGCGCCACGGCCAAAATGCCCGTCACGGCAAAAAGAGGCACCAAAAATCTGCTGAAGCCATCCACCAGGATGAACCCGCCGAATCCCACAGTTGTCTGTCCCGTGTAAAGGATGGAGGCAGCCAGCGAAGCCAATAAACCGAAAACCGCCAGAATGGGCGTCAATACCGGGAGGTGTTTTGAGAACCAAAGATCTGCCAGCAGAAGGACCAAAGCCCATACGATCAGGACTGCAGCCGGAAGAATGGAGTATAAATCGCTCAGGGTCATGAAATCACCTTCCGTTAGTGCGCCATCAGCGCAGCAGATTGGATAACAGAAACCAGCTTCTCAACCGAAGGAGCCATCAAGGTGAAGAAAGGTTTCGGATACAAACCGATCCAGAACGCCATCACGAGGATCGGCGCCAGTACCAATATCTCCCGCACCGAAACATCTTTCAGGTTTTGGTTCTCCTCCTGCGTGACCGGTCCGAGGAACAGCTTCTGGAACATGTGGAAAAGATAAACCGCCGCCAGGATCACTCCCAAGGCTGCCACACCGGCAAACCAGGGGTTGCCGAGGACGTCGGAACTGAACGCGCCCAGCAAAATGGTGAATTCGCCCACAAACCCGTTCAGACCGGGCAGACCCGCCGAAGAGAGCATGGTCACCAGCGCCAGTGAACCCATCACCGGGACCACTTTCCACAGTCCGCCGAATTTTTCCAATAGACGGGTATGGCGGCGTTCATAGAGCAGCCCCACCACCAAAAAGAGCGCGCCGGTGGAAAGTCCGTGGTTGACCATCTGCAGGATGGCGCCCTGCAGGCCCTGCAGGTTGAGCGCGAAAATACCCAGCACTACGAACCCCAAATGGCTGATGGAGGAATAAGCCACCAGTCTTTTGACGTCTTTCTGTCGATAGGCCACCATCGCGCCGTAAAGGATGCCGATCACGGCCAGCCCTGCCATCCAGGGGGCCAGTTTTACGGTCGCCTCAGGGAAGAGCGGCAGGTTGAAACGCAAGAAACCGTAAGCGCCCATTTTCAGCAGCACACCGGCCAAAATGACCGATCCGGCTGTGGGAGCTTCTGTATGCGCGTCCGGCAGCCACGAATGCAGCGGGAACATGGGCACTTTGATGGCAAAAGCCAAGCCAAAAGCGCCGAAGAGCCATAACTGCGCCGCCGCTGGGATGAACCCTCCGCCGATCAACTGGGTCAGGTCAAAGCTGCCGTATTGCAGCCCGATCCATAAAATGCCGGCCAGCATGAGCACCGACCCGGCCATGGTATAGAGGAAGAACTTGACGGCAGCATAAACGCGCCGTTCGCCGCCCCACAAACCGATCAGGAAGTACATCGGGATGAGGGTAAACTCCCAGAACACGTAGAACAGCACCATATCCAGCGAGACGAAAACTCCCAGCATGCCCGTTTCGAGCAGCAGGAAGAAGGTCATAAAACCCTTCACTTTTTCCTCAACCGCCTTCCAGGTGGAGAGGATGGCAATGGGGGTTAAAAAGGCTGTCAGCAGCACCATTAAAATGCTAATGCCGTCCACGCCGATGTGGAATCCAACGGTACTGTTGCCAAGCGTGAACCAGGGAAGGTTCAGCTCAAACTGCATGTCCGCAACGCCTGTTTGATATTGACTGAGCATCCACAGCGAAAGGCCAAAGGTGACCAGTGAAGTGATCAGGGCCGTCCAGCGCAGGGCGTTCTTCCAGCCCGGTTTAAGCAGCAGAAGAAGAATGACTCCCGCGACCGGGAAAGCGGTAATTAAGAGTAGAGGATTAAGACCAATATTCATTGTCCGTCCTTTAGCGCAGGAATAACCAGGTCATAATTGCGACCAGGCCCAGCAGCATCCACAACCCGTATGATCGAATGTAGCCGTTTTCGGTTTTGCGCAGACCCTCTGCCAGCACACGCGTGCCCGCGGCCAGACCGCCGCCGATGCGGTCGATCAGGCCCAGGTCCACCGGTTCGGCCATGAATTGGGCAAAAGCCTTGTAAGGGTTGAGCACAATTACTGCATAGATCTCATCAACCCACCATTTATTTTCCATGCCGGTAAACAGCGGACCAAGCGCCTTTTTAAGCGGATCCACGTAGGGGCCGTCTGATTTCTTCGAATAGATCAGCCAACCCAGGCTGATACCGAGCAGGGCCAGTGCGAGCGACGTTCCGGCCACCGACCAAAGGAACTGCGCGGGGTTGCCTTCGCCCAGGGTGTGCGCCAGCCAGTGTTCAAGCGTATGCAAGCCGGGCAGGTTGAGCGCCCCGCCGAGCACAGAAAGCACTGCCAGAACGATCAACGGCGTGGTTACCACCCTGCTGCTCTCGCTGGCTTTTTGTGCGGCTTCCGAACGGGGCTCGCCGAAGAAGACCATCATCAACTGGCGGCCCATGTAAAAGGCGGTTAAAAAGGCAGCCACCGCCAGCACGATAAAGGCGGCAGGGTGCACATGCCATGCAGAAGCCAGGATCTCGTCTTTGGAGAAGAAACCGGCCAAAGGAGCAATGCCCGAGAGGGCCAGCGCGCCGGCCAGATAGGCCCAGAAAGTAACCGGCATCCGTTTGCGCAGGCCGCCCATCTGGCGCATGTCCTGCGGGTCCACGTCGCCGTGCGAATGGTGTCCCATTCCCCGTTCAACTCCCTGGATGACAGACCCGGCTGACAGGAAGAGCAGCCCCTTGAAGAAGGCGTGTGTCACCAGATGGAACATGCCCGCCACGGTCGTCCCCATGCCCACCGCGGCCACCATGAAACCCAACTGGCTGATGGTGGAATAGGCCAGCACTTTCTTGATGTCGTACTGTCCGACCGCAATGGTGGCGGCAAACAGTGCAGTGGCAGCGCCCACCCACATGACCACTGTCTGGGCAACCGGCACCAGCGCGTAAAAAGCGGAACTGCGCGCTACCAGATAGACGCCGGCGGTGACCATCGTGGCGGCATGGATAAGCGCCGACACCGGGGTTGGACCGGCCATGGCGTCCGGCAGCCATACATACAGAGGGAGCTGGGCTGATTTACCCGTCACACCCAGCAGCATGAACAGGGTGATCAAAAGCATCACACCGGGTTTGGCGGCGGCTACCGCCGCGGCCTGGCTGAATACTTCATCGAATTGGAAGGTTCCGAAATTAACGAAGATCAGGAACATGGCGATCAACAGTCCAAAATCCCCGATGCGGTTGGTGATGAAGGCTTTTTTGGCGGCGTTGGCATTGCCGATGCCGTCCTTGCCCTTCTCGAACCAGAAACCGATCAGCAGGTAGGAACAAAGACCGACGCCCTCCCAGCCGACGAACATCATCAAGAAATTATCCGCGCTGACCAGGATCATCATGGCGGCAATAAACAAGTTCATGAAGATGAAGAAACGGGTGAAACGGCCTTCGTCTCCGTTATGCCGCACGTCATTGTGCATGTATCCGATCGAATAGACGTGGATCAGCGTACCCACGCCCGAGACCACCAGCATCATCACCACCGAAAGTGTATCCACGCGGAAAGCCCATCTTACGGTCAGGCTGCCGATGGTGATCCAGTCAACTAAGGGCACGGTTACGCCTTCAGGATGACCGGCCAGCGCCACGGCCAGGAAAACAGATACAACGAACGCCAGTCCGACAGCCAGGCTGGCTGTGATCCCGGCGAACCGTTCGCCGAATTTACGGCCAACCAGCAGGTTGATGCCCAGTCCGATCAGGGGCAGGAAAACCACCCAGGGTACCAGATTAAAGGACAGACCAGATTCCATAAGCGGCTCCATCATCCTTTCAGGCTGTTCAATTGGTCGATATCAACGGTATGTTTGGTGCGGAAGATGGCTACCATCAAAGCCAATCCGACTGCCACCTCTGCAGCAGCCACCGTCATAATGAAGATCACGATCACCTGTCCATCGATCAACTGAAAATGATTGGCAAATGTGATGAAAGCCAGGTTGGCGGCATTGAACATGAGCTCCAGGCACATAAAAATGACAATGGCATTCTTGCGCAGCAAAAACCCCACAATGCCGACACAAAACATGACCACCGCAAGAGAAAGAGGATAAACGATTGGGATCATCTTATTGACCTGATCCTTTCCTTGTTTTTTGGGTCAGCACCACCGCGCCGATGGCAGCCACCAGCAGGATCACAGAGGTGATCTCAAATGGCAGAGAATACTTGTTATACAGGCTGAGCCCCAGGGTTTTCGGGTCAGAGAGCGCGGCCGTCCCCGCTGTGGTGGTAACCTTCAGCGCAACGCGGGTGATAAGGGCGTAAACACCTTCGATCAATACGGCGGCGGCGAGAACAATGGCCAGCGGTCGCTGCCATTTGATCTGTTCCACTTCTTTGGGTTTTTCTGTGCCAAGCATCATGATGACGAACAGGAAAAGCACCATGATGGCGCCCGCGTAAATGGTGATCTGCGCCAGCGCAATGAAGGATGCGCCCATTACCAGGTAAATGGCAGCCACGGCC
>Ga0172371_10011119_pt1 | contig 12038 bp, 9 predicted proteins | sample Lak12m_FD_114543 | JGI IMG/M metagenome (GOLD analysis project Ga0172371, IMG submission 114543) | Freshwater microbial communities from Kabuno Bay, South-Kivu, Congo - kab_022012_12m | ecosystem: Environmental > Aquatic > Freshwater > Lake | place: Democratic Republic of the Congo: South-Kivu...
GGAAGAGGACCAGAAAGCGAAAATTTCACTTCTTTATCAGTATAAGGATTATAAGAATCCAATCCAATATACATGGGCTTATTGGGGGCATAATACCCGCCGCTCAGAACATCAAAAGTGCCGCTGTATTTGGCTTCCGGCAATTTCGTTACGACATTGATGATCCCGGATTGAGCCTGACCATATTCTGCGTTGAAAGTTCCTGTTATAACTTGCAGTTCTTTGATAAAGTTATTTTCGATGCTCACGTTGGATCCGCCGCCCTGGCTAAAGGTGTTGGTCACCGGAACGCCGTCGATCATGTAGGCTACTTCTCGGCTTCGTCCACCGCGGAAGTGCAGCTCTCCTCCGGAGCCGGCAACGACACCAGCTTGCAATTGCACAATCTCCGCCAAGGAGGATACCGGCATGGCTTCGATCTCTTCCTGACGCACATACGCCGCTGTGCTGGTTCGATCGAACTCCACGGGCGCGCGCCCAGCAACGATCGTTACTTCCTGGCCGGTGATGACCGTTTGCGAAAGCTTGCAGTCCACCATGGCAATGCGATCACTAAAGACCCGCACATCTGTTATTCTTGTTGGGTCGTAGCCGATCATCTGCACCCGCAAAACGTAGGTGCCCGGTGGCACATTTATCACCACGTACTTGCCGTCGGCGTCCGCGGCAGCACCCATATTGGTATCTTCGAGGAAAATATTAGCACCCGAAAGAGGGTCACCGGTATTCTTGTCCTTGATAGTCCCGGAGATCTTTCCGGTCACTCCCGCGAACGTCAGACTGCTCAAGAGCAAAATGACTGATAGAACAACCGCAAGCGTCGTTCTGCGTAACATTTTTGTTCCCAAGGTGCGGCTCCTTTTTGTTGAAACGATTTCTATTGATTCGAATTTTGCTGCGTGGTGATTTACAATCCTTTTGGCGAGGCAGCGACGAAAGGTTCCATTGCATTGCCACGAAAAAACGATTCTAACTGCAAAAATATTTTCTACCGCCAATTCACATGAATGAACGTTTATGCTACGGCTATGATTATGAGCATCGATTCGTGTTCTAAGACTTTGGCAGCGGTTAGTTGCCGCACCGCGCCGCAACAGTCACGCTATCAGTGGAACTGCGCTTATTCAATTGAGTTTTGACTACGATCTTTGCATTCGGTCGCGTTTCTTTGGATTGCATGTGGTCGAGCAAGACTGCAAATGCCTTTTTCCCCATTTCGTCTAAGGGGTGTGAAATCGTTGTAAGGGGGCAGAACAAATAGGGAGACAAAACATTGTCGACAAAGCCGATGATCGATATATCGTCAGGGATGAGCAAGCCACGGTCCAAAATGGCCTTGATCGCGCCAATGCTAATGGTATTGCCGGAAAGTAACAGCGCAGTAGGGGGATTGGGCAGGTCAAGCAGCTTTTGCATCGCTGCATATCCGCTTTCGAAGGTAAAACTCTCGCCGCATACCAGGTCAGCTCCGTTGCAAAGGCTGAATTGCGTCACTGCTCTCTTATATCCATCTAATCTCTTCCGAATGGTATAGATGTTTTGCCGTCCGCTCAGAAATCCTATACGGCGATGCCCGAGTTGATTCAGATAACACATGGCATTGAACGCCGCCTCTTCATTATCACCAATGACGAAATTGGTTTCCAGATCTTCAAAGCGACGATCGATGAGAACGAAAGGGAACTTTCGATTCTTCAGCTCGCGAATGTGCCGATCGGTGTCCTGAACAGGAGCAATGATGAGCCCGTCGATTCCACGGCTTACGAGATTGTTTACAAATCGAATTTCTTTTTCTTGATCTTCGTTGGTATTGCAGACAACCAGAGTATACCCTGCTTGGTAGCTCTCCGCTTCGATGGCGCGAGCGATTTCAGCAAAAAAGGAATTGGAGATATCCGGAATGATGAGGCCGATGGTGTTACTTTTTTTTAAGCGAAGGGCACGTGCCGTTTGATCGGGCTGGTAGTTGAGCTTTTTCGCAGCGTCTTGAATGCGCTTGCGAGTCTCGCTCGCAATGGGCAAGTTTTCTTTTCCCCGAAGAACTCTTGAAACCGTTGATGTGTGTACGCCCGCTAAGGCGGCAACGTCCCTAAGGGTGGCCGACATATTGGCAACTTTGCTTTTATTTTTTGAGCGCGGTTAATGCAATCGTTTGTTACAAACGTTGGCCACATTATCAAAATTATTGCAAAATGTCAAGCACTTTTTGAAGATTTTTTTCTTGCTCATTGTGATACGGCTAAAACCGTCATGCATGACAACCGAAAGGAAATGCATGAGGGGTCACAGGCAGGTATTTTCGTGTTCAATGAATGAGAGAGAGGATTTCAAGTGATAGCAATGGCGCGGTGATGTCGCAACCTAAAGGTCAAAACGATTAAGTCAGAATGATTTTGTCTCCAATAATTTTGATCTCAAAGAATCTATAGGGCGTGGTGTTCTACCGGATCAGGACGATTCTTCTTGTGGTGACCAATTCCCCTGCTAATATTCTACAGACATAGATGCCGGATGGGACATCGACGCCGTTGGCGTTCTTGCCGTTCCAGGAAACGCTGTGCAATCCTGGGGTTTTGTTGGCGTTCAGCAACGTGGTCATCCGCTCCCCCGTCACGCTCAAGATGTCCAGAACGATAAACTGGCTCTTAGGTAGGTAAAATGAGATGGCTGTTGAGGAATTGAAGGGATTGGGATAATTCTGATTGAGTTGAATACTTTTGGGAAGACCGTTGCCGACCTGTACGCTCACCGGCTCGCTCAAGGTAATTGTTCCATCTGTTCCGATTTGTTGGATCCTGTAAAAGTAGATTCCACTGGAAAGCCGCTGCTCGTCTTTGTAAGCATATTCACCAGAACTGACAGACGAACCTTTCGCCTCAATGAGCCGATCATTGATCTGGGCAAATGGACCTTCTTTACGCTTGCTGCGAAAAACGTTGAACCCAAAATAGCTGGTCCCTCCTATCGCCTTCCAATTAAGCGCCACATACTGCCCTTGAAATGATGCTTTTATCAGGCTCATCTTCACCGGTGTGGGGCTCTCCCAGCCAGCAATTGCGGCGAGCATCCACCAAAAGGCTTTGCCCTTGATCTCGCAGCTTTCAAACGTAGTGTGGTAAGCTTCATCTCCGTTGTACTGAGGGTGCTGCAGCGGGATCGATTGACCAACGCACACGCACCAATTGGGGCTCTCATACGTGTTCATTTCGCCATTATACCAAACATCCATATCAGCAAAGTCGAAGAGAACCTTGTTATGCTCACGACAGTACTTTCTTAGCGCTTCGTTGAACCGATGCCTTCCGCAGCCGGCGCAATCATTTTCCTGAGCGTTGCCGGTGGTGTAGACAAACGTCACTTTTGGGTTGGCTGCTTCCAGAGCTTCGATAGCTGAAATGTATTTGTTAACATCGTAGTCGCTCGTCTGGCCGCACCAAAAGTACATGGCTACATTGATGGCAGAATTCGCATCCAAGTAGCTTTGCGCGCCCGTGAAAAAGAGCTCCGGCTCGTACCAGCTCTGGTGAAGAATGCACAGCGAGTTCGCTTCCGTAGGCAGGCTCCAATCATAGGCCATGCTGTACTTGGCTGCGCCGGTTTCAAGGCGCGACATTCCCTCGATCGGCTGCATGCCATGGGAGGTTGAGGCATGGAAAATTCTGATGTTCTGCCTTGCATTTTCGATCCATGAATCAGGAATCAGCGAAAGATCGCTGCAAGTGTGATCGATAATGATGGGAGCAATCCGGGCTGCATAAAGAGCCTGGCAGGCTGCCATCAAGAGTACAATCACAATCAAAATGAAGAATTGGTGTGGCAGAAATTTGTGAGTTGAGTACTGCATAGCGGACCTCCTGCTAATTTCGCGTTGTTGACAGAGAAACGGTATTTTGGTTAGGAATGGTGCATAACATGTCCGCACAGGTGCTTCACCATAAAGACCGGCAAGCAAATATCCACCAACTGCCGGAGATTTCGCTACTCGTCACTGAGTTGACTTTTGCAGGCTACCTAAGGAGCAACATTTTGTTTGTAATAGCAAAGGCTCCAATCGTCAGGCGATACAGATAGACTCCGCTGGGAACCTGCTCCCCGTCATCGTTTCGACCATCCCATCGAACGGTCGCTTCGCCCATTTCCTGCAATCCCTTAATAAGCGAGCGAATATGGCGACCCAGTGAATCAAAAATATCCAGATAGACTATTGTCTGTTTTGTCAACTTGTACCGGATGACAGTGGAAGAATTAAAGGGATTGGGGTAATTTTGCAATAGACCAAAGCCCTCAACCTCTTTTTCAGGCGTATCTATGCTTGCCGTACCATTGAACTCGAGTGCGCCCAAGTCAGGCGCAGCGCCCGAGTACGGAATACCAACTTCAACGCCTGCGTCGATTGCAGGAGACGTGGGTTTTAGGCGAAAATCGTTATTTGTCGGATCCACGAATAGAGGGTCTGCCACGTGAGCCTTGGGATCTAAGACGCCCTTTAGGCGCAGCGGTGTGGGCCAATAGAGATTGTGCTCGGCTATGACGTTCGCAGCATTTTCAACTCCGATGTGACTGCCCTTGTTCTTGAGCGAAATGATATTGTTTCGGATTTCAACGCCGCTAACGCCGCCGCTGATCGAGATACCTTCGTTACCAGTCCAATCGATGTTATCCGTGTTCACGTCATAGATGGTGTTGTTGTAAATCTTGATGCCGCTAACGTCATCACGGATCACAATGCCATCCCCAGCATGATGATAGATCGTATTGTTGCGGATGACGACGTTCTGTGCCTTTGCTTCGTCGTAGGCGGAAACAATAATCCCGGCCCGTTCTTTGGAGCTAAAGATGATGTTTTCTTCCACGAGAAAGTCAGTGATCAAGCGCGGCGGTTCTCCCGCCGCACGCCGCTGATCAAAGATGTGAATCCCATACCCGGTCATTCCTGAGATGTTATTCCTACGAATGACGGTGTGCGCTCCCTGAGAGGCGTAGATCCCATGGCCTTGAGTGCCTACGGTGCTTCCGGAGAGCGTCATGACATTGCCCTGAACCAAGTTATAATCGCCGCAGATGCCGATCGCTTCCCAGGAGAATTCACCGCTAAAGTAGTTATTGATCAACTCCACATGATGGCTTAACCCGGACCAATCCACATTGTAGAGTGACTTGCCATTTCGGAAATGCAGACCGATCACCCGAATGTAGCTGGCGTCAACAATCATTCCCCTCTCCCCATTGGTGAAAATAGGCGTTTCATAGGGAAAGGCGGAAATGGTCATATACTTGCCATCGGCGCCTCCCATCCAAGAGCGAATCCATATTTCCCCTTCCCTATATGTGCCGCCTCGCACCAAAAGGGTATCGCCGGGCCGCATCTTTTCGATCGCATAGGAAATGGTTAGCCAGGGCGCACCCATTGAACCTCCGTTGGAATCGTTCCCTGAGGGAGCGATAAAATAAGTGCCCGCAAAACCAGGCGCCGATATTAGAATAACCATTGCAACGATTATGATCCCCTTCAACGCGCACATAATGGAAAGGCTTCTCATACTGTCCTCACTCTTAACCACCCATGCACGATCCTTTTGATGCCCTTACCAATCCGTAATTGTTGTTAACGACAATTGTAACCGATAAGCAGCAAACTATTATTTTAAGATTGATGCATAGGCTGTTGGCAATCATAATGCCATGAATCCGGCCCGGTTTCATGCACAATCCTGACGCGACGAATAGATGTTAGCTGACCACAGAATAGTACAGAGTCTCCATGCGCCGGAAGACGATATTCCAGTCGTATTTTTCCCTTATCAAGCGCCGGCCTTGCTCGCCTATTCGTTCTCCTTTTTCAGGATTCTGCCAAAGCTCCATTATTCTCTCAGCAAAAGCGTGCGCGTCATCCGCGATCAGGACATCTTCACCAGGCACTGCTTCGATTCCTTCAATGCCGATGGAAGTTGTGATGACAGGAATGCCCATGGCCATGGCATTCAGCACTTTTATCTTGGTGCCGCTTCCACTCAGCAAAGGAGCGATGAAAATATTAGGCCGTATCATTAGCGAACGGGCGTCGTCCAAATAGCCGGTGACGCAAACGGCTGCATCCTTTTCCGCCAATTCCTGAAGTAAATCCGGCGGATCGGCTCCGGCAAAGATCACCTTCGCCTCCGGCAAGCTGCGCTTGACAAACGGCCAAATCTCTCCGGCAAAATAAAGGACGGCATCCCGATTGTACGCGTTGGTCATAGCGCCTACCCAAACCAGCGCTTTGAATTTGGTTTTGATCGACGAAGGCTTGAAATAGATCACATCCACGCCGTTTGGTATGACCTCTACGTCTGTGCATTGGCAAATATTTTCCAAAGCCAGACGGTCAACATCGGAAACGGCAATGCATTTGGCAAAACTGGCGCACATTTTTTTCTCGAACCGTCGCATCAGCCGGCTCTGCCAGAAGAGGAATACCTTCCACCCTAATTTCTTTTCGATCTGCATCCACCGCTGCAAGCGCAAAAACTCTACGTTGTGGTTGGTCAAGATCGCCGGCTTGGCCCGCAGGTATTTTTCATAGATCGCCAGATGCAGCATGTCAATGTGAATCAGATCGATCTCTTCCTGATCAATAAGCTGCATAATCCTATTTGCAGCCCGGCGGTCGAAATAGCGGTAGGCAGTAAATGGCAAGCATAGCAGGAGACTCTTCAAAAAGCTCAGGGCCAAAAGGAGCCTGCTTTGCGAATACGGGGCTTGAAAAATGTCTACGGTGCTGCATAAGTGATCAAGCTCCGGATGGCTGACTACTTCCTCGGCCGATTTGGCGAAACCAACAAAATGGATTCTATACTGACGAGAAAGGAATTTGAGAACATTAGCGGTTCTGATATGGTGGCCGTGATCTTCCGGAAATGGATTCTCTGTTGATAGAAAAAGCAGGTTCATGGCCGCCAGCACTACTCTTCTATGAATTGCTGATACCAAAGGACGAATATGACCAACGCCCAAAGCTGCAGGTTGTTATTCTCTTTGCAGCGCAAATGTTCGTTAATCATCTGTTGCACAAACGCTGGTTGAAATAGTCCGGTCTTGATGACATTGCTCTCACTTAAAACCCGTTTTAGATAGCTGCGCAACTCGTTTCTAAACCACAAAACCAAGGGGACCGAAAATCCTTGTTTTCTTCGCGCCAGTATCTCTTTCGGCAATATCTCAGAGAACGTCTGTTTGAAAAAATACTTCTTGGAAAGTCCTTTTAGCTTGTATTCAGGCGGCACCGTGGCCATGAATTCGACCAATTCATGGTCCAAGAAGGGCACCCGAACCTCTAAGGAGTTCGCCATGCTGGTGCGATCGGTCAGGGTCAGAAGATCATCCGGTAAATACATTTTCAAATCGGTAAAGAGAGCTCGATTGAGCCAATGAAGATCGCCGTTTAAAAAATATGAATTGAATTTGCCTTCATAGGAGCCGTCCACCTGCCGCAAGAACTCGGGGGTGTATAGCTTCTGCTTTTGAGCTTGCAGCAGAAAGGTAATGAAACCGAGGTATTCGTTCCCTTCAGGCAGTGCTGCATTATGAATGAATTTTTTGATCCGCTCGGAGAATCTCCCACCTTTCTGTGAATCCGGAAGAACATCGGCGAGACTGACAGCCATCTTTTCGCGGACGAAACGAGGAAGCAGGTGATAGTATTGCGCCCAGCGCAAGGCGGCATAGCGATTATAGCCGGCTCCAACCTCATCTCCACCGAGACCAGAAAGCGCGACCGTGACGCTTTGGCGGGCCACTCGACTAATGGCAAAATTCGGAATTGCGGACGAATCGGCAAACGGCTCGTCGAATTTGGATATGGTCTCCTGAATCAATTCGTCAATATCCGGAGTAACAATTTCTTCATGATGGTGGGTGGCGAATTTCTTCGCTATAATCCGGGCGTATTGGGTTTCGTCGAAATCAAATACGGCGCTTCCGTAGCCGACCGTGAAAGTCTCTACGGGCAAATGGGAAAACTCGCTCATGGTGGCGACTACTGCGCTCGAATCGATACCGCCGCTTAACAGAACTCCCAGCGGCACGTCACTAATCATTCGGATGCGAACCGATTCACGAAATTTTTCTAAAAATTGCTCCTTTAGATCGGCAAGCGAATGGCGCCGATCTATGTTGTAGCTTACCTCCCAATACTTTTTGATCGTCGTCTTCTCGCCATCCCAAACAAGATAGTGTCCCGGCAGCAGCTTTTTGATGTGTTTAAAAATCGAATCGGGCGCCGGGATATAAAGCAGACTTAGAAACGCGTCGACAGCGCTTAGATCAAGCTCTCGGGAGACCCGAGCATGTCGCAGCAGAGATTTCATCTCGGAACCGAAGAGCAACAGGAGATCATCTTCAAAATAAAACAGTGGCTTTACTCCGATGCGATCGCGGGCCAGGAGTACTTTTTTCTGCGCCTTGTCGTAAATTGCAAAGGCGAACATTCCACGCAGGTGAGTAATGCAATCTTCACCAAACTGCTCATACAAATGCACAATGACTTCCGTATCCGAGCGGGTATAAAAGAAATGCCCCAATTTTTGCAGAGTCGAGCGCAGTTCCGGATAATTGTAAATCTCGCCGTTCAAAACCACCCATACGGTTTCATCTTCATTGTGAATAGGCTGATGTCCGGTTTCAAGATCGATGATACTCAACCGACGCATCCCTAGTCCCACGCCATCATGCAAAAAATAACCCTCATCATCAGGGCCGCGGTGACGCATGCTCTGGCACATGTTCTCCAACTGCTGCTTCTGAGGCGGACTACCAGTTTTATTTATGATGCCACAAATTCCGCACATGATTCTTTTCTCACTTCAGCACTTTGCCATTTGGGTTCAAACCTCTTCCACGCCATAAATCAAATGGTACAAGTGATTCAACGTGGCTTCACTGATGATAAACTCTATCAATTTTCTAAGTCTCTGTCTCTTTCTCATCCTTTCAATAAATGTGCTGTCGCCGCGGACGGTGTTGGCAAAATCCTGCAACGAGTACCGGCTGGTAATGGAAATACGTTTCAACAGATAGGGATCAGAATTTACGTCCCAGTAGCCAATGTCGGAGGTGCATCCTCCTAAATACCCAGCCTTTTTTGCCAAGGCCGGATATCGTTTGTGATAACTACCATTGGGCAGGGAAATATAGTGCACTGGGACAGCCAAGCGGCTTTCGATGGCTTGCTTAGAGTCCAACAGCTCACTCATCGTTTCTTGATCATTTAGCTTTGCCATCAAGATGTGATTCATGGCGTGAGATTGAATGCTCATGCCGGCATCACAGAGAGTTTTAAGATCCTCCCAACTCATCATGAATTGGCTGCCCACTTTATTGATAGTGATAAAAAAGGTCGCGCTTAGGCCGCAGCGCTTAAGAATTGGGAAAGCGTGGTGAAAATTACCCGCAAAACCGTCATCAAATGTGATAACTATTGAGTTGGGTTTTATCTCGACTATTTGAGGTTGTTGGATCGCTGCAATCAAGTCGTCAAGAGAAGTGCAACCAAAGCCATTCTCCGCCAGAAAGCCCATCTGTTGTTCAAATTGTTCTGTTGTGAGGACGAAGGAATGTTGGATTTTGCTTTGTAGACTCGCCTTCGTTTCCTCGGGGCAGACTTCGTGATACATTAGAATGGGTATCTTGTCATGCATCCTTAACATATTCATAGTGCCTTTATAGAATAATTCAAAAGTCTTTCATAATTGTCAATGTATCTGGCTACCATGATGTCGCTGCTATAATTTTGCACAATCCGCTGTCTTGCTTTTTCGGCGCACTTTTGCGCCATTTGTCGATCCAGAAGCAGGCGCCTCATGGAATCGGTTAATCCGGCCACGTCGTTTGGCTGGATCACTAAGCCGCCATCGCAGCCAATGATTTCTTTCACCTCACCTACGTCCGTCGCCACGATTGCCCGCCCTGCCGCCATAGCCTCCAACAACGCCATGGGAACTCCCTCGCTTAGCGATGACAGGGCGAACACCTCCATCAGGCTCAAAAGGGCCGGAACATCTTCTTGCGCTCCGAGAAAAAAAAGACGATCAGTCACATTCAGCTTTTTGCCAAGCGCCTGCAATTTTTTCCTCTCCGGGCCATCCCCAACCAGCATCAGAATCAATCGGTTGTCGTTTTCCCATTTTAGTCGGGCAAAAGCTTGCAGCAGGAGGTCATAGCCTTTCTCCGGTGATAGCCTGCCGACTGCGCCAATGACGCGGGCATCAAGTGGCAAGGAAAGTTTTCGGCACAACTCTTCCCGATCCACCTTTACGGCAAAGCTCCCCAGATCAATGCCGTTTTCGATGACCTCCACCGGTTTTTTGCTAAAAGGACCGGACTGGTATTCTTTCTTGACCTTTTCGGAAATGGCAATAACTTGATTGAATCGTGACAGAATGATCTTGTCCAGCTCAGCATAAAATTTGGCTTTCCAGTTGGTCTCTGTTTCCAGCCAAGGGTGGCACGTGCTCACCAGCGGCAAACCGGAATGACGACAGGCGAGCCAGGCATACACATCCGCTTTGTAGCCATGGGAGTGAATGACATCGATATTCTCTTTTGAGACGAAAGTACGGATGTCCCTAATAGTCCGCCAATCCAGCGGACTGCGGCTGCGAAAGACCCTGACCGGGAGTCGCGCTCGCCGGGCCATTCTCTCAAAATCATCATGCGGATTGCGCATGTTGTGGATGATGCCGACAATGGCTTCCTGTCCACAGCCGCACAGACCTTTCGCCAATTCCAAAACAACACGCTCGGCCCCGTAAAAGCCGACGTTGCTTCTGAGCTGTAATATTTTCTTCTTCGCTTTCAACGGCATGTTTACGGCTCGCCGGTTTTTGCCAGAAAAAGCTCACTGATCGCTTGCGCTTCGCGGCTTCCCGCAGCCTCCACCTTGCTATTCGAGCGGAAATGCCCCCAAAATCGAAAAAGCCCGAAGATAAATCCAAAGCCATAACTAAAGTGCAAAGTAAAAAAAGCTATGGGAAGCAAATAAAAGTGAGCGAAATGATTCTTCCAAGCCAGGCGTATGCCGGCCAGAAGCGCACAGAAAAAGTAAACTACGACAAGGGAAAAAAATAAGAGCCTTGGAAATGAATAGAGCGGACTCAGAATGCCGGTCGCTGTGAGCGTTATGACAAACAGACTGGGGACAAACTGGCGAATCTGCATCATAGAAAGATGCTTCTGCAACACGCGAACTTTCCAAAGCCCATACTGAAAATACTGACGCCAGAGACCGGCAAAATCCTCCCTCGCATAGTAGTATGCTTTAATATCAGGATGCAGATAAATCCTTCCTCCGGCTTTGCGCAAGCGATAGTTGAATTCATCGTCCTGGCAGCGAACCAGGCTTTCATCGAAATAGCCGATTTGATCAAAGACCGATTTCCGGTACGCTCCGAATGCCAGAGTGTCCACAAAGCCGGCGCTACCGGCGGTCCGAAAACGCGCATTTCCGACGCCAAATTGAGAAGACATGGCCAAAGAGATGCCTTTGCCGACCGTCGTGGAATTGATGCTGGCAATGACGCCGCCAACGCACTCGGCGCCTGTGATATCCATGATTCGCACGCATTCTTCCAAATAGCTGCTCTCCACAAAGGCATGTCCATCGACCCGCACGATGATCTCGCCCCACGCTTGGCGAATGCCAAGATTGAGGGCGATGGGCACGATTCTTTCCTGGTTATCGATGAGTCGAACGTTACGGTAGAATTGGAGAAACGGAGCCAATAGCCTGCGCGTGTTATCGCTTGACATACCGTCGACCACGATGATTTCAAAATTCTCTGCACCGTAGCCTTGATTGACCAATGAAGTCAGGCAACGAACGATGTGCTTCTCCTCATTTCGAATGGGTACAATAATGGAGCAGAACTTGATCATGCAACCCTGCCGTCTGCGGTTGTCAACGCGCCCATATCTTCGGCTTGATAAGGCAAATGCAGTTCGTTCGAGACGCTTTGCGCTATGGGTCGGGCTTCTCGTTCTCTGACTAAAAAGGCATTCGCCAA
>Ga0172371_10011122_pt1 | contig 12036 bp, 13 predicted proteins | sample Lak12m_FD_114543 | JGI IMG/M metagenome (GOLD analysis project Ga0172371, IMG submission 114543) | Freshwater microbial communities from Kabuno Bay, South-Kivu, Congo - kab_022012_12m | ecosystem: Environmental > Aquatic > Freshwater > Lake | place: Democratic Republic of the Congo: South-Kivu...
ATGACCGTCTTGAACAGCTCAAGCTCGGATACGGAGCAAAGTCCCCTTCAGGGGACTAATGAATATGCCCTCTTGGGGGGCTAACAAGAATAAGCCCCCGGCTTTGCCGGGGGTGACTTAACTGATTCAGGGACATTAATTACCTGAGGCTATGGGCGATCGTAAAGAGTGGTTTGTGGCGTATGACAACTCTAACTACGTCAGAAGAACTAAGAGAAGTATATAGAGGGATTCGATTCATATTTGAATCTTATCCGCGCGAGGCGGAGAATATCCGTTGCCTGGCTCTGGAGGTGAAGACTGGTATCGAGGCAATAGACCCGCTGATCCAGGAAATGACCTCGGAAGTCTGTCCCTACTGCAAAAGCTCAATTTGTACGAATCTAAACGGCCGGTTTGACTGGTGTGACCTGATTTATTTGGCGGCGCTGGGGCTGGAGTTACCTCCTTTCAGGGATGGTTTGAGAGATGAGGAGCCGTGCCAGTTTCTGGCAGAAAGGGGCTGCATCCTGACCCGCACCATGCGGCCGCATCGCTGTAACTGGTGGTATTGTGAACCTTTGCTGGAAGTTATCGAGAAGTGGCCGCCCCGTAAACAACGCATGTTTATTTCTTCCATGGAGAAAATAACCCTGACCCGGAAGAGAATGTGTAATGAGTTCAAGACGATACAAGATGTGTATGGGAAGGTTGGCTAGGTCGCGTATCTTTGTTTGATCAATTCGTAAAAAAGCTTTTTCACCGCTGAGCACGCAGAGTCTACAGAGAAAAACTGTAACCTATTTAATATGTTATCTCGGCGTTCTCGGCGACCTCTGCGGTAAATTTGGCTTTTTACGAGACCATCTTTGTTTAGTTTGCAAAAAGAGTAGCGGATATCTACTTTCTTGCCTTGCACCCCTCATTTTCCGGAATCCAGTTTGTGTGCCAAAATTTATAAAAGTCCGAAGACCGTATAGAGCCTTCCGGTATGGAAAGTTCCCGGCAGAGGCGAAGGAGCCTTTCTTTATCTGTAGATATAATATGATAAGACTTTTTTCGCCGCGAAAGGTAGTTTTCGTGTATGGATATGAAACCTCGCTCCGCCCAGGTTATAGCGTCGGGAATTTTTTCCAGGGGGAATATTTTGATTTTGAAATGGAATTTGCGACGTAAAGTTTCTATAATTTTGTCAAGTTTTGTCATGCACGGGACCTGACGTATTTTTCTCCGGTAAGATTTTAAAGGACTTTCCGCCAAGGAATCTTCCACTGTTATTTTTGACCTTTTACGAGTTCATCATCTTTATTGGTAGTTGCAACTTTCTATTGTCATATCGGCAATGAACTGCACCAACTTAAACAAATAAAGACGAATATTTCTGATGGTCTCGTAAGAAGTCCCCAAATGGCCATTTTTACAAAATCGGCTCCAATGATTTCAATAAGTTACAAATCCGTATTTTCGGGCTTTCCGACCTTTTACGAGTTTATCATTTCTAACTGGCTGATAAAATGCAGGAAAAGTTACAGGAGGTTATTTCTGGATGGATACCGGGGTGAAGATATTGTTTATTTTTACCCTGAGTTTTTTGTTTTTGTATTGTGCCAGTACGTTTTTAGAGTCCGTGTTGTCGAGAAAATTTATAGTGAGATGATCTACTTCGGTCCCGGTTATCCCGCTGGTGACCTTTACTGTTTGTAAGACGGTTTCTGTATGTTGTTTGACAAGATTAATGATAAATTTTTTTAATTCCGGGTCTTCGGTCTTGAAAAAATCATCCCGCGTGTAGAGGGCGATGATTACATCATGGGTCAATGGGGGTTGGTTGACCAGGCCATAGAATACAAACTGCCTGTTGAGATTTAAGGATAGGCGGGCGCTGGTAATGTTAATAAAGTTGGTAAGTTCCATATTAAGAAGGTGGGTTTCGAGTTTGTCTATACGCAGTTGAGCGGTGGCTATGGCATTATCCATCTCTCCCCATTTTTTCTGGGATTGATCCAGCCGCCAGAGGGCGTAAGACGAAAAAGTAACGGCCGATATGCTGACAATTATCGTTATAATGTTAAAAATGAGGTTTTTCTTATAATCCATAAAATAGTTCAGGAGACACTTTTTAATTTACTTTTACAGGCGATTGGTTTAAAGACTATAGCTAAAAGCCTAATAAAGTCAATTGGTTTTTGTCATAAGGATACTTACATAGGGTGGATTTATGAACAAGAAGCCGGGGCGTACGGCCAAAGTAGAAAGAAAGACGAAGGAAACGGATATTTCTCTGAAATTCAGCCTGGATGGAGAGGGTAAAAGCGATATCAACAGCGGTATCGCCTTCCTCGATCACATGCTCACCCTTTTTGCCGCCCATGGATTTTTTGACCTGGCCTTAAGGGCCAAGGGAGATATAGAAGTGGATTTCCATCATACCGTTGAGGATATTGGTATATGTCTGGGAGACGCCTTGCGGGAGACCCTGGGTGAAAAACAGGGGATAAGGCGCTATGGGCAGGCCATCATTCCGATGGATGAGGCATTGTGCCAGGTGGCAATAGATATCTCTAATAGGCCGTTGCTGGTCTATAATGTTAAAATGAGACAGAGCAAGGTAGGGATGTTTGACACACAATTGGTCCCTGAGTTCCTGCAAGCCCTTGCCACGCGCGGGGGTATTACGCTCCATGTTAATGTCATGTATGGCCGAAATGCCCACCACATAATCGAAGCTATTTTCAAGGCCATGGGAAGGGCTTTGGACGTGGCTGCCGGCCTAGATGGCCGGGTTAGTGGCGTAATTTCAACCAAGGGTCTTATTTAGTTGTTAGCGGCTCCATGTGAGGGAGTACAATGAATAGCATAGGGAAAGTCTGTTTTTTGGCGATGGCGCTTTGGATTTTGTGTTCTGTATGCATAGGCTGCGGCGCTAACCATGCTGAGTTAGAGAAGAAAGCCGGACTGACGGCAAAGGCCATAGCGGTTCTCCCTTTTGAGGTGGAACCGGCAGAAAAGGCAGGCCAGCAATATGTGACCTGCAGTGTCTGCGGTAGCGCCTATAAAGTGGGACATATTGAGCCCAGGGCGGAAACTGTCCTGTCTGACCTGCTCTTTGAGAAGTTGAAGGACAAACCGGATATTATCCTGCTTACGCCCGGGCAGAGCAAGGGATTGTGGGCGGATGCCCTGGCCAGGTCGGGAGGCATGCCATATACGAAGATTTTGCAAAGGATTGGCGAGAAGTCAGGGAATGACGCTGTATTGTATGGACGGATATTCCGGTATGAAGAAAGGGAAGGCCGTACCTATAGTGTCCAGCGTCCTGCCTCTGTGGCTTTTGATCTGCATCTGGTGCGGACTTCTGACGGCGTTATTATATGGAAGGGGCGCTTCGATGAGACACAGACCTCTTTAATGGAAAATATACTCAGGTTTCCTTCCTACCTCAAGAGAGGGTTTAAATGGCTTACGGCCGATGAACTGGCGGAAGAAGGCGTGGATAAAGTGATGGAGGATTTCCCTCGATAGCGATGAAAAATAAACCACAGAGCACACCGAGAAGAAACGGTTTCAACCGTTTGAACGGTTGAAGCTGCTTAACCTGTTATTAGCGGGGCAATTCCTCGGGCGTTTTTGGGCAGAAGCCGAGAACACGGGAGAACACAGAGGGGAAGAGCCAAAATCTGTTCTAACTTACTGATATTTTTATTCTCTCTGTGCCCTCTGTGGTTAATCTTTTGGCAGTACCCCGTAGCTTGCTGGGGGTAGTGCATTGAGCACCTTATAATTGGGAGTGAACTGATCAGCATGAAGGAGCGCTATCTATAACGTTATGATTGTTGTGCCGGCTATAGACTTGAAGCAAGGCCGATGTGTTCGGCTGAGACAGGGCGATATGGCCCAGGAAACGGTGTTTTCCAACAACCCGGTGGAGATGGCGCTTAGATGGGAATCGGACGGGGCAGAATTGCTGCATATTGTGGATTTAGACGGCGCGGTAAGTAAAAGACCGGCAAATCACGAAAGTATCAAGAATATCCTTTCGGCGTTAAAAATACCGGTGCAGGTTGGTGGTGGTATCCGTGATAGTGAGACCATTGATACATATCTTTCCTGGGGTGTAAATAGGGTGATTTTGGGCACGGTAGCCCACAAAAATCCGGATTTGGTGAAGGAGATGTGCCGCATCTTTCCGGGAAGGATTGTAGTTGGAATCGATGCCAGAAATGGAAAAGTGGCTGTCGAAGGATGGACAGAAACAACGGATACCGATGTCCTGACGCTGGCCCAAAAATACGAAGATTTTGGAGTGCGGGCCATCATTTTTACCGATATCAAACGCGATGGTATGCAGACCGGACCCAATATCGAAGCTACGAAAGATCTGGCCCGTTCGGTAGGCGTGCCTATCTACGTCGCCGGTGGGGTTTCGACGCTGGATGATATTAAGAAAATCGCGGCCATAGAAGATCACGGTGTAGAAGGAGTTATTACGGGTAGGGCAATTTATAGCGGGACGTTAATTTTCCGGGAGGCCGTATTGTTTACACGAAGCCCGGCAGCCGCACGATAGCTATCAGAAATCGACTTTCAGCCCTCAGAAGTATGTTCGGCTCGCCTGTCCATTACAATCACTTATCTAGTTTCCATCCGGAAACCCAAGGATTCCGGATGGAGCTATCAGCGTTCAGCTTACCGTGTTATTTGTCTTGGTTTTTTGCTGACAGCTAATCGCTGACTGCCGAAAGCGTGAAGCCGGAAACAGTAGTTTCCGGATAAACACTATCTAGGTTTTCCTGGAAGTCTTGGTCATAAAGTGACTAATCTGCTGTTTGACCTTTTTACTTTTGCATTTTGGGCAGGAGGCCTTTTTCTTTTCATGTTCCGCAAGGCTTAACACTACCGTGAAGACTTCATTGCATTTCATACATTGATATTCATACGTGGGCATTTTGTCTTTTTTCCTCCCCAACCTTTTATGGGCAAGATATTTGCGACATCACCATAGTAAATAGACGGGAGACCGGGCAAGTCGCCCTTTTTTAAACTTCGGCTAAAGTAATTTGATCGCCCCCTGCGCTTTTTGCGCTGTAAAGGGCTTTGTCTGCGGCTCGGATGAGGATATCCATATTTTCTTGTGGGGTCAGGCTGGGGCTGTAGATGAGCTTAGCCAGGCCAATGCTCAAGGAAGTTGGCTCCAGGTGTTCAGCATTGTATTTTGTCTGGATACGTTCGGCTATCTTCTTGGCCTGGTCTTCAGTAGCTTGAGTGACAATAACAGCAAATTCATCCCCACCGTATCTAAATCCCCAGTCCACGTTTTCGCGCACAGAAGACAGGATTACCTCGCCCAGTTTGTGAAGTAGAATATCTCCTTCTTGGTGTCCCTTTTGATCATTAAAGTCTTTAAAATCATCTATGTCCATAAGGATAAGAAATAGATTGTAGCCCTGGCGGTACGCCCGGTAAGATTCCTCTTCCAGTTTGACGTTAAAATGTCGTCGGTTATAGATGTTTGTTAGTGCATCCCTTATAGAAAGGGTTTCCAATTCATGGCGCAAGGTTCTTTCACGAATGATGCGGTTAAATTTGGCTTCCAGTTCATCTATATTAAAAGGCTTGGATATGAAATCACTGGCCCCGGCCCTTATTACATCGGTGTATTTGTAGTCTGCATTGTAGGCAGTAATAACTATTATATCCGTGTTGTTGTACTTTTCTTTTATTTTTTTGGTTAATTCAACCCCGTCCAAACGGGGCATTTTTATGTCTGTGATCACGATGGTGTAAGAACCGGCGGTTAGTTTATCCAGGGCAGCCAGGCCATCTTCAGCCACATCACATTCATGCCCCAGCTTGTCCATGATCTCTGCCAGGAGGGCCCGAATAAACGGATCATCATCTACGGCCAATATTTTCTGTTTTTCCATATTGTCGGTCGCTTTTTTAGAGTAAGTTGGCGGCGTTGTAACAGGTTCGGTTTTCCGCCGTGACGAATTTCTTATTTTGTACCTTTTTAACAATTATATAAGGGATTTTTTTTATTCGTCAATCTATTTAACCGATATTGAGTTTTTTAATTGGGGCTTAGTGGTTTTCTACTGTGTATAAAAAAGAACAGCCGGGCGGCTGATAATCCCGGCTGTTCTACGGATAAGGGGAAAGGTTTTTTATTCGATATTAGTAACTTGCAACGTTCATGCCAAAAAGGGCCATAAATGTAACAAGCGGATTTTATTGCATAAATATATATTGATCCCTTGGGCGAGCAATAATCCGGGTTCAAAAAATTTAACTAAGTGCGGGACGGACAGCTATTTTTGCTCATAACATATTGATTTCTTTATTTTTATTGATAATTAAAAATTTATACCAGCGAATTTGTCGTGACGAATCTCTCGATAAAACCTTGCTGCGAGCCCTCATAAATCATTTCTTGTAGCTTACGGTGATTTTTTATTGACATTTCATTCAGACTTATCTAGAATTTCAAAAATAAATTCTGACGGAAGAAATAGTAGATCGTCAAAAGTTGGCGGTAATCGTTGAGAAAAGCAAAATCTGTAAAAGAAAAGAGGTGATTAAGGTATGCGTAAGTTTTTATCTTTTCTTCTTGTGCTAGTAATGGCATTGTCTCTGGCCGTAGCGGTTGGTTGCCAGAAGAAGGAGGAGGCAGTTCCAGAGGCTCCGGCTCCTGAGGCAGCCCCGGCTCCTGAGGCAGCCCCGGCTCCTGAGGCAGCCCCGGCTCCTGAGGCAGCCCCGGCTCCAGCCCCTGAGGCACCTCCGGCTGGCCATTAAGCAAACTGTGGCACGAAGTGGATAATAAAAGGGAGACCATCCGGTCTCCCTTTTATATTTTTAGTTTTAGGATAGGCGCCGGTCCTCAAGAGGCCTTGTACCCTAGTTTTCTCAGTAAATCCAGTCGCCAGGTCATATTACCTTCTTCCTCTACTCCCTTTGGTGAATAGCCATCAATGACTCCGAGTATTCCTCGCCCCTGTTCTGTTTGCGCGATGATCACCTCTACAGGATTGGCCGTTGCGCAGTAAATAGTGCATACTTCCTGGCACAGTTTTATGGCATTTAACACATTAATAGGAAAGGCGTTGCGCATGATAACTATAAACGAGTGGCCGGCCGCTATTTTCCCGGCGTTGGCAATGGCAGCTTCTTTGAGTTCTTCATCATTAGCGGCTACCCGGACAAGACAGTCGCCGGAGGCCTCACAAAAAGCCAAACCAAACTTTATACCCGGGACTGAGCCTACTAATATCTCATAAAGATCTTCCACGGATTTAATGAAGTGGGTCTGGCCTAAGATAATATTACTGTTTGCCGGGATATCCAGACATTCTGTTAATAAATCCATCGTCTTTCCCTCCTTATCACTTAGTCATTGGTCAACAGTCAGTTGTCACTGGTTAAAAGTTTTCCATACTTAACCACTAACTGATGCCCGGTGACCAGTGACATCGCCTGTAGCCAGGGCTATGGAGTTATAGTTACACCGTATTTGTTTTTTAATTCCAGAAAAAGTTTCCCCATGGCTTCTTCCTGTTTTGTTTCTATTAACCTGTTTTTGACCTCTTCCTTAACTTCATCAAAGGCCTTAGTCTTTGCTTCCTTTCTATCTTCTACTTTGATGATATGATACCCGAATGCAGTTTTTATGGGTTCGCTCACTTCTCCTGTCCTGAGCGCGAAGGCTGTTTTTTCAAATTCCGGAACCATCTGTCCACGCGGAAAGAATCCGAGTTCGCCCCCCTTATCTTTGCTGCCCGGATCTTCTGAGGAAGTCTGGGCCGTTACAGCGAAATCCGCTCCTCCGTCCAGACGCTTTTTGATTTCGCGTATCCGGGTTTCTGCTGCTCCCCAGTCATCTGGTTTGGCTTCAGAGGAGACCCTGACCAGGATATGCCGTGCCTTGACCATCTCCGGCTCTTCAAATTCAGCTTTATGCTCAGAATAATAGGTGCTTATCTCTTTATCTGTTATTTTGATTTTATCAAAGACATATTTAGTTACAAATTCCTGGGCCAGGACGGTATCGACCAGCTCATTGATTTTTTCGGCCAGGGCCTTGTTGCGATCCAGCTTACGGGCTCGCGCTTCCTGAGAGAGCAAAGAGATTTGGACCCAGCGATCAATGAGATTTTGTTTGAATTGAGGGTTTTGCCTGATCATCTTCTGATATTCCGGCGGTAAAGAATTCACCCTTTGGTCGAGGGCCTCAGCCGTCAAGACCTGTTTGCCCGCCTTAGCGACGATCTTATCATTTTTTGCAGACTTATCTGCCCAGGCCAGGGATGATACTAAAAGACAGATAACCCCCAGACAGATAGATAGAACAACCAGCCTTAATCTTTTCATAAACGTTTCCTTTCTATTTTGTTTCGTACTGTCAAAACTTTTGCCACAGAGAGCACAGAGAACACAGAGGTATCAGTAGGTTAAAGCACAATTTGGTTCCTCCCCTCCCCAGCTTCTCCAATGTTCTTGTTGTCCCCCAGAAAATGGCTCAACCACAGCCCTGGAGGGTACACAGGTCACAGAAGTGCCCATAAAACTGCTTCTCTCTTAGCTGCTCTGTTTTTTTCTTTTGATTTCTTTACGTTGCTCTGTGCGCTCTGTGTCCTCTGTGGCTTATTTTTCATATAACTTTTGACATTACCATTTTGTTTATTATTAGCGGATGACGGATCCGGGGGGATAGTAACCGCTTTTGACTGTGGTATTTGGATAGACCAATGATCTTTGTCCAAGGATAGTCCCTGGATTGGTGACCGAGTTGCAGCCCGTTTGTACGTCGTTACCTAAGATTGCGCCGAGTTTACGGAGCAGGGTGGGATATTCTTTCCCTTGAATCCTGATAGTGATAGGTGCATTAAGGAGTTTCAGGTTGGCCAATTTGGTTCCGGCCCCGAGGTTGCAGTTGCTCCCCAGGATGCTATCTCCCATGTAGGCAAAATGTCCGGCCTTGGCGCCATCCAGCATGATAGAATTTTTTATCTCGGTAGTATGCCCTACTATACAATGCGCGCCAACCAGGCAACTCCCCCGGATATAAGCGCCCTGACGGACCTCCGTCTGATCGCCTATTATGGTCGGGCCTTTGATCAGGGCCCCGGGCTCAACGACTATGCCGCGGCCAATAGCTATTCCTTCATCCGCCAGGACACAGCCGGCATACAAAACAGAAGCCCCCTCCAGAACCTTTCCGTTTTTGACGACCCTCATCTTTCCCTTGGTGGCATCTCCGGGTATTATCTCTATACCTTTTTGTAGCAGTTTCCCTTCATGTACCACCAGGGTGGCCCTAAGTGGCACAGAAAGAGGCAGGCCGGTTACAGGGTTAACCGCTATAGCCTGCAATAGGTAGGCTTTTAATTTCGGTAACACCTCCCAAACCAGATTAACCCCTGCGAATAAGTCCCGGTGATGGAACCCTTCCAGGTCAAATAGGTCTTCCGGCTTTAGCAAGTCCAACTCCTTAGAAGACGACAAGTCTTTCCCGTGCGCTTTTTATCTTTATGTCGCCTAGGATCCTGGCGGGCTGCGGGGAGCTTCAATTATCTGAGATTGCGGGTAAAGATGCAAGGAAAAACTGGAATAGTTTAATTTTTTGATAGATCATGTTATATAAAGGCAAAATTTGGCTAAGGCGAGAGGGGGAGAAGGATGATCTCCTTAGTTCGTGCTGATAGTGAAGAGGGCCGTCAAAGATTACGCGCCCTTGGGACCAGGCAAATCAACTTTGCTAAAGATCATGAGTTGGCTGTAGCCGGGATTCTGGAAGAGGTGCGCGTCGGCGGTGATAAGGCCCTTATTAAATATATACGCCAATTTGATGCGCCTGATCTAAAAAAATCTTCTTTGAGAGTTAAGGCGGCGGAGTTCAAAAATGCCTATAGGCGGGTGGATAAAAATTTCTATGCTACTTTGAATAAGGCCATTCGTCAGATTGAGGATTTTCACTCCAGGCAACGAGAACAATCCTGGATAGTAACCAGAGAAAACGGGTCCATGGTTGGCCAGTTGGTTCGTCCGGTAGATATTGCCGGCCTGTATGTACCCGGCGGCAAGGGGGGAGAGACGCCGCTTATCTCGTCTGTGTTAATGAATGCCATTCCGGCCCGGATAGCCGGTGTCCCACGAATTGTCCTTACCACCCCGCCCTCTCCCGGGGGCGAAGTAAATCCGTACTTGTTGGTGGCAGCACAGGAAGTGGGTATAGAAGAGGTCTATAAGGCGGGCAGCGCCTGGGGTATTGCAGCGCTGGCCTTTGGCACCCGGACAGTGCCAAAAGTAGATATAATCGTTGGTCCGGGCAATGTTTACGTGACATTGGCGAAGAAACTATTATCCGGTATGGTAGGCATAGATATGATCGCCGGCCCAAGCGAGGTATTGGTTATTGCCGACGCTACAGCTCGTCCCGAGATCGTTGCTGCCGACCTCTTATCTCAGGCTGAACACGACGCCCTGGCCACAGCGGTATTGCTTACCCCGTCGGTAAAACTGGCACATGCAGTCATAGCTTTTCTCAAAAAACAAATCAAACAATTAATGCGGCATGAGATCGCCCGGGCCTCATTGGAGCAGAATGGGGTTATATTTGTGGTAGATGATGTGGCAGATGCCATACGGATAGCTAATGAAATTGCTCCGGAGCACTTGGAGCTTATAGTGCAGGAACCTTTTGCCTGGTTGGGTGAGATAAGGCATGCCGGCGCGGTATTTATAGGAGAATTTTCGCCGGAACCCATGGGGGACTATATCGCCGGTCCCAATCATGTTCTTCCCACGATGGGTACGGCCCGTTTTGCTACTGCCCTGGGAGTTCAGCATTTCTTAAAGAGGACCAGCCTTATCTATTATACCGAGAAGAGTTTCATCCAGGATGCCGGAGATGTTATTCGAATGGCAGAGAGAGAAGGGCTTACTGCCCACGCCCGGGCGGTATCTATCCGGCTGAAGAGATAGAAACAATGTTGATCAATTCGTAAAAAAGCTTTTTCACCGCTGAGCACGCAGAGTCCGCAGAAAAAAAGCGTAACCTATTAAATATGTTATCTCGGCGTTCTCCGCGATCTCTGCGGTAAAATCTTACTTTTTGAAAGCTGAGAGCTGAATGCTGACTGCTCCATTTAAAGAGGCAGACCGAACCTTTTCTTCCTGGAAATCCTTAGAGGGATTTCTCTTGACTAGATAATTTATTCATTGTATATAAACTTTTTTAAACTTCGGCTAAAATTCCCTAAAGATATTTACTAAATAGAGAACATTATCTCAAAATAGCCGTTTGTAATATTTTTTTGATTTAACGCATAAAGTTTTGTGGATTGATTTGCTGGCGTAGCTCAATTGGCAGAGCAGCTGATTTGTAATCAGCAGGTTGCGGGTTCGAGTCCCATCGCCAGCTCCAGCCGTGTTTATTTAGATTGGAGAGGTTCCCGAGCGGCCAAAGGGAGCAGACTGTAAATCTGCCGGCGACGCCTTCGGAGGTTCGAATCCTCCCCTCTCCACCATTTTTAGGTTGAATACCGGAGTAGGCAGGGTCAGGTTTTTTCTGGCCTTGTAGAGAGTGCGCCCACGTTATTATTTTAAGGCGTTGTTTAATTAGGCGTGTTTATCTGAATGTGTAAGCGGGAATAGCTCAATTGGCTAGAGCATCAGCCTTCCAAGCTGAGGGTTGCGGGTTCGAGACCCGTTTCCCGCTCCAATAAGAAAAAAACAGAATATAGGATTCAGGATACGGGAGACAGAATTAGAAGGGCTAAATTCTGACTCCTGAGTTCTGTATTCTGAATTCTGTGTTATAGCGCCCACGTAGCTCAGTTGGCAGAGCACTTCCTTGGTAAGGAAGAGGTCACCGGTTCAATCCCGGTCGTGGGCTCCACGTTAGGGCGTATGTAAGATTATGTTCAGTTTATAATTCTGCTTAAATTTAAGGAGGATTTTGAGATGGGGAAGAAGAAATTTGAGCGTAAGAAGCCGCATGTAAACATAGGGACGATAGGACATATAGATCATGGTAAGACGACGTTGACGAGTGCGATAACG
>Ga0172371_10011123_pt1 | contig 12034 bp, 10 predicted proteins | sample Lak12m_FD_114543 | JGI IMG/M metagenome (GOLD analysis project Ga0172371, IMG submission 114543) | Freshwater microbial communities from Kabuno Bay, South-Kivu, Congo - kab_022012_12m | ecosystem: Environmental > Aquatic > Freshwater > Lake | place: Democratic Republic of the Congo: South-Kivu...
CATCAAGGCCATTCAACTGGCCAAGGTTTCCCTGGGGCTCCTTTCCAAGGGGAACCGGGATTTGCACACCACCCGCACCTTTGAAATTCCCTATGCCGGGGGGTTGCTGTGCGCCGAACGAACCTCCGAACACCTGCAACTATACCAGGAAGACGCGGAGGCGGTTTATTGGAATGATGTGACGGAGTGCACGGAAAAATGTCGAAAACTCCTCCTGGATGACCAGAGGCGCGCCGATATCGCCCAACATGGCCGACTCCGCTGTCTCCGCAACGGCATCTTTAATGAAAAAGTCCAGAAAAAAATCTTGGCGACCGCTTTTTCTTAATCGCTATAAGAGCTCCCTGTTCCTGAAAAGTTCTCGAGTAAATGTGGGACAGCCGCCCTCGGCTGTCCCAGCGCAGGCTGAAGTTTGCGGCTACCAATACTTTTCCTAACCTATGGGTGGCCCAAAGGCCCATGCGCGTCTGTCTTGAAAAATTTATCGTAGGGGGCGCCCCCTGCCCCCTTACTCCAGGCTGGGGCGGCGGTCGGCAGGTCTATGGTTGAATTTAAAACCAAAGAATGGCTCGGTCATCATGTCGGGGCCAAAAGCGGTCTCCTGAAAAGATTCATCTATGTCTTATACCGCCCCCTGGCCTCCTGGCGTTATTCCCGTTGTCTCTCCCCCGAAACCCTGCAAAGGTGCAAGCCGCGCCTGGTCCTGGGACCCCGGGGCCTGCCCCTGGAAAGCCGGCGCCGCTGGGGCGGCAAGTACGTCAGACATATCCGGGACTCCCGCCTGCTGGTCCAGGGCACCGGCACCGGCTGGGACGTCGTCAGTTGGGCCAGGCTCCGGCCCCGGCAAATCATCGCCACGGACATGTTCCCCTTCGAGGATTCCTGGGGGGAAATCGCCCGGTATTGTCATGACCGCTATGGAGTGCCGGTGGAATTCCGGGCGGCGCCCATTGAGGCCGTCCCTTTCCTGGAGGACAACAGCGTCGATTTGATCGCTTCCGACGCGGTGTACGAGCATTGTCGGGATCTGCCTGCGGTCATGCGGGAAAGCCAAAGGGTTTTAAAGCCGGGGGGCTTTATCTATGCCGCCTACGGGCCCCTGTATTTCTGCGCCGGGGGGGATCACTTTTCGGGACGGGGCGGGCTGGAAACCTGCTTTCACCATCTGCGCCTGGACCCGAAGGCCTACCGGGAATACCTGGAGGCTCACCAGGAAGAAATCGAGGATTTTCAGGGGGGGAAGAGATACATCGACCTTGATCTGTTTTCCTATCTGACCACCTCCGGTTATCTTGAAATCTATCAGGACGCCCGTTTCACCCTGAAAGAGTTACTCCTGGAGATTTCCCCCGAGGCCTTGCGATATCAAAAACTATTTCCGGATGAATTCGAGGCCATCGTCCATCAGCAGCAGCACAGGTGTCGCCGGGATGATCTGCTCATCAAGGCCAATTTTATTATTCTGCAGAAATCTGATAAGTAGTAATCTGAATAAAAAGTTCAAACCCCCAGGCTGAACCGGAAAAGAATGGTGCGATGATCAAGCGGCTGTTCCAGGGCATCGGGGCCAATTTTTTAGGGCAGCTGATTAATCTGGCCGCCAGAATCCTGCTGGTGCCGCTGTTCCTGCTGGCCTGGGGCGCCAATAGGTATGGGGAATGGCTGCTCCTTTCTTCCCTGGTCGCCTATCTCTCTTTAACGGAAATGGGGGCCCCGCTCTATATCGTCAACCGCCTGACCCAGGCCTACGCCCAGCGGGATAACGACCAGTTCCGCCGGATATTGCACACCGGCCTGGCGTTATTTCTCATCATCCCCCTGGCCGTCTTTATCCTGTTTGTCGCCGGCATGTCCCTGTTCAATCCCGCCGCCTGGCTCAACATCACCCAAACCGGCCGGGAGGTGGTGATGCTGGTCCTGGCCATCCTGGCCTTTCAGTTTGTCATTTCCCTCCCCCAAAGCATCTTGTTAAGGGTTTACTTCGCGGTGGAAATGCTGCCCCGGGGAGTCATGCTCATCAATCTCATGCTGTTGATCAGCCTCATCCTGGTGGCCGGCGGCCTGTGGCTGGGTTGGGGCATGGCGGCCATCGCCGTTCTCCAGGTCGTCCCTTACGGGCTCATCGCCTTCATTGCCCTCCGGGATCTCAACCGCAGATTCCCGCAATTTAACCTGTTATCCCTGAGAGAGGCGAATTTTGCCTTCGGCCTGAGTTTCATCAAACCCAGCCTGCATTTTTTCTTCATTCAACTCAGCCAGATGTTCTCCCTGCAGGGGATCGTCCTGGTGGTGGGCCTGGTGCTGGGGCCGTTCCAGGTGGTGGTCTTTTCCACCCTGCGGACCATCGTCAACCTGATCCGCTCATTTTTCGAGCAGGTCTCCCATGCGGCCTGGCCCGAGATGACCCGCCTGGACGCCCAACAGGATATAGAGAAATTCCTGGCCCTCTTCCGGGTGATTCTCCGGTCCACCCTGGTGGCCGCCATCCTCTTTATCACCGTCTTTCATTTCTTCGGCGGCTTCATCTACCATTTCTGGCTGAGAAAGACGGTGCCCTTTGACCAGCCGGTGATGGACCTGTTTCTCCTCTACATGGGGCAATTCATTTTCTGGTTAACCTGCAGCTATCCCCTGCTGGCCACCAACCGGCATCACACCCTGGCCAAGATGCTGGTCGTCTCCTCCCTCCTCACCGTGGCCCTGGCGTATGGGGGCGGCCGGCGCCTGGGCTTGCCGGGGATTGTCCTGGGCATGATTATCGGGGACCTGATCCTGCCCTGCTGGTTTGTGCCGTATCTGCTCCGGGGCTATCAGGCTTGTTTCTCCTTAAAATTTTTCGCCGCCGAATTGGGGCCGTATATCGGCAGCCTCCTCATCCTGACGATCATTCCCTGGCTCGCGCCCCTCGTGTTTCTGCTGCTCCTGGGATGGTGGCTGCGGTCGGTCCCCAGCCAGATGTTGCGGCTGGATCACTGGCGGCAACGCAAGAAGATGGTGCAGTTATGAGGGCCGGGCGCACCCAGAAATCCGACGGCGGGTTCGGGGTGGGAACCCCCCGGGGCCGGGGACGGTCATGAAGATCCTCCATGTGATCGCCAACCTGGCGCCCCGTTACGGCGGCCCTTCCCAGGCCTGCTGGGAAATGGCCCGGGCCGTGGCGCAGTTGGGCCACCAGGTGAGCATCTACACCACCAACCAGGACGGACCTGGAGAACTGGAGGTCCCCCTGGATCGGCCGGTGCGCCGGGACGGGGTGGAAATCCGCTACTTCCCCATCCAGGCGCCCCGCTTCTGGGGCGCTTCCCTGCCCCTGGCCCTGGCCCTGAAACGGCGGATCCCGGCCTCCGACCTGGTGCATATCCACTCCCTCTACCTGTTCCACGACCTGGTGGCGGGGCATTGGTGCCGCCGCTTTAATGTGCCCTATCTCATGCGGCCCCACGGCACCCTGGATCCCTTTATCCACCGCCGGCACCGCGGGCGCAAGCGCCTGATGGAGCTCTTATTTGAGGACCGGAACCTCCGCCGGGCCGCGGCCCTCCATTTCACCACCGCGGAAGAAAAAACCCTGGCGGCCCCCTTTACCTTTCAGACCCCGGGGGTGGTGGTGCCCCTGGGAATCAACTGGGAGGAGTTTGCGCACTTGCCGGACCCGGGCGGGTTCCGGCGGCGTTACCCGGAAATCGGCGATAAGACCGTCATCCTGTTTTTCGGGCGGATTAATTTCAAAAAGGGCCTGGATATTCTGGCCCGGGCCTTCGGGGCCGTGGCCCGCCGGCGCCGGGACGTCCACCTGGTGATCACCGGGCCCGACAACGAGGGCTGGGGCGCCCGGGTCCGCACCTGGTTGGCTGAGGAGGGCGTGGCTGAGCGCACCACCTTCACCGGCATGCTGCTGGGGCCCGAAAAGCTGGCCGTCTTGCGGGACGCCGCCTTGTTCGTCCTGCCGTCCTATGCCGAGAATTTCGGCCTGGCCGTCATCGAAGCCATGGCCGCGGCCCTGCCGGTGGTCATTTCCGATCAGGTCAACATCTGGCGGGAAGTTAAGGCCGCGGGGGCCGGCCGGGTGATCCCCACTGACCCCCAAGCCCTGGCCGACCAGCTCCTGGACCTGTTGGACCACCCCGAGGCCGCGGCCTGCATGGGCCGCAAAGGCAGAGCCCTGGTGCAGAAACGGTTCCAATGGCCCCAAATCGCCCGGAGCCTGGCGATAGCCTATGAACGCATCATCAACGAGCACCGCCTCAACCGGGCGCATTGACTTGCTACCTGATTTCATTCATAAGGTGGGGGGGAATTAAATCGGGACCTCTGTCCCGAAAAGTTCCTTATGTAAATGTGGGACAGCCGCCCTCGGCTGTCCAAGCACAGGTTGAAAACCTGTGCCACCAATACTTCTCATGCCTTGCGGGTGGACCAATGGCCCGTGAGGAACTGTTCTGAACATCTTGTTCGCTATCCTTTTATGTCAAAATGTGGCGCCGGCCCCCTCGCCGGCGCCCGGATGAGGTAGGGGCAGCCGAGGGCGGCCACCCTCCCGGAAACATTCGCAGAGGACTCAAATCGCCGTCTCCCTTGTTGACAGATACCTCATCTAATTGCCGCAAAGGGCGACTGGGAAAACTCATGGACAACCAATCCCCCAAAAGTCCATTATCGGTGTTGATCTGCACCAAAAACGAAGAGCGCAACCTGGGCGCCTGCCTGGACAGCGTGGCCTGGGCCGCTGACCCCGTGGTCCTGGACTCCTACAGCGATGACGCCACCGTCACCATTGCCCGGCAGCGCGGCGCCCGGGTGGTGCAGCGCCGGTTCGACAATTTCTCGGCCCACAAGAACTGGGCCCTGGACCACCTGGATTTCAAGCATGACTGGATCCTGATCGTGGACGCCGATGAGCGGGTGACTGAGGCGCTGGCCCGGGAGATCGCCGCCCTGATCAGCGGCTCGCCCCCCTGTCCCGGTTATTACGTGGCCCGGCAGAACTGGTTTGCCGGCGCCTGGATCAGACACGGCGGCTGGTATCCCGACTGGAATCTGCGGCTGTTGCGCCGGGGCCGGGGACGCTATGAACCCCGGCTGGTCCATGAGCACATCCTCCTGGACGGCCCCCCGGGCTTTCTGAAAAACCCGCTGCTTCACTACGATTACAAGGGGATCGAGCGCTATTTTGAGCGCCATAACGTCTATTCCAGCCTGGAGGCGGTGGAGGCTTACCGGACCCTGACCGCCCCGGGACAGCCCCGCGGCTTGCCCGCGGTCTGGCGGGCCCGGGGGCCGGAGCGCCGCCGGTTCCTGAAAAATCTCGCCTACCGCTACCTGCCGGCCCGGGCCTTGATGAAATTTTGCTGGATGTATTTTATCAAACTGGGGTTCTTAGATGGACGGATGGGGTTCCGCTACTGTCTGCTCCACACCTTTTACGATTACCAGATCAGTCTGAAGCTGGAAGAATTGCGGGACCCCCAGTCACCCCTGTCTCAAAAGTACAAGGATATATTCCCTTAGAGGGCGAGGATAATAACCTTGACAATGAACTCTCGCCTGCTTAACGCCTCTGTTCCGGTTCAGGGCGGCGCCACGGCCGCTGACCTGAGACCCTCGGCCAACCACCGCCGGGTCTGCGGAATTTGCGCCCAGAGATGCCGCCTGGTCCTGGACGGTTTGTTTGACGACCGCTTCGGGGCGCCCGGCGCCTTTGCGATTATGGCCTGCGCCGGCTGCGGCCTGGAGCAGACCTGGCCCCGGCCGCAGGAGGAAGAACTCAAAGGATTGTACGAGCGGTTCTATAACGCCGGGATCAGGCCGGACAGCGCTTACCGGAGCCTGCGGGAGCGTTTCTTCACTTCCGGCCTGTACCGCCTCTGGTTGAAGTGGGACGGGGATATGGGATTTCACGGCCGCCGGGGCGCCGGCCGCCTCCTGGAGGTGGGCTGCAACGAGGGGCGGGGCCTGCGTCTTTATGCCCGCAACGGTTTTCAGGTGGAAGGCCTGGAGCTGAACGAGGCCGCCGCGGCCGCGGCCCGCCAGCGGGGATTCCCGGTCCACACCGCCGCCCTGGACCGGTTCAGGCCGGCGGCGCCCTATGACGTGGTGGTCCTGGCCAACGTCCTGGAGCACGCCTGGGACCCGGTGACCATGCTGGCCCAGGTGCGGCGCCTGTTGCCCCCCACTGGTCAGGTCTGGATTTCCTGCCCCAACGCCGCCGGCCTTTGGCGCCGGGTGTTCGGGCGGGTCTGGGTCAACTGGCATGCGCCCTACCACCTCTGGCATTTTTCCCCGGTCACCCTCCGGGAGGTCCTGAAGCGGGCCGGCTTTGACATTGCTTCCCTTCAGACCTACACCCCGGCGCTCTGGCTGGCCCAATCCCTGTGTATCGGCCTGGCCGCCCGGCCCGGCCGGACCAACCGGGTGATGCGGTCGGCCCCGGTGGCCGCCGGCCTGACCCTGATGGCCCGAGCCCTGGTGTTGCCCTGGTTCAGGCATCTTGACCGGGAGTTCAGGGGAGATTGCCTGATCGTGACGGCCCGGCCCCGGCAAGGATGAAGCGGTGGCGCTGCGTCTGCTGATCCATGGCGTCAATTATGCCCCGGAATTCGTCGGGATCGGGCGTTATACCGGGGAACTGGGCGCCTGGCTGCACTCCCACGGGCACGCGGTCACCGTCCTGGCCGCCCCGCCCTATTATCCGGAGTGGCGGGTGCCGGAGTCCTACCGGCGGCCGGCCTGGCGCCGGGAGCTCCTGGACGGGGTGGAGGTCCTCCGGGCCCCCCTCTATGTCCCCGCCCGGGTGACCGGCGCAGGCCGGGTCCTCCACGAGCTCTCCTTCGGGGCCAGTTGCCTGGCCTGGTGGCCGACGCTGTGGACCCGGTCCTGGGACGCGGTCCTGGCGGTTTGTCCCCTGCTGCAATCGGGGCTGATCCCGGCCCTGTTGGCCCGCCGCCAAAAAATCCCCTTTATTTTTCACGTCCAGGACCTCCAACTGGATGCCGCCCGGGAACTGGCCATCATCCGGCAGCCGCTCCTGTTCGCCCTCCTGGAACGCCTGGAGCGCTTCCTCTTCACCCAGGCCCAGGCGGTGACCACCATTTCCCGGGCCATGGCGGCCAGGATCAAGGCAAAGGGGGCCCCGCCGGCCCGGGTGCACTTCCTCCCCAACTGGGCGGACCTGGAGGACATCACCCCCGGCCAACCCCGGCAGGTCCTGAGAAGGGAGTTGGGACTGTCTGATGAAATCCTGGTCCTGTATGCCGGGAATATGGGGGAAAAGCAAGGACTGGACCTTATCCTGGACGCGGCGGCCATGACCCGGCATCGCCCGGAACTCCGGTATATCCTGGCAGGGCAAGGGGCGGCCAGGCGGCGGCTGAGGGACCGGGCCCGGGACCTGGGCCTGGAAACGGTGCGCTTCCTGCCTATACAGGCCAGGGAGCGGTTCCCCCTGCTCCTGGCCGCGGCCGACCTCCACCTGGTCGTCCAGAAGGACCGGGCCGCCGACCTGGTCATGCCTTCCAAGCTGGGCAACATCCTGGCCGCAGGGGGACCGTTTATCGCCACGGCCCGGCCGGAGACCGAGTTGGGGCGCATCACCCTGGAGTCCCGGGCCGGCCTGCTGACGCCCCCGGAAGATGCCGGCGCCCTGGCCCAGGCCGTCTTGCACCTGGCCCGGGAGAAAGAGGCCCGAGAAAAAATGGGTAGGAGAGCTCGTAATTTTGCAGAAGCCTGCCTGGGACGCGATAAAATTCTGTTAAAGTGGGAACAGTTGGTTTATGATCTAATCCATCAGGGCCGGCAACGCACGTAGACCCTCCAAAACCAACTCCGGGCCCAGGGTTGCAATTCGGGACCCCATAGTCACCTGAACAGCTGCAACCAGGAGAATCGCCAGTGTTCGATCGTCGCCAGGGCATTTTCGATGAATACCGTTGGCTCATCTCCCGGGTGCAATGGTTCCTGGACGGGATCGTCGTTGTCTTACTGCTGTTCTCTATCTGTTGGTTTTACGGGGAAACCTTTCGATTCAGATTCCAGGCCCTGGGCCTGCTCACCTTTGTGTTGACCATTATGGTCTTTCAGGCCGCCCAGCTCTACCAGCCCTGGCGGGGGGCCGATCTAATCCGCATGGTGCGCAAGGTGTTTCTGGCCTGGCTGGTGATCGTGGCCATCCTGACCACGCTGGGCTACGTCACCAAGACCTCTATCCATTTTTCCCGTAAAGTCCTCCTCTCCTGGATGGTGACCGTCCCCCTGGCCCTGGTGGTGCTGCGCTTACAGGTCTTTTGGGGGTTGCGCTGGCTGCGGCGGCAGGGCCGCAACACCCGCACCGTGGTCATTGCCGGCGCCGGGGACCTGGGACGACGCCTGGCGAAAAATGTGGTGGAAACCCCCTGGCTGGGGATGCGCCTCCTGGGATTTTTCGATGACCAGGTCACCGAGGCCGTCCACCTGGATCACCAGGCCTATCCGCTGTTGGGCACCCTGGACGACATGATCGAGTTTGTCCAGAAACATCAGGTTGTGATGGTCTATCTGGCCCTGCCCCTCCGGGCCGAAGACCGCCTCCGGCAGGTGGCGGAGTCCCTCCAGGACACCACCGCCTCGGTGTATTATGTGCCGGATGTCTTTATCTTCTCCCTGCTGTCGTCCAGCCTGACCGATCTCAGGGGCATACCCCTGATTGCCCTGTGGGAAACCCCCTTCTTCGGGGTGAACGGCTGGCTGAAGCGGGCTGAGGACCTGATGCTGGCCTGTCTGATCCTCATCCTGGTGTCGCCCCTCCTGGTCCTGATCACCCTGGGGGTGAAGGTGTCCTCGCCGGGCCCGGTGATCTTCAAGCAACGGCGTTACGGTCTGGATGGCCATGAAATCATGGTCTATAAATTCCGCACCATGAAAGTCTGTGAAGACGGCCAGCAGATCTCCCAGGCGACCAAAAACGACAGCCGGGTGACTCCCTTCGGGAGGTTTTTGCGGCGCACCAGCCTGGATGAACTGCCTCAGTTTTTCAATGTCCTGGGAGGCTCCATGTCCATTGTGGGGCCCCGGCCCCATGCCGTGGCCCACAATGAGTACTATCGCCGTCTGATTCCGGGCTATATGCTCCGGTACAAAGTCCGGCCCGGCCTCACCGGCTGGGCCCAAATCAACGGCTGGCGGGGGGAGACGGAAACCCTGAAAAAGATGGAAAAGCGGGTGGAATTTGACCTGGATTACCTGCGGCGCTGGTCCCTGGGGTTCGATCTCAAGATCATCTTCCTCACCATCTTCCGGAGCTTTAAAGACAGCCACGCCTATTGAGGCTTGACCCCTTACGCGGCCGGCTGAACCTGAAGGCCTGAAGGGAATTGCAGCATGAGTCAGGGGAAAAAAGCCCTGGTTACCGGCATAACCGGCCAGGACGGCAGCTATCTGGCCGACTTGCTCCTGTCCAGGGGTTATGAAGTGCACGGCCTGGTGCGCCGCTCCAGCACCTTCAACACCAGGCGCATTGACCACCTCTATGTCGACCCCCATGAACCGGGAGCCCGGTTTTTCCTCCATTACGGGGACCTGAGCGACTCCGGGCAGCTCAGCCATTTGATCTACAATATCCAACCCGCTGAAATCTACCACCTGGCCGCCCAGAGCCATGTGCGGGTCAGCTTCGACATGCCCGAATATACCGGGGATGTCACCGCCCTGGGCGTGACCCGGCTGCTGGAGGCCGTGCGCCGCAGCGGCATCAAAACTAGGTTCTACCAGGCCTCCTCCAGCGAATTGTTCGGCGATTCCCCGCCGCCCCAGAACGAAGACACCCCCATGCGGCCCCGGAGCCCCTATGCCGCCGCCAAGCTCTACGGCTACTGGATGGTGCGCAACTACCGGGAAGGTTACGGCATCTTCGCAGTCAACGGCATCCTCTTCAACCATGAATCGCCCCGCCGGGGGGAGACCTTTGTGACCCGGAAGATTACCCGGGCGGTGGCCAGGATCAAATTCGGCTTACAGAAAAAACTTTATCTGGGCAACCTGGAGGCCCGACGGGATTGGGGCTATGCCCCGGACTACGTGGAAGCCATGTGGCTCATGTTGCAGCAGGACCGCCCGGAAGACCTGGTGATCGCCACCGGAGAAGACCATTCCGTCAAGGAATTCCTGGAAGAAGCCTTTTCCCATGTCGATCTGGACTGGCGGGAATACCTCGAGATTGACCCCAGGTACTTTCGGCCCACTGAGGTGGACATTTTGCGGGGAGATCCCGCCAAGGCCCACCGGATTTTAGGGTGGAAACCGAAAGTCAGCTTCCAGGAGTTGGTGCACCTTATGGTGGATGCCGACCTTCAGGACCTCCTGGACCTGCGCCAGTGTCAGGACGTGATCCAGCGCCTGAGCCGGGGAAACCACCTCCGGACTCCGGGCCGGGCGGACTCCCCGGCTAAGGCCACCTGACGCCGCCGTATCAAAGGGAGCAAACCGGCAAAATGATGGAACCGAGTGCCAAAATCTATGTGGCCGGCCACCTGGGCCTAGTGGGGGGCGCCATCTGGCGGCGCCTCCAGGCCGCCGGGTTTACGAACCTGGTGGGCCGCCGCCTCGAGGAATTGGACCTGCGGGATCAGGTTGCGGTAACCGCCTTTTTTGACCGGGAAAGGCCGGAATACGTCTTTCTGGCCGCAGCCCGGGTCGGGGGGATCAGGGCCAACTCCACCTTTCCGGCGGAGTTTATTTACGACAACCTGATGATTCAGACCAACCTCATCCACCAGGCTTACCGGCACGAGGTGAAAAAGCTTTTATTCCTGGGAAGTTCCTGCATTTATCCCCGGCTCTGTCCCCAGCCCATGAAGGAAGACCATCTCCTGGACGGCAAGCTGGAACCCACCAATGAGCCTTACGCGGTGGCGAAAATCGCCGGCATCAAGCTGTGCCAATCCTACCATCGGCAGTACGGCGTCTGCTTCATCTCCCTGATGCCCACCAATCTCTATGGCCCCGGGGACAACTTCGACCTGCTGGACTCCCACGTCATCCCCGCTCTGATCCGCAAATTTCACCAGGCCAAAGTAACCGGCGCCCCGGAGGTGGCAATCTGGGGCACCGGCTCTCCCCGCCGGGAATTCCTCTACGTCGATGACCTGGCCGACGCCTGCCTGTTCCTGATGGAGAACTATCAGGAGCCGGAGATCATCAACGTGGGGGTGGGTCAGGATCTGGAAATCCTCGAACTGGCCCGCCGGGTGGCCGCGGTCACCGGCTTTCCGGGCCGGCTGGTGCAGGACCCCAGCTATCCCGACGGCGCCCCCCGGAAACTGCTGGACGTCAGCAAACTCACGGCCTTGGGTTGGCGCCCGAAAACCCCCCTTGACGAGGGCCTGCAAAAGACCTATGACTGGTTTTGCCGCAGCCCCTGGTCCCGAATCTCCTGAACTGTTGCCCCGCCCCGCTCTGCTCCGAAAATTTTTGAGAATAAACCATTTCTTGCCGATAAGTCATGGAGGGGGCGCACCGCGCCCCCTTACTCCCGGCCTCAGGAAGGACGAACATGACGGTCAAGGTCATCAGCCGGAGAATCATTGCCCGCCAGGTCACCATCAAGTTGGTGGACGGCTCCCTGATCCAGGGCAAAATCAACCTCTATAATGATGAGGCCATGGTCCAAAGGGTGAGCGACGTCTTCACCAAGCTTCCCGATCCCTTTGTGGTGGTGTTCGAGGCCACTGCGGAAGGCAAAAACGGCAGGATATTGGTATTAAATAAAAAAAACGTTGTCTGGGTATCCGTGGAAGATAAAGCCCCGTCGCCCTGGGAAGAAGAAGAGCCTCTGGAGGCGGCCGGCGCCCTCTTGTGGGAACGCCTGCCCTCGCCTTAAGCCTTTCCCGAATTAGCGGGCCCGCCCCCCAAGGTTATCCGATTGATCCGGTTCATTGCAAAGCTGATGAACTCGTAAAAAGTCGTTTTGGGTTAATTATCTGAAATAATTTATGATTATGCTATTTTTTACTTGCCGGGCGTCGCGGTTTATGGCATAATTTAATGTAAATCCAATAAGTTAACG
>Ga0172371_10011124_pt1 | contig 12034 bp, 10 predicted proteins | sample Lak12m_FD_114543 | JGI IMG/M metagenome (GOLD analysis project Ga0172371, IMG submission 114543) | Freshwater microbial communities from Kabuno Bay, South-Kivu, Congo - kab_022012_12m | ecosystem: Environmental > Aquatic > Freshwater > Lake | place: Democratic Republic of the Congo: South-Kivu...
AAGAGAGGCCCGCCAACTGGAGAAAGAGCGGGAGAAACAGGTGGAAGAAAAGGTGAGCGCGGCACAACAAAAGGTCGCGGAGGAAGTAGACAAGAAGGTCGCCGCGGCGGAACAGAAGGTGGAAAAAAAAGCCGCCGACTTTAAGGTGCCCGAGGTCTTGAAAGGCCTGAAAATCGGCGTCCTGGCCTATGTCGATTATTCAGTGGGCAACCGGCCGATTTTTTACCGGCCCAATCCCACCGCCGCCTGGAACGCCTTCACCCCCTACACCCGTACCCGGGGCCACGTGGGTTGGAATGACTTCCGCCTCACCCGGGGTTACCTGAACATCGCCAAGGAAATAACTCCCTGGCTACACGCCCGCTATACCCCGGACATCCATCAGGATAATACGGGGGACTGGAAGTTCCGGACGAAATACCTTTACGCCGAGTTCCGCCCGCCCGATCTGGGTAAGGTCCTCACCCACATGAAGAGCGAAGTCGGCATGGGCCATATCCCCTGGCTGGATTTTGAAGAACACATCAACCCTTACCGGTGCCAGGGCACCATGGCCATCGAGCGGGCCGGCTTGATGAATTCCGCGGATTTGGGGGTGAACATTCGGGGCTACTTCGGCGGCCGGCTGGCCAACGCCCAGGAAGTTATCGGGGATGATCATTATGACGGCCGTTACGGCAGCTGGCATCTCGGGGTCTATAACGGCTCCGGTTACCACGCCCCCGAGAACAATGAAAACAAACCGGTGGAATACCGGGTCACGGTGCGGCCCTTGCCTGACTATCTCCCCGGCTTCCAGGCCAGCTATTTCGGGCTTTACGGCAAAGGCAACGCCTCCAGCGCCGATAGATTCGGGGCGCCCTTCGCCAACTACTACCCGGACTGGATTGTCCATCTGGGTTTCTTGAGTTACCAGCATCCCTGGTTTACTCTCACCGCCCAGACGTGGGGGGCCAAGGGCAATCAGAGCGGCAACTGGGTCACCCAGGTGAACATGCCTCTGAGCGGCGGCTATTACGGCGCCGGCCGCCGGGCCAACTCTCTGTGGACCCGGGGATATTCTCTCTTCGGCGATGTCAAGGTCCCTCTTAAGATCAAAAACGACTACCGCTTGCACGCCTTCTACCGCACCGACTGGTTCAACGCCGACAGCGCCCAGGAGATCGCCCGGAGCGCCAAATATACCAAGTTGATCACCGGCTTGGCCTACCAGATTTACAAGAAAAACATGCTGTTGCTGGTCTATGAAAAGACCTGGTATGGGCGGGATTACGGCGCCCCCAACGGCGCCGGTTATAATGGCGCCGGCGGCGCCGTGGCGAGCCGGCTCACCAATGGCGCCCATCTGGGAGACGACGAACGGTTCCAGGTGGTCTTGCAAATAGCTTATTGATCAGGCCGCCGGACCAGGAGCAAACCTTACCTCCGGTCAACCACCATAAATTCCAATATGATGTGAGAGGGCTGCAGGGAATTGTCCAGGACCTTCCTGGGTGACGCAGCCCTCTTCTGTCTTGCTACTCCACTTCCAATATTAGGCATTTCAGATAGAGGCTCTCCGGCAGGGACAGCAGGGCGGGGTGGTCCCGGGCCGCGCCCCGGCGGTCCACCAGGCGGGCCTGGCGCCGGGCGTCGGCCCCCGCGGCCCGCACGATCCCCAAGAACTCCGGCTCGCTCAGGTTATACGAGCAGGAACTGGTGACCAGCACCCCGCCGGGGTTGAGCAATTGCCAGGCCCGGCGGTTGATCTCGCGGTAGCCCCGGATGGCCCCGGCCCGGTCCCCGCGGCTCTTGGCGAAGGCCGGCGGATCCAGGGCGATCAGGTCGAAGCCCCGGCCCGCCGCCACCGCCTGCTTGAAGAAAGTGAACACATTTCCTCTGACAAATTCCAGGTGGTCATAGCCATTGAGGGCGGCGTTTTCCCGAGCCAGGGCCAGGGCGGCTTCCGAGGTCTCCACCAGGGTGACCCGGCGGGCCTGGGGGGCCAAGTGCATGGCGAAGCCCCCCTGGTAGGCGAAGGCGTCCAGGACGTCCCCCTGGGAGAAGGCCGCGGCCGCCAGCCGGTTTTCCCGCTGATCCAAGAAGAGCCCGGTCTTCTGGCCTCCACGGACATCCACCCAGAGGCGCACCGGCCCTTCCCGGACTTCCACCCGGGGCGGCAGTTCGCCGTAAACCGTCTGCACCGACAGAGGCAGGTCTTCCTGGAGCCTGACCTCGGCGTCATGGCGCAGCGTCAGGGAGGCCGGGGAGAGCGCCTGGACCAGCAACTCCATGATCTCCCCCAGGCGCCGCTCCATGCCGGCATGGAGGGTTTGCATCGCCAGGTGGCCGGCATAGGAGTCCACCACCAGGCCCGGAAAACCGTCCGCGTCGCCGTGGATCAGGCGGCGGGCGTCGGTGTCGGCCGCCACCCGCCGCCGATACGCCAGGGCTCGCTGGAGGCGGGCCGCCCAGAAGGCGCCATCCACCGGCTCGGGGCCTTCGGTCACGAAACGCAGGGCGATGCGGGACGCGGCGCTGTAAAAGGCCTGGCCCAGGAACCGCCCCTGGGGGTCGGTTACGGCCACCAGGTCGCCGCCTTGGCCCTCGGGGCGGCCTTCCAGATCATCCCGGTACACCCAGGGGTGCCCGGTGCGCCGCCACCTGAGGCCCTTGGGGGTCAGCCGGACCACCGGCAAGGGACTCACCCGGGCATCCCCGGTGGCCAGGGCTTCCGGCCTTTCCCCTGATTGATGAGACGCTTCATAAAAGATGTCTTTCCTTATACAGTTAAAGTGGATTTACCCGAAAGGCCGGGCAGGGCAGGGGGGATCAGTCATAGGGTCGCTCGGTCAAGAGACTGGCTTCGGCAGTTTCCGCCGCTCTTGCCATTCGGCATATTTCCGGCGGATAAAGCCGGCGGCGAAACCGGCATTCCCGAAGTAACCGGGCGCCAGGGCCAGTGACCGTTCCTGCATCTCCTGGAGCATCGCCGCAACCTCAGACGCGGCAATAAAATTGCGGACATCGTGCTGCGAGAAAGTGATTTCCCGCCCCAGGGCCTCCATAACCTGGTCGCTGAACTCTTTTAACTCCCGCGGCAGGGTGTCGGGCCGGACGGGAATGGTTATCCGGGCCTCCAGATCAACGTACCAGCGGTCCCCGGCCACCATTCGGGAGTGGTCCCAAAATTCCAGGTTAAGGCCGTTGTTCAACGGCTGCCGGCCAATCAGCCGGGCTGAGCATGTCGCCATAAGCCAACGCCGTTCCTCATTGTGATGTAATTCCACCGCCGATTAGAGTATAGTATAACTATCTCCAGACGAGCGCACACTAAAGAAAAGGAGTCCTATGCGGCGCAAACCCCTGATTATCGCTCTGGCCATAGTGGTCCTGGGGGCGGCCCTGGGCGGGGCCCTGTACTGGCGCTGGGTCAACTCTCCCCGCTACGCCTTGCAGCAGGCGGCCCTGGCCTTGAAGGCCCGGGACATGCCCAAATTTTTTAACTATTTGAATTTAAAGACAATATTAAGTAATTTTGTCGAGGCTTCCAGCAAAGACCTGGAGGCCCCGGATGACCAGCAGCCCGATGACTGGACCAAGTTTTCCCGGCGTATGGGCCGGAATTTGGCCCACCTGTTGCTGCCCAAATTTTTTGAAACCTTTGAAGGGCAAATCCGCTACGTCCTGGAGCGCTTCCTCCTGAACCTGGATAATTCCCAGATCTTCGGGATCGCCGCCGCAGTAACCGTGGCCCAGATCGACACCCAGGGGGATGAGGCCGCGGTGACCATCACCGACCCCAGGACTAAAGAAGTTTTACGGTTTCAGATGCGCCGGCAACCCGACCGCGGCGCCTGGCAGATCGACTCGGTGAATTACCAGGATCTGAAAAGATTTTATAAGCGGGAATTCAGGAATCATCCTTGACGTCTGATAATATATATTATGTAAACTAATATATGTTGATCGAAGAAAAGTGCCCCCAGTGCGGCCTGGTGAGCCTGAGGCATCGCAACCCGGTGCCCACCGTGGATATCATCATTGAATACCGGAACCAGGGTCTGGTATTGATTGAGCGGGCCAATCCGCCGCCGGGCTGGGCTCTCCCCGGGGGGTTCGTGGATTACGGGGAATCCCTGGAGGCCGCTGCGGTCCGGGAGGCCCGGGAGGAAACGGGCCTGGAGGTGACTCTCCTGGGTCAGTTCCATACCTATTCCGATCCGCATCGCGACCCCAGACAACATACCATCACCACCGTCTATGTGGCCCAGGGCCATGGCCGGCCCCAGGCCGCCGACGACGCCCGGCGGGTGGCGCTCTTTGCCCCGGACCGTTTGCCCCGGGTCCTGGCTTTTGACCATGGCCTTATCCTGTCGGACTATTTCAAAGTCCGGTCCCATTGGCTGAATAAACTTAAGACAGATTATTAGACTTGGCTGATAACAGGTTATTATTCCTTTATAAAATGCTCAGCACCTTAGCCGGTCTGCTGGGGTGGCCGTATTTCTACTGGCATCTAAAATCCCGAGGCCAGGGAGAAAGTTTTTGGCCCCGCCTGGGGGTAAAACTCCCGGAGCCGCCGGGGCCCTCGGGTTCGCCGCGTCTGTGGCTCCACGGGGTTTCGGTGGGAGAAATTCAGGCCGCCATCCCCCTGGTCCAGGAACTGCGCGGCCTTCTGCCCGAGGCGGACTTCACCCTCAGCACCGGCACCGAAACCGGGCAAATGCTGGCCCGACGACATTTTGCGCCCCTGGGCGCCAGGGTGGGTTACTATCCCCTGGATATTCCCTGGGCCGTCAGGCGTTATCTGGACTGTCTGCGGCCCCAGGTGTTCATCGGCCTGGAATCGGAGATCTGGCCGAATTTTCTGAGCCAGGCCCACCGCCGGGGAATCCGCTTGGCCCTGGTTAATGCCCGGTTGTCGGATAATTCCTTAAGAAGACTTCTTAAATATAGGCGGTATCTAACCGATATAATTCAATTATACGATATAATAGCTGCGGGGTCTCTCCAGGATTTTGAGAGGTTCCAACGCCTGGGCATTCCCCCGGAGCGCTTGCGTCTCACCGGCAACCTGAAATACGACCGGTTGCTTCAGGGCCGGGATGAAGCCCGGCTCCAACAGTTCCGGGGCATCTGGGGCGGTCCGGGGACGGCCCCGGAGAAGGCCGGGGAACCGGTATGGCTGGCGGCCTCCACGCATCCGGGGGAAGATGAAGTGGTGCTGGATGCGTATCAGGAACTTCTGGGCCCCTACCCTGCCCTTAACCTCATGCTGGCGCCCAGGCACCCCCAGCGCGCCCCCGAGTTGGCCCGTCTCCTGGAACGGCGCAGGCTTTCCGGGCAATTGTGGACCCGCCTCAAAGCCGGGCAGGAGACCCGCAGGCGGCCGGTGGTGATCATCGACACCATCGGCGATCTCTTCACCCTCTACGGTCTGGCTGAGGTAACCTTTGTGGGAGGCAGCCTGGTGGACCACGGCGGCCAAAACCTCCTGGAGCCGGCCGCCTGGGGTCTCGGTCCCATCTATGGCCCTTCTCTGGGAAATTTCCTCTGGGCCCAGCAAATCCTGGAAGAGGCCGGAGCCGGGATCATGGTCCGGGACGCCCCCTCCCTGGCCCAGGCGGTGCGGCATCTCCTGGATCAGCCGGAAATCAGGGAAGACATGGGCCGGCGGGCCCAGGCCGCCCTGATTCCCCACCAGGGGGCCGCCCGCCGCCAGGCCGAGTTGATCGCCGCCCTGGTGGGGCCGGCGGCCTCTTAGAGGCCACGCCGTCTGGCCGTTCCCCTTTAGCACATGATAACATTACTATGTTGGGGGGCGGGGTTCAAACCCTACCCGACAATGAATCTCAAGGGTTTATCCCCCTGAGTCGTTTCATTTCAGAGAGGACCTGGCAAGACTCGCAAAGACGTTGAGGTCCGCTTTCTCAACCTTGAGATTTTCAGGCGGGCCGCAACCTTAAACTATGGTATATTTAGCTGCATAGGATGAAATTTCGAGGGATTTTGTGAAAGCCTTAATGGCCCTGGAAGATGGCCTGGCGTTACGGGGGCGGTCCTTCACCGGTCCAGGCGAGAGTAGCGGCGAGGTGGTGTTCAACACCGCCATGACCGGTTATCAGGAGGTCCTCACCGACCCGTCCTACCAGGGGCAGATCGTCGTCATGACCTATCCCCTCATGGGCAATTACGGGGTCAACCCCGAGGATTGGGAGTCCCGGGGGGTCCAGGTGGAAGGGTTCATGGTGAAAGAGTGCCACCCCTACCCTTCCAACTGGCGTGCCCGGGGCAATCTGGCTGATTACCTCAAGGCCGCCGGCCGCCTGGGGGTGGAAGGCCTGGACACCCGGGCCATTACCAAGCGCCTCCGGGAAGTGGGGGCCATGCGGGGGATTATCTCGACCCTGGACCTGGACCCCGCTTCGTTAGTGCGCCGGGCCCGAGAACTGCCCGGCATGGAAGGGCAGGACCTGGTGCCCCGGGTGACCTGCGCCCTCCCCTACTGGTGGCCGGATTTTCCGGCGGCGGACTGTGAGCCTCCCGACCTTCCGACCCTCTGGGCCCAAAAGTCGGGCAAGAAGGTGGTTCTCTATGATTACGGCGTTAAATTTAATATAATCAGAAGCTTAACCAAACGGGGCCTGGAAGTCCTGGTGGCGCCGGCCACCACCCCGGCGGCGGCCGTCCTGGCCCTGAACCCGGCCGGCATCGTCTTGAGCAACGGCCCCGGGGACCCCGCCGCGGTCACCTATGCGGTGCACAATGTCCGCCAGTGTCTGGGGGTCCGGCCCCTGTTCGGCATCTGCCTGGGGCACCAGCTCCTGGGGCTGGCCCTGGGGGGGCGGACCTTCAAGCTCAAGTTCGGCCACCGGGGGGCCAACCAGCCGGTGAAGAACCGGCTTACCGGCCGGGTGGAGATCACTTCCCAGAATCACGGCTTTGCCGTGGACCTGGCCTCCATCCCCGACCCGGCGGTGGAGCCCACCCACATCAACCTCAACGACGGCACCCTGGAGGGTTTGCGCCATCCCGGCCTCCGGGCCTTTTCGGTGCAGTACCACCCCGAGGCCTCCCCGGGCCCCCATGACGCAAATTACCTCTTTGATGAGTTTTTAAAAGAAGTTAAACGGGATTGATTGCATGGCGAACCCAACTCCCCTGGAAATTTTGCGGCGACATCGAGCCGAGTTGCAAGAGGCCGGGGTAAAATCCCTGAAGTTATTCGGCTCCGTAGCGCGCGGCGAAGCCCGCCCGCACAGCGCCTTTGCAGATCAACAGTAATGTAGGGCGCTGCCCGCCATTAAAGCCCTTCCAATGAGAGCAACGGTGACTCTTATGAAACTCAAAATAATTTTAGAACCCAGCGACGAAGGCGGCTTCACCGTGTATGTCCCTTCTTTACCCGGTTGTATCAGCGAAGGAGACTCTCTGAAGGAGGCTCTAAAGAACATTCGCGAGGCCATCAGTCTCTATCTGGAAGAAGAGCCATTGGTCTTGCCTTAAATGGCCCAGGTCTTAAAATTGGTAGTGTGACCTTTGGCGAATTTTGGAAATTTTTAGAAAAATCCTAACGGTTACCAGGTTTTTATGACAAGGAGCGCCGGCATGCAAAGAAAATTCTTCTCTGGCTTGATGGTGATTTTTCTTTTGAGCGTAATGCTTCCCGTTTCCCTCCATGCCGCAGTGGCGGGGCGTTTCTCCCTGGTGACCGGGAAGGTGGACCTGCTCAAGCAGGGCAAGCTCCCGGCCATTGCCGCCAAGGTCCGGGACGGGGTGGAGCCCGGGGATGTCATCCGCACCAAGTCCAACTCCAAGGCCCAGCTCCAGATGATCGACGACTCCATCCTCACCCTGTCGCCGGAGTCCCGGCTGGCCATCGCCGACTATCAATACAAGCCCGCCACCGGGGAACGCCGGGCGGTGCTGCGCTTCTTCCGGGGCCTGATGCAGGCTACGGTCACCCGCATCCTCAAACGGGAAGAACCTGATTTCGTCATTGAGACCCACACCGCAGTGGTGGGCGTCCGAGGCAGCAACCCATACGTTCTCCTGATGCCCGCCTTTACTTCGGTGTATCTGCCCGAAGGTCTCCTGGATGTGAGCTCCAATGACCCTAGAATTCCTTACGTGGTCTCGGTCCCTTCCGGGGCGTTCACCCAGATCCCCCTGGGGCGACAACCCTTTCTGCCTCAACCCATGACCCCGGCGATGCTGCTCATGCTGGAACGGATGATGACCACCGGGGTGACGCCCGCGGCGCTGCACACCGGGCCGCCCCCCACCCCGGGGGAAGAGCTGCCCTTTAGGCTGCCGGTGGCTCCGGACCAGATGCTCCGGCAGCAAACCATTCCCCCCGTGTTGGTGCCGCAACAGCAGTTGCCGCCGCCGCCGCCTCCCCCGCCGGTGGCGCCTTCGCAATCCAGCGGCGGCAGCAGTGGTTATTAGGACCACTGAGCGGGTTTAAGGCCGCCGGAGATGACTGTCAACCACGACAGGCTCTCCGGCGGCAAGCCCCCGAAATGGCGGAAAATTTGATGCAACCAGCCTAACCACAACGGCGCCGCTGAATTCGGCTCTCAGGTGAGGTGACGGAACCTGGGGGTGAGGAAGGGCTTCCCGCCTGGCCGGAGTCCCGGTTCCGCAGGAACACATGCCTAAACGCACCGACATCAAAAAGATCCTGATCATCGGCTCCGGGCCCATCATCATCAGCCAGGGCTGCGAGTTCGATTATTCCGGCACCCAGGCCTGCAAGGCCCTTCGGGAAGAAGGCTACGAGGTGGTCCTGATCAACTCCAACCCGGCCACCATCATGACCGACCCGGAGATGGCGGACCGCACCTATATCGAGGCCATCACCCCGGAGATGGTCTGCCAGGTGATCGAACGGGAGCGTCCCGACGCCCTCCTGCCCACCCTGGGGGGCCAGACCGGCCTCAACTGCGCCATTGCGGTGGCCGATGCCGGCATCCTAAAGAAATACGGGGTGGAGATGATCGGGGCCAAACCCGACGTCATCAAGAAGGCGGAGGACCGGGAACTCTTCCGGAACGCCATGGCCAACCTCAATCTCAGGGTGCCCCGGAGCGTCATCGTGCGCACCCTGGCAGACGCCGAAGCCGCCGGCCCCGACTTGGGCTACCCCGTCATCGTGCGTCCCAGCTTCACCCTGGGGGGCACCGGCGGCGGCATCGCCTACAACCGGGAAGACCTGAAACTCCTGGCCGCACACGGCCTGGCCGCCAGCCCCATCTCCGAAGTGATGCTGGAAGAATCCGTGGTGGGCTGGAAGGAATTCGAACTGGAAGTGATGCGGGACTTCCGGGACAACGTGGTAATCATCTGCTCCATCGAAAATCTGGACGCCATGGGGGTGCACACCGGCGATTCCATCACCGTGGCCCCGGCCCAGACCCTCACCGACCGGGAATACCAGGCCATGCGGGACGCAGCCGCCGCCATCATCCGGGAAATCGGGGTGGAGACCGGCGGCTCCAATATCCAGTTCGCCATTAACCCGGAGAACGGCGAAATGGTGGTCATCGAAATGAACCCCCGGGTGTCCCGCTCCTCGGCCCTGGCCTCCAAGGCCACCGGCTTCCCCATCGCCAAGATCGCGGCCAAACTGGCGGTGGGCTTCACCCTGGACGAAATCCCCAACGATATCACCCGGGAAACCTACGCCTCCTTTGAACCCACCATTGACTACTGCGTGGTCAAGATTCCCCGCTGGACCTTTGAAAAGTTCCCGAAGGCCCGGGACTGCCTCACCACTTCCATGAAGTCGGTGGGGGAGGTGATGGCCATCGGCCGCACCTTCAAAGAGGCCCTGCAAAAAGGCATCCGGTCCCTGGAGATCGCCCGCTTCGGCCTGGGGGCCGACGGCAAAGACCTGCCGGAGGTTCCGCCCGAAGAATTACTCTGCAAGCTCAGGGTCCCCAATTCCCAACGGCTCTTTTACCTGCGTCAGGCCTTTCGGTCGGGCATGTCGGTGGCCGAGGCCTGCGACTTGACCGGGATCGACCCCTGGTTCCTCTACCAGATTCGCGACCTGGTGAGCTTCGCCGATGAACTGGACCGCTTCGGACATCTGCTGCAAAAGGGCCGCGGTCAGGACCAGGTTGAGGACATACTCCGCCGGGCCAAGGAGTGGGGCTTCTCCGACCGCCAACTGGGCTGCCTCTGGGGCGGGGGCGAAGAGCACCTGGCCCGCCGCCGCCGGGAGCACGGCATTGAACCGGTCTATAAACTGGTGGACACCTGCGCCGCCGAATTTGAGGCCTATACCCCGTACTATTACTCCACCTATGAATGGGAGGACGAGGCCCGCCGGACCCAGGGGGACAAGGTGATGATCCTCGGGGGCGGCCCTAACCGCATCGGCCAGGGCATCGAGTTCGACTATTGCTGCTGCCAGGCCTCCTTCGCCCTGAAGGAAATGGGGGTGGAGTCCATCATGGTCAACTCCAACCCCGAGACGGTCTCCACCGACTACGACACCTCGGACAAGCTTTATTTCGAACCCCTGACCCGGGAAGACGTGCTCCACATCGTGGCCGCCGAAAAGCCCCTGGGGCTGATCCTCCAGTTCGGGGGCCAGACTCCCCTGAACCTGGCGGCGCCCCTGGCCCAGGCCGGGGTGCGCATCCTGGGAACGCCGCCGGAGGCCATCGACCGGGCCGAGGACCGCAGACTCTTTAAGGAACTCCTGGCCAAACTGGGCCTCAGGCAGCCCCCCAACGACACCGCAACCACCGTGGACCAGGCCCTGGCCATCGCCCAGAGCATCGGCTATCCGGTGTTGGTGCGGCCCTCCTACGTCCTGGGGGGGCGGGCCATGCAGATCGTGTCCGACGATGCGGCCCTGACCAGCTTCATGCAGTGGGCCCTGGAGGCCTCCCCGGACCACCCCATCCTCATCGACAAGTTTTTGGAAGACGCCATTGAAGTGGACGTAGACGCCATCTGCGACGGCCGCCTCACCGTCATCGGCGGCCTCATGGAGCACATCGAAGAAGCGGGCATCCATTCCGGGGACTCCGCCTGCGTCCTCCCACCCTATTCCCTGACCCGCGCCATCCAGGAGGAGATCAAGAGCCAGACCCGGGCCCTGGCCGCGGAGCTGGGGGTCATCGGCCTCTTAAACATCCAGTTCGCCGTGAAGGGCCGGCAGATCTACGTCCTGGAGGTCAATCCCCGGGCCTCCCGCACCGTGCCCTTTGTCAGCAAGGCCACCGGGGTCCCCCTGGCCAAGCTGGCCACCAAGGTGATGCTGGGGCGTTCCCTGGCCGAACTGGACTTCACCCGGGAAATCGAGCCGCCCTACTTTGCCGTCAAAGAATCGGTTTTCCCCTTCCGGCGCTTCCCCGGGGTGGACCCGATTCTGGGGCCGGAAATGCGCTCCACCGGGGAAGTCATGGGCCTGGACGAGGATTTCGGCCTGGCCTATGCCAAATCCCAGCTGGCCGCGGGGCAGATCATCCCCCCTGCCGGCGGCGTGGTCTTCAGCGTCAAGGACGCAGACAAGCCCCAGGCGGTCGCCCTGGCCCGGGGCTATGAGGCCGAGGGCTTTGAGCTTTACGCCACCAGCGGCACCGCCGCATTTTTCCGGGAACACGGCCTCCAGGTCACGGAAATCTTTAAGGTCCGGCAGGGGCGGCCCCACATCGTCGACCGCATCAAGAGCCGGGACATCGCCCTCCTGGTCAATACCCCGGAGGGCCGGGAAACCACCGGCGATTCCCGCTCCATCCGCCACGTCGCCCTGGAATACGATATCCCCTACACCACCACCATGGCCGCCGCCCGGGCCACCCTGGACGCCATCCGGGCCCAAAAACGGGGCAAGCTGGAAGTAAAAAGCTTGCAGGAGTATCATGGGATGATTAATATGCGGCGATCAAGGGCCCCACAGTCATATAAAGCAGAAATGTAGCGACTGTCTTTTCTGTCAAGCTGTAATAGGCAGCTTAGGGTTCCAGTAGGTACGATTTTTAAGCATGGCGTTAAGGATGATCAAGAGTTTGCGCATGCAGGCGGTCAGGGCCAC
>Ga0172371_10011127_pt1 | contig 12030 bp, 15 predicted proteins | sample Lak12m_FD_114543 | JGI IMG/M metagenome (GOLD analysis project Ga0172371, IMG submission 114543) | Freshwater microbial communities from Kabuno Bay, South-Kivu, Congo - kab_022012_12m | ecosystem: Environmental > Aquatic > Freshwater > Lake | place: Democratic Republic of the Congo: South-Kivu...
AGTGAAACATATTATTCTTGATTCGAGCCACTGAATAAGAACGATATTCGCAACACCAAATGTAAAACGAATATTAGCAATAGGAAAGCGACAATAAATGGCCTCAAACCGCTGGCAAAATTTTTTACAATCGGATCGCTTGCCGAGAAAATTTTTATGTCGGTGTTGTATTGCTTATCACCCGAAACAGATTTTAATGTAATATCCAAGGCTGTGTCCGCCGAGGCGGTGGTGCTGGCGTTGAACAGATTATAAAATCCGTCGTGAAAAGCAAAATAATAATTGAATATTATTTTTGTTTTTAAGAGATCAACTAGACGAGGAAAAAAATATCCGCTGTCTGTTGTGTTGTAGGTGTAGTCAATATCCGATACATAGATAGCAAACGGATATTGCCTTTTCATTTCTCCGTTTTCGGTAAGTTGGACGACGTAATGTAGGGGTGTGGTGGACGAGGCCGAGAGCGTGACCGCATAATTTTGCGTATCAGCCATAGTAGACAAAGTTTTGACATGATAACTGCCGTTAAGTAGATTGCCGTTCGGGTCATATTGCTTGATAGTGAATTGCAGATTGCTTAATGTTGATGATGATGGATAAACAAACTGAAAAGTGAAGTTTGCCGAAGTAGACCCGATCGGCAAAGTCAAAGCCGTGTCAAATTTTGGCGATTTAATTTTGATGTCATAGTCGTTGTAATAATCAAAATTAAAATACCAGTCGTCCGGATAGCCCTGTATTATTTCAATCGTTCTTAATGTTTTAAAATCCATTAAGTTGTCATAATCAACACAGTCGCCGGACACACTATCTTTATCACGGGCTATCAATCTTTTGTCGCCTAGTCCGTCATAATAGAATTGGCCAGAAAAAGTATTGCTTGTGCAGGAAATGTTGTATTTGATATTGTTAAAACCCAAACAATCATTTCCAAATCCGATTCTGTTTGCCCCGTTTATCGGACAAGTACCGGTAACTGTTACCCAAGTATCAGCTTCGGCCGGATCATTGTTTTGCGGTGAAGTAATAGCAAAGGGAATAGTAATCGGATTTGTACTGAATACTTTTAGATGAATATCGCACAACGCCCCGTTAGTGTATCTAGTCGCTCCTTTGTAATAATATTCTTGCCCGTTTGGATAATTTTCACTTGTTCCCAAATAATTGCAGTTGTTATACATTGTTGCCAAAACATTACCACTCTCATTGTCGGCACTACTGGCATTGTTTAACATTACGAAATAACTTGTATTTGGGGAAACATTAACCGGAGTATCAAAAGTGAAATACGACCACTTGTAATATGTCCCGTCATTAGATCCACCCTCATTATTTGCTGAACAATTTATATCGTAATTTATCATGCTGTTTAATTCACTTGCGAAAAATGTCTTTGAGACAAGCGGTGTTTGACAGCCCGCATACCAGCCGTTCGTTGCACTAGAACAAAGCGTTAAAGTTTTTGGTTTGGTGAAAGAAGCAAGACGACAAAGTTTAAAGGAAACAGTGCTAATCGCTTGCGTATTCGCACCCGTCACAAATACTTGACCGTGTCCGGTTTCGTTTAGATAACGGATAAACCACGTGTACCAATTCGACACTGGAGCAAACTGCACCACATCGCCGACCGGACTGTCTGCGTTTGCGTGGCCGGCAGAAAACAGTATACCGACAGCAATCAGGGCAACGGCAATCAGCGTTTTCTTTGTGTTCAATATCTTCAACATAGATAATAATTTTTGACATAGTAATAAATTAAAACCTTAAACCCTTGGGCGGGGGCTTGGCGACTTTGTGGCCAGCCCCCGCCAATTACATCTATTTCATGAACTTGCGAGCCAAACGCCAAATGAAAGTCAATGAAAAGATGATGACACCCACAATCACGATTTGAGAAATGTTAGTGGTGATAACACCAGTCACATTCTCTTTCATCGTGGACACCATGGTTTGGGTCGTGGATGCAACATCTGGATCGACTGCGGCGAAAGCATTACCAGCCGCCAACACTCCGCCTGCTACGGCGAGAGATAAAGCGGTCAATTTGGCTTTAGAACCTGAAATAAGATTTGCGATCTTATTAGTCATATGTTTATGAGTTAATTTTCCTAACGAATAATATTAGTACGCCGACCACTGTTCCCAAAACCAAACCCATAGTAATCGCCTTGGCAAAGACCTTTCCTATTAAAAGGAAATTGTCTAAGTAGCACGAATTATTGAGTAAGATATATAGTGAACACATACTATTTGCTCGACATTATCGCCAAGAATAAATTTAAGACGACGAATAAGACCAAGGGATAAACAAGACTCAAACCCAAACCGGAAAATAAATTTACAATTAAACCGGTCATATTAGGATTTGAAAATTAAAAGGACAATCATAAGCACAACCAACCCAAACAATATTCCAAACGAAACAGTAAGCAGTTGGCTAAAAAAATTTATCAAGTCCAACGCTTTGTCCGTGAGAGCGTATACTGTTTTGGCAGACGACGGCACAAATTGGAGGCCTAAACGGCTGACTGTAAAAGTGGTTGTAGCGGTTATGAAGTCCATAAATTATTTCTTGTTAGGGATATAAATATCCATGTAAGCCCTTTGTCTTTGCTTGTTTTGGATGTAGAAAGGGAAAATGGCGACATCCAAAGTAATTTTTTCGCCAATTTTGCCGACCTTGAAGTCCATGTCGCTGACATTAACCTTTACCGGATAGATTGTTCCCTCCGGCTCAATAAATAATGTTCGGCTTTTTCCTTGTTCACCGGTTTTTCGGGTGTATTCCCTGACCTCCTCTTTTTTGAGGATACCTGTGAGTTTAAACATACTTTTTTGTTAGGCTTGTGAGTTAAGTTTCGCAAATCGACCTTTCAAGTTTGCGTGCTTGTATGATAAAGAAACGGAGTTCACAAAAGTTCTCCGGAATATTTTTGTGCAAAACAAAAAAGCCCCATTTTAAGGGACTTTTTGGCCTAAACTTTTGTGCAATTTAAAGGTATTTTTGATTGACTTTTACTTTTGCTTTTCTGCCGGAATTAAAAATCAAGAAATCGTTTATGCTATTTTTTGTCTGTTCCTCAATCTTATCGTTTATATATTCGCAAGTTCGGCGGTATCTTTTCCAGTTGTCCGGATTGGCTTTGTAATCCAGCTCGTGGAATTCGTCCTCGGCTATCTCGGCAAAATAAAAGTCGTCTTTTGTATTGCCTCGATTGGTAATAAAAATGTGGTGTAGCATTTTGTGGGCGTTGGTTATCTTGTCTTGCAGGTTAATGATAACTTTCTCGCCTTTGACATACAAAACGCTTTTTTCATCGTCAAAGTAGGTTTCGCCGTCGTGTTCGTCGTCCTCGCAAAAGCACTCCTGATCTAGCCGATTAAAAACCTCGCTATTCACAACCTCAAAAGACAATTCAAGCATTTTCTTGGAGTAAGGCTTGGAAAATAGCTTGGACAGCTGCTCAAGCTCGGTTTTATCGGATAAATGGCACTTTTGAAGTTTTTTCATTTTCCCAAATATCACTTCCAAGTTAGAGTAATACACCCAAAATTCACGGGAAAAAAGAGCGTCGCCCTTAACTTTCAAAAACTTGTCCTCGTTCATGTTTTCGTCCGGTTCACCAATAATCTTGGCTGTATCGTCAAAAATCTTTTGCAAAACCTCTTTGACTATCGGCTCGGTATTTAAAAACTTGAAGTATTTATATACAATTACAAACCGCTGAAAAATATTTGTCTCAACACAAAACAGCTTAGTAAGCTCAAGCATTTTTTCCTTTATTTTGTGAACAAAAATTTTCATGCGGGTCAAGAAATTGAGGGGTATATAAGGGGTGCGAAAGAGTGTCGCTCATAATTATTTTAGATTCCGGATAATTTTCACCACCACGCCCCTTATTTCAACTTCTTGCCTGTATATCGGAGCGAATCCCGGATTAGCCGGCTGTAATCGTATTTTTCCTTTTTCTTGGTAATACTTTTTTAGTGTTGCTTGGTTGTCGTCTATAATTGCCACCACAGTATCACCATTTTCCGCCGTGCTTTGTTTTTTGACGATGATAAAATCCCCGTCAAAAATACCTTCTTTGATCATAGAATCTCCTTTGGCTTTAAGAGCGTAAATATTGCCCCGCAATCTTTCCTCGCGGGCAACACGGATATATTCACCCGGCATTTCCATGGCTTCAATCGGCTGTCCGCAGGCAATAGCTCCGACCAAAGGCACCTCTATGTATTGCTGTCGCTTGGCCGGTAAGTATAGCCCCCGTTCTTTTCTCTCATCACGGCGTAAATAACCCTTTTCCACAAGCTCGGTTATATGCTCATGGACGGTAGAAAGAGCAGAAAGCCCAAATTTATCCCTGATTTCGTCATACGACGGGGAAATTCCTTTTTCTTTAATAAACCCGACCACAAACTCCAAAATTTCTTTTTGTCTTTTTGTTAGGTTGTTCATACATCATAATTATACCCGAAGTTAAACCGAATGACAATTATGGGTACATATTCGTATCTGTGTATAAACTACACTTGCGAACTGTTCGCAAGTATGGTATAGTGTTTTTACTATGGAACAATTAAAACAAAAACTAATTAAATCTGGCAACATATTGACTAAAACTCGTTTGGCTGTTTTAGAATACTTATCTGACAACCACTCACCACTATCAGCTCGTGATCTTCATAAAAAAATAAAACATTTTGACAGGGCTTCTGTCTACAGAACATTAAATTTATTTGAAGATTTGCATTTAGTGAATGTAGAGGTCGTAGACAAAGAAAAAATTTATTGTTTGGCGGATGAGCCACATCACCATATTATTTGTAAAAAATGCGGATATATGGAGAAAATCGAATGCAATCACTCATTTGGACATTTTAAAAATTTTACTAATATCTATCATCAGTTAACACTAACTGGGGTATGTAATAAATGTACAAAATAATTATGTACAAAAAAATTGTCATAGGGGGAATATTTTCGTCTCTGCTTGTGGTAACCTTAATTTTATCAGGATGTGCATCCAAGCAATCCATTAAAGAAACCGAGAATGGAGAAAAAATAAAAGTAGCGGCTACTATTTATCCACTTTATGATATTGTAAAAACAATTGGTGGTGAAAAAATTGATCCAATTTTAATTTTACCACCCGGATCCAGTCCTCACACCTACGAAGCTTCACCAGCCCAAGTTAAAGAAATGCAAAATGTAAAACTTTTCTTCACGATTGGGGCCGGAGTTGATGTGTGGGCAGAAAATATTGCTAAGGCCGTAAGTGGTGCTGAAATTATTGATTTAGATCAGTACATAACCTTGAAACCATTTGAACACCAAGAACATGAACATGAAGATGTCACTGATGAAACCGAAAAACACGAACATGAACACAGTAGTATGGATCCTCACTTTTGGCTAAGCCCAGATAATGCCAAGATTATGGCTGAACAGGTAGCCCAAAATTTGAGTTCAACAGATCCTGCTAACCAAACCTACTATACTTCGCAAGCACAAAATTTTATTTCTGAATTAGCAATCAAAGACATGGAGTGGAAAAACAAAATCAGTGAATTAAACAAAAAAGAATTGGTAGTTTTTCATGATGCTTGGGGGTATTTTGCCAATCATTTTGGATTAAAAATTGTCGCTACTTTTGAACCATTTCCAGGCAAAACCCCTAGTCCCCAATATCTAATTGCTTTACAAGAACAAGTAAGAGAGCATAATGTTACCGCATTGTTTGTGGAACCACAACTATCCAAAGAAGCTGTTACCACTCTTGCTAATGATTTAAAAATTAAAATTGATATTTTAGATCCACTTGGTGGTATTGATGAGCGAAACAGCTATGTCAATATGATTGATTATAACATCAACAACATCTATAGAGCATTGAAGTAGTATTACTTTAATGGTATAATATAGCAATAATGGCGGCTTCGCTTTAAGCGAGGCCGTTTGACTCTTTATGACCAAATCAGTAATAGTAGTAAAAAACTTAACTTATAAATTTGATGATTTTATCGCTTTAGATAATATCAATTTTGTAATTGAACAAGGTGCCATGACAGCTATTATCGGCCCAAATGGATCTGGAAAAACAACACTGCTCAAAAATATTATTGGTATTTATGAACCGACCGTCGGCAGTGTGAAAATTTTTGACAAACAATCCAATCAGGTGATCAAAAGAATTGGCTACGTTCCGCAGAAATTTGAATTTGACCGTGATATACCAATTACTGTCTATGAATTCATGGCATTAGAAAAATGTGGAGAAGCTAAACATAATCAAACCAATATACATCGCGCCTTAAGAGAGGTTGGCCTGAATGATATCGAAAAAAATAAACTGGGAGAACTGTCGGGCGGACAATTCCAACGCGTTATGATAGCTAAAGCACTTTTACACGAAAAGGAAATTCTAATTTTTGATGAACCATCCACTGGTATAGATATTGTTGGTGAACAAACAATATATGATTTGATTAAAAAAATTAACAAAGAACGAGGCACTACTTGTTTGATTGTCTCACATGAACTTAATATAGTGAATAAGTATGCTAATAAAGTGATCTGTTTGAATAAAAAAATGATTTGCTCGGGCACTCCTGAAACAGTAATTACTCCAGAAAACCTTAAACAACTTTACGGCATTGGGGCCGGACTTTATCATACGCATTAATATGATAGAAGCTTTGCAATATCCATTCATGATACGAGCGCTTGTTTCCGGAATTTTCATCGCGATACTCTTAGGTTGGCTAGGAACTTTTGTGGTTACACGCAAAATGAGTTTGATTGGCGATGGTATTGCCCATGCCTCTTTGGCGGGAATTGCCCTTGCTCTTCTTTTGGGCTGGGCTCCAATTCCCGTGGCGGCCATCCTATCTGTGTTCATTGCTTCTTTTATTTATTTTTTAGAAAAAAAGACTAAAATTTCCAGTGACATGGCTATTGCCGTCATGTTTACGACCGGCATGGCTATTGGCATAATTTTATTGCATTTTTATCAAGGATATCAACCAGAATTGGTTAGCTACTTATTTGGTAATATTTTAACGATTAACTCCAATGATTTGTGGAATATTATTGCTATTGGTTTAGTTATTCTAGTTTGTTTATTTGTTTTTTATCGCAAGATATTATTTAGCACCTTTGATCCAGTTGGTGCCTATTTGTCAGGAATCAAACCATGGATATATGACTTAGTTCTTTATATCTCTACGGCTGTAGCCATTATTTTGAGCATTAAACTTATCGGTATTATCTTGGTCAGTGCTTTACTCGTTACGCCAAGCGCTATCGCCAGATTATTTTCAAAATCTTTCAAACACTTTACGGTTTTAGCTATTCTAATTTCGGTGATGATTGTTTTTGCGGGGCTAATGGCTTCTTATTATTTAGACCTGCCTTCCGGCGCGACTATTGTCTTAACTGGTACACTTTTATTTTTGTTAAGTTTTGTGTTGTCATTTGTAATAAAACTTTTAAAAAAAGTTAACACTTAAAATTTACTTACATTTTTGTAATAAAAAATTGTTATAATTATTATCATTTAATCTTTTAAAATGACGAATTAAAAACTCGTCATTTTTTAATGATTTGACTTTATTCTGTTTTGGGTATATATTCATAATAGGCAAAGCCAAAGGTCGATTGCTGTTAAATAAACTTATTTAACCCAAAAAATATGCCTAAATTAGACGGAACTGGTCCTGCTGGCCAAGGTGCTGGTAGTGGCCGTGGTATGGGAAATTGCGGTAGTGGCGGAATGCGTAGAAGTTGCTGTGGACGGCTAGGAGGAATGGGACGAAGATTTTATTCACCCAAAAATGAATTATCTTCTTTGTTGGAAAACGAACAACTTCTTAAAGATGAATTAGCAGTGGTGCAGGAAGAAATTAAGTCTGTGAAAGCCCAAAAATAAAAGAAGACCGGTGTGTACCGTCCCGACAGTAATGTTGGGACGGTGGGGTCTTCTTTATGGTATAATATTAGCAAAAGTAAATTAAAATATCAACTTATGTCCCCTAGACCAAGAGGTTGTCGACGAGTGCGAATAAACCCCAATATAACATATTTTAAACCACAAGGCGTACCCATGTCAGTTTTAGAAATTGTTAATTTGACCGTTGAAGAACTAGAAGCCTTGCGCTTACGCAATATTAAAGATTTAGATCAAATTGAATGTGCTAAAATGATGAATACTTCCCAAAGTACATTTCAACGAATTTTAGAATCGGCCTATAAAAAAATAACTGACGCATTGGTAAACGGCAAAGCAATTGAAATTATCAAGAAATAGTTTTAACTTTAAAAATATGCGAATATTAAAATTTGGTGCTGTTTGGTGTTCTGGTTGCCTAGTAATGAAACCAAGGTGGAAGGAAATTGAAGCAGAAAATCCTTGGTTGCGAACAGAATATCACGATTTTGATAATGAAAAAGAAATTGTTAATAAATATCAAATCAACAACACTTTGCCGACATTTGTCTTTTTAGATAAAGATGACAAAGAATTTTTGCGTCTTAGTGGTGAAGTGTCAAAAGACGAATTATTAAAAAATCTAAACGTTAACAAGGATAGATAGCTATGATCAGAATTAAATATATAATTATTTTTGTATTTGCTTTTTGTTTTTTATTTTCTTCTCCAGTTCAAGCTAAAAATACGGTAAATATTTATTTCTTTTGGGGCGACGGGTGTCCTCATTGTGCCAAAGAAAAAGAATTATTGGAATATTATCAACACAAATACTCATATATTGAAGTTTTAGATTTTGAACTCTACAGTAATTTTTCTAATAGTCAAACTTTGTCATCGGTGGCCTCTATATTAGGAATCAGAGTGGACGGAGTGCCTTTTACAGTAATTGGCGATAAAAGTTTTTCAGGGTATTCCGAAGTTATTTCCCCAGATCAAATCTCGGAACGAATAGAATATTGTTATAATAATAATTGCCCCGATAGTTTAGCTAAACTTTTTGAACCAGAATTAAATAATATTGTGGTTGATAATGTAATTGGAAAACAAAGAATTTCAAATTCAGACAAAGTAGAAGATAAAAGATTTATCAATGTCCCGGGTCTTGGCGAAATTGACGCTGTTAATTTTTCACTCCCGCTAATCACAGTTGTCATGGGAGTTTTGGATGGATTTAATCCATGTGCTTTATGGACGCTGTTATTTTTGATCAGTTTGCTCTTGGGAATGGAAAATAAAAAGAAAATGTGGATCTTAGGTGGTGCTTTTATTGTCGCTTCCGCTTCAGTTTATTTTATGTTCATGGCCGCTTGGCTAAATTTTATTTTGTTTATTGGTTTTATACTTTGGGTTAGACTTTTAATCGGCGGAGTTGCTTTATTTGGCGGTTCATACAATTTAAAAGAATTTTTATTTAATAAAGAAAGCGGATGCAAAGTAACCAATGATGAAAAAAGACAAAAAGTATTTGCTCGTTTAAAACAGCTAATCCAGCAAAAAAGTTTTGTAATTTCATTCTTGGGAATTATACTTTTAGCTTTTACCGTTAATTTAGTAGAGTTGGTGTGTAGTGCTGGTTTACCAGCTGTTTATACTCAAATACTAGCCCTTAATAATCTTACTGGTTGGCAATATTATGCTTATATTTTGTTGTATATTTTTTTCTTCATGATTGATGATTTGTTCATATTTTTTGTGGCCATGACAACATTACAAATGACCGGTATATCCACTAAATACTCTCGTTATTCAAAACTTATCGGCGGAGTGGTTATGGTAATTATTGGTATTTTACTTTTCTTTAAGCCAGAATGGCTGATGTTTGGATAATCTATTTATGCAAAACAATATATTATTAGCTTTTATTTTAACTATTTTAGCCGGTCTTTCCACCGTAATCGGTGCTTTTTTAATATTTTGGGTTAAAACTACCTGTACTAAATTTTTGTCATTTGGTCTTGGCCTTTCCGCTGGTGTGATGATTTATCTTTCCTTCTTTGAATTATTAAAAGAATCCAATCATTTATTAATCGATGGATCTAATAATAATTGGAGTGGGTTAGTAATTGTGATGTTTTTGATTGGACTGGCGATTGCCGGTTTAATTGATTTATTCACCCATAATCGAATGGAGGCTTGTCCGAGTTTAGAATGCAAAAAAGTTGATGTGGCTAATTTAGGCAATCAATGGCACGGCCACAGACACCGTCATGGTCAACAATTTTGGAATGAGCAAGCTCTGTTAAAAACAGGTATTTTTACTGCCATTGTTATTGCTATTCATAATTTCCCCGAGGGTATAGCCACCTTTACCACCGCCAGTATCAATATGGTGTTTGGTGTATCAATAGCGTTTGCAATCGCTATCCATAATATACCGGAAGGATTTTGTATTGCTTTGCCAATTTATTATGCTACCAAAAATAAAAAGAAGAGTATTTTATATGCCTTGCTTGCTGGTTTGGCAGAACCGTTTGGTGCCTTGTTAACTTATTTCATTTTATTACCATTTATCAACAACAATGTTTTAGGTATCATGCTTGCCATTGTAGCTGGGATTATGGTGTATATATCTTTTGATGAGTTATTGCCAACCGCCAGAAGATACGGCGGGCACACGAGTTTATTTGGCTTAGTCTGTGGTATGGCTTTAATGGCTTTTAGTTTATTTTTATTACACTAAATATGATGAAAAAAATAACTATAGCAGTCTTTTCTTTATTGATGTTTTTCCCGATTTTGGTTTGTGTTCAAGAAAATGATAACTTACAACCAGCCAATGACCGTGTTTTTAAAGCCAAAGTGATAAAAATTACAGAAGAAAAAACAATAGAAAGAGAAGATGGCTCAAAAGCACTGCAACAAAATATACTTTTGCGTGGGTTAGAAAAGGAATGGAAAGACAAAGAAATTGAACACCTCGGAATTTCTGAAATTGATGTCGCTAGTGCCAATATTTATAAAGTCGGAGATAAAGTTATGGTCAATGAGATCGAAAATATTGACGGTGCAACCGATTATTATATTGTCGATTTAGTCCGCAGTGGCTATTTATTTTGGTTAGCGTTAATTTTTGCCGTTGTTATTATAATTATCGGTAAAAAGAAAGGTGTTAAGTCCCTGATAAGTTTAGTAATAAGTTTTTTTGTAATCATTAAATTTATTGTCCCAAAAATAATAAGTGGCAGTAGTCCATTAGTGGTTGGCGTGTTAGGTGCATTGATAATTTTAGCTATTATTATTTATTTGACTGAGGGTTGGAACAGAAAATCACATATTGCCGTAGTTAGTGTCTTCCTTTCTTTGGTCGCCACTTTTATTTTGTCGTGGATTTTTACTCATTTAACTCGCCTCACTGGTTTAGCACAAGAAGAAGCAACTTTCTTACTTGGTGCGAATAATGGCACAATAGATTTTAGAGGCCTGCTTTTAACTGGAATTTTAATCGGTACTGTTGGTGTTTTGGACGATGTAATTGTTGGACAAGTAGAATCGGTCAGACAAATTAGAAAGGCCAACCCAAATCTTACCAGCACGCAAGTATATAAATCTGCCTACGAAGTCGGCAACACCCACTTAGGGGCGATAGTAAATACGCTGTTTCTTACCTATGCCGGTGCCAGCCTGCCACTTTTGTTGCTTTTCTACCTTAACCCAACCGGACTGGTTTCTTTTAGTCAAGTTGTCAACAATGAAATGATTGCCACCGAGATTGTCCGTACTTTAGTTGGCAGTATTGGTGTTGCCTTATCTATGCCAATTTCAACTATTTTAGCGACTATTTGGATGAAAGATAAGAAAATTATCAATTCTTGACGTTTGCTCTATAAAATTGACAAAAACGCAGTAAAAATGGTATTATTTCAGCAGTTTGGTGGATAAATAATGGGCGATTTCAGTTCTGACATCGTCCGTGATACTCCGCCAAGTTTTACATTCAGCGAAATTGAAATATGTTGCCTCGGCGCAAAGCGCCTCGGCATGGTATTTTTCCGCAATTTTGAAGGCCGGAATGAAATCCAAAACCAAAGCGCGGTCGGCA
>Ga0172371_10011128_pt1 | contig 12030 bp, 10 predicted proteins | sample Lak12m_FD_114543 | JGI IMG/M metagenome (GOLD analysis project Ga0172371, IMG submission 114543) | Freshwater microbial communities from Kabuno Bay, South-Kivu, Congo - kab_022012_12m | ecosystem: Environmental > Aquatic > Freshwater > Lake | place: Democratic Republic of the Congo: South-Kivu...
ATAATATATATAACATGGATAATACAATTTGTAACGTGAATATTGATATGATGATTATTATTTCGATGAGCTGATTGGTTAGCATTACATCACTTTCATAGTACTGCAGCATGACCTGTAATAAAGATTTTAGCATTTTATTTCCTTGGGATTAATTTATATCAGGTTTTGGTTTCAATTTTTTATGCATTCCAAGATGTAAAAAGACACTGACTAATGGAGACTGTTAGATTATGGGGGATATTGATAATTACAACTATATTATTTTATAGATGAAACCTTGATATTAATAATTTCAGTATAATATGGTTAATATGACTTGGTATGGGGATTATATTTTGATTGATAATATTCATTAGTAAATACTGATATACACTAAAATATGGTAAATTATTAGTTCAAAAAGATCTACTTAAAACTCAGTTTCATTATGCATTTTGAGTCTTTCTGGCAGCTAATATTGGTACATTACTATGACAATTGGATCAACAGATAGTTATTAATCTATTGTGAGCCAAGCAAGCATGATATTACACTATATTTTTGACGATTGTATTGGCCTATAGTATAATTATTTCTCCTCTGATAGGATTTTTATTTCCTATTGTAACTGAGCTTATTACAAAAAAAGATAATACTAAATTGTCTATGATGTTAAATATTTTCTATAAATATTTTTCTATATTGGCATTTAGTGTATGAGTATTATTTTTAATAATAGGCCCTGAAATTGCATATATATTATTTGGAATGAAGTTTATTTATTCTGGTACTTTATTATCATTTACTTGATTATTTGTTATATTTAATGTCCTTTTTACAATAAATTATGGCATATTAGCATGACTTGGGAAAATCAAAGAAAGAGTCAAAATATTATGATGGGCATTATTGGTAAATATAATATTAAATGTATTACTATTATATATTTTAAAAATATGATTAATATGAGCTGTAATAGCACTTGTGATGTGTTGGTTTATATTATGGTGGAGAAGCTATATTGTAGTAAACAACAATGTTAAAATTATTTTTGATTGGAAATATCTAATTAAAAATATTATTATTATGTCCATTATAGCTCTCGTTATATTCTATATAAAAGACTTGTTTTTTATGCAATATGACCAATATAGGTATAGAAATTTTGGATTATTATTAACAGCAATCATTATATTTTATTGGGTTTTATGAGTATTTAATTATAGAAATATTAGGAATTTGGTTAATGAAGTAAAAAAAATTAAAGGATAAAATATACATATTTTAGATATTAATATTATTTTGAGAATGTCAGAAAAGTGTTTTATTTGTTGAGGAGAATATAAAAAGATTCTGTCTGGTAAGGATTATATGCATCATTCTTCAAGCAAAATATATAATATAGTAAAATGTAAAAACTGTTGAGTAGAAATGGTAGATCCCCTGCCTACAAAAAAGGAAATAATGTCTTGGTATCCATCAGATTATTATAGTTATCATGTTATGTTAAATATCCAACCATGGAAAGAAGCTTTGATGAATTTCGTAAAATGTATATTGATAGAAAAAACATTTAGCATACCAAAGGAGAAATGAAACTGAAAATATTTTCTGGATGTATGATGCGGAGATGGTTTTAATCTAAAAACTATGAAAAAAAAATGATGGGAGTCCTATGGATTTGAAATATGAGAGAAGAATAGACAATGAAATATATTTTATGGACCCAATATATCTGAAGTAGATTTTGGAACATTAAAATTTGATGTAATATATCTTTCTCATGTTATGGAACATATGGAAGATCCAGAATGATCATTCAAAAAAATATATAATTTATTAAAAAAATGAGGTAAAGTGGTACTCAAGACGCCAAATATAGATTGTATGTCTTCAAGATATTTCTGACCTTATGCAGTAGAAAGAGATATCCCAAGACATGTAATCGTACACACAAAAAAAAGTGCGACATTATTATTTGAAAAATGTTGATTTACTATTATTAAAAGCAAATATCTTATTCAAGGGTCAATGTATCCATGATATCTATGGAAAAATGAAGATCAATGAAAAAAATCGTATTGAATTATGAGGTTATATTTTATGCTATATAGAATATATGCAACTATAATATGAAACACTAATCAAATGTGATTTATTTTAACAAAATAGAATATATGAGATTACCTGATTATATATTAGAAAATGAACAATGAGCTCTAAGATGGGATAATTGGAATAATTTTCTAGAAGAAGAAAAAAAGATAAGATATAAAAAACAAAACAAGACAGCTATAGTATGCCTATTTTATTCATCTCTAGATAATATAAAATTACTATCTGAATATATATCAAAAGAGAAATATCATGATGATTTTGATTTTATCATAATAAATAATTCTCATATCAAAGGCACTAACTTTGAAAAGGAAATATATAATAATAATAATATTATAATACTTTCGCCGATTGTAAATTTATGAACCGATTGATGATATGCTTTATGATTAGAGTATGTTATAAAGAACAATTATGATTATGTATTTATAGTGGAAGATGATGTTATATTATTGGATAAACAAACATTTTCTGATGTCTATAATGCAATGAATAAAAAAACAATATGATTTATTTATCCACGTATTAATGACGAATATATACATTCTCGACATGTACAATTTACATGTTATCCAATAGGTTTTTTAAAAAAATGTGGAATTATAGATCCAAGATTTTTTACAAGAGGATGAGATTGAGAACGAGTAATAAGGATAGAAGAATATATTAAAACATACTGATATAAAAAAATTATAATAAATAAGAGACATTTACATCCTTATCTAAAAAAAAACAATCGAAATACATGGCGAATATATTTTGCATGGAGAAATACACTTTGGAGTATAAAAAAATCAAGAAAAATATTATTAAAAACATTTTGAACACTTTTTATGTATATTCGACAAGGATTTTCTAAGTTATTTTTTGAAAAATCAGATAGTATCATAATAGCATTATTTTATGCTATCAAGGATTTTATTTTTGCACGTAGGAAATTAGGTTTATCCTTAGAAAGAATGAATATATTATCAAAAATAAAAATACCGATACCATCAACAATAGAAGAAATATATATACCTACAGATAAACTTTCTGATTATACAAAAGATTTATATATTTCAAATGGATTTTCTCCATATGATCTTAAAAACATACAGTGATCAAAAAAGATAAAGAATTTTTTTAATAAATGAATTATTATACCAAACATCAATTCACCATTATATCCAATCCTAATTTTGTCTAAAAAAACTATTATAATCAATGAGTTTAATTTTAAAGAAAATAAAGCAAATATATATATTTTTAAAAATCACTATAGAATAATAGAAATAAAAAGCATAATTTCATTACTACTATCAATAATAACATTCTTAATAGTTTTTCTTCTGATATTAGGCAAATTAATATATTATATAATTAATTGATTAATTTGTTCAAAAAAGTAATCTCTTCAAGACAGCATTTACATTTTACATTTTACATTCAAATGAAAAAATTAAACTTAGGTTGTGGTATGGACATAAAAAAATGATACATAAATATGGATATTGTACAACTACCATGAGTCGATATTATACACGACATAGAAAAAACACCATATCCATTTTCTGATAATTTTTTCGATGAAATATACACTGACATGGTACTTGAACATATTCATAATTTACCAAAAGTAATGGCTGAAATGGTAAGAATAGGAAAAAATTGATGTAAAATAAAAATAATTGTACCTTATCATTCTAGTCCAAATTTATGGTGAGACCCAACACATCTCAGATGATTTAACACTAACACATTTTGAGGATTTCATCCTAATTCTTTTCCTCTATTATGAAATTTTATAGTAGAAAAATATAGGATTCATTTTCTTTCAAATGAGAACTCTTTTATGAGATCAAAAAAAATCAATATTATTCCAGATTTTTTCATTAATATATTACCAAAAGTATATGAAAGATTTTTTTCATACATATTCCCCTCTTCCGAAATACATTATTTAATAATAATAAAAAAATAATGAAAAAAAACATAGGCATAGACATTTCCCATTATAATAAACTTTCTGGATATTGAGTTGTTACAAACAATATCTTATACGGGTTACTCAAAAACGATAATTATAATTTTTTCTTATTGAGTAATAGAGATATTACTCTACCAAAAGAATTTAAAAAACCAAATATACATATAATTATAAGCAAACAACCTTATTACTTTTATAGATTATTTTATCAGTATTTTTTATTAAAGAAATATAAAATAGATACATTTTTATCATTTGATCAAATAGTACCATTATTAAAATCATGCAAATATACAGCAATAGTACATGATTTAGACAATCAACAAAGATACACATGACGAAATGCAAAATATTTCTGGTGAATAAAGAATTATCCAGCATTTTTCTACTTTTTGATAAATATAGATAAGATTTTAGCGAAATTTTATGACAAAATAATATGTCCATCAGAGTACACCAAACAACAGATAATTCATTTTTTCAAAAAAAAGGAAAAAGATATTACAGTGACTAATCGATGAATGGATCACTTAAAAAGATATAATGAAAATTACAAAAAACAAGATTATATAATTTTTCCATCATATAATCATATATACGATTTTTTTTTAAAAACATTAGCCAAAGAAATATTAGATCAATGAATAATAAAATCGGTCATATTTCGAAAAGCACCAAAGATTGATTTTTGAGATACTAGAATACATAATATAACCAAATGGTGTACAGACGAAGAAAGAGAAAAAATGTTTTCTGAAGCAAAAGCTGCTATATATATTTCTGATGGAGAATGATTCGGATTTGTACCGTTAGAATTAGCGTTCTGCAAAACACCAGTTATCTATTATAATCGTTTTTGTTTACAAGAAATATTCGGAGATATATGAATTCCATTTGAAAAACTAGATAACAAAGAAATCATTAATCAACTAAGACATTTATTATGAAACACAATAGAATATAACAAAAAAATAGAAACATGAATAAAAAAAATACATAAATTTTCATGGTTATGAACAATACAAAAAATATTATTAAATATAACAGAGTAACATTGTATCTACTAATGGATCAGTAGATCATAGTTTTCTTATTTTAAACTTATATCAGAGTTTCCAGCTTTCTATAAGCGATTTGATTTCAAAAAAATCTCTAGCATTATGATAAATACTAATAAGTAAAATAGGTTTAAATTTACTTATCGTAAATTTAGATCACAAAAGACTATCATACTCTAATCATTCTATATCTCGTTTGATCAATCAGACATTGATATCATTATTTCTAACAAAAGAATCAATAGAAGTAATTTCTATTTCCTGATTTCACTCATTACTCAAATAACTTGAAGCTCCTATTGGATTAATTTTTAATGTTTCACATTTTTTACCTATTCACATTTTTATAGGGATTATATTATCTGCTTTATTAATTGATTTAGTTTTCAACAATAATTCATGATTTTTATCTTCTGGCTCAAAACAATAACATTTATCAAAAGACAAATTGTTTATAAACATCATTGCACTATCTCATATAAAAGCTCAACAATCCAATATTGATTTTCATTTCACAAGATTATATATATTCGGTATATCATTTATACCATGTTTATAGTACATAACCGACTCATCAATATGTTCTTTTCAAAGACGAACAACTACTTTTTTAAGTCTTTTTTTAATTTCTTTTTGCAGAGACAATTCCTCAGGCAAAAACAATGAGTTATATAGAATAAAATCAACATATTTTATTAAATTTAATTTATAAAAAATAATATCTAATTCTTTCTTACTTTCTAGATCTACATTTTCATATAAATTTTGATGAAAATTAGAGTTAATATATTTATCCATCTCAAATACAAAATTTTTATGTCAATCTTGTCTAAATCGTAGCTTTCTATTATGAAACTTAAAAAACAAAACAATAAAATATCGATTATAAATACCCAATTTTTCTCAAATAGTTACAAAAAACCTATACAATGTCATTAAAAATAATTTCATAAAAAAAATTTATAAAAAAATAAAAAAAATTAGAATATCATATCTGAAAGAATTAAATCATCAAACATCTTTTTAGGCAATTCTAAATCAAAAGAAGGAAGCCAAAAAGATTTTTTTGCTATATAGATATTAGTTATACCTATATCCAAGACAGATTTACCAATAATTCGATTGTTTCATAAAAAAGCTTCTTGATATTTTTTGTTACCAGAAAATAAATTTCGAATCTTATAATTACCTATAGTATATATAGTTATATTATTAGTTAGGTTTCTAATATAGTTCATTCATCCTCCATCGACTCATAAAATCCATTGAAATGTTCAAGCAAAAGATTTGAATTCATCCAAAGAAAAAATATTTTTTACTATATTTACATTATCTGGAAATTGTTTTTTTATAAGATGACGATAATATTCGTTGGTATTGTCGTCTATGACGACAATTTTTTGGGTATAGTGTTTAGCAAAATGGCGTATGATTTCTTCTCGCTTCTGTAAAGAAAGATTCCTGAATGACTTAGTACCGAAAAAGATAAGTAATCATTCTTTTTTTGTTGTTGTATTGTTAATATATTCTGGATAGAAAGTATCTATATGATCATATACAAATGTTCTAAATTTTCATTGAGCATCAAAAGTATTTTCTATTAAATCTATATAGGTCTCCAAAAGATTTTTATGATTTAATGTTACAAAAGAAGTAGATATCCGATTATCAAGAATCATACTTCATAAACGAAGATTACACGAAACCACATCCATTGGTTCTTTTTTAAGCTGAGTATAAATAGTTCACATATCTCAGACCAAATCTATCATCAGTGTCGTATGCTCATAATGTCTATTTTTCAGTTTTTGTCTCAGACAAGACACTCACTTAATTATATTTTCCCAGACAAGGTGAAAGATACTGCTATCATATTCTCAAAGATCCTTATGAATAACTTCTATATTCCCCAGAAAATCTCTGAAAACATGTTTATTGATGTCTGACAACAACAAGGTATATATTCACACAAATCAATGTCATTTCAAATATTCAATCAAGATATCTAGAAAAGGTTTTGTAATAACAGCATCACCTATTCTATCAGATCTATTGATAATTATTTTTTTAAGATGCGATACCGTATATACTTTTCTTTTCTTGAATAAAAAAAATAACTGACCCATTTTCACAGAAAAATATCATAAGATTCTAATTATGATAAGTTTTATTTTATTTACTATCAACTTGAAATATATAGGATAAATCTTTTGAAGTTATATTATTAATTAAATTAACACTTTTGTAAATAAAAGGTACACAAGTTATAGACGGAAAAGATTCTTTAAAATCTTTTAACATTTCATCATATGTTCATATTTTTATAATATTTTTACATCATGAAAATACTGTATAAAGATGTGGATAATTTCTTATTTCTTTTTCCACTATTGATGGGTCTGGGTTAAATTTATGTTTTAAATATTTTAATTTTTGTACATCATTGAAAGGTAAATTATAAGTAATTCTCCGATCGTAATCAAAAGCATATGTTGAAATTAAAGAATTCTCTTGTCTAAACTTTTTTATTAATATATCACTATCAAATTCTTGTCTAAAACAATAACTATCATAAAACATAGGTATATTATTTTCATAGTTTTTGTTGAATATTTTATATGTTTCATCACAATTATCCATTCTAAGCTTATTTCGTTGATCGCTAAATATCATTGCCATATAGGTCAACATAAATGCAGCAAAAAGCATCATATATTTGATTATAGCTCTTTTCTTTAACCATTCATAATGAAAAAATATTGGAGTTAGAATAAGGAAAGGGAAAAAATATCTAACAATGATCAACGGCATTACATTTAAGATATATGCCAATCATGCCAATTGAGCTATCATATAAGTAGTTATAACTATAGCAGCTTTTCTTTTGGATAAGAACATAAGGACGATTCATGTGAACATATAACTTAAATTATTCCAACCACCACTAGCAAAAGAAGTTAATCTACTAAATATATTATAAGGCAGTTGAGTATATCTTTCGAGGTTAAACATAGCTTCTTTAACAATTCGTAATTCATTTGCGGTATAGGAACTATAACGAATTGCTACATATAAAAATCAAAATAATAATATACTTAACAAGGAAATAAATCGATTAACTAATACTTGTTTATAATTTTTTAAAAAATCTTTTTCCAAACTAAGAATATATAACAATGGTATGATAAATAATGATTTTTGTATAGCTATGATGGATAATGCAAACAATAATCATGCTATTATATGATTTTTTTTACCTCATTTTACAAGAAAATATAGTCATAATGGGCATAACAGCAACATAAAAGTATCTGTCAATATAGCACTATAGGCAACAATAAATCACATGATAGATGATATAAATATCACAGATATGTTATTTACTTTATTACCAGTAGCGAAAAGCAAGTTATCTTTATTCGCAAACTGTTTTATTAGTTTATATATAATAATCATGTATACTATAAATGCTGTGAGTCTTATTCAAACAACCATAATTTTACTTTTTACTCATATTTTAAACATTAGCGACATCAAATCTCGTAGCATTTGTCAGTGTGATTCACAAAAATCTATGAAAGGTCTATATCATCAAGACATTAATTTTGATCTTATCATAGTACCTATTTCATCAGCCCTATATCAAGCTATAAATAAATAATATACAATCAAAAAAAGTATAATTAGTAATATAATCTTTACTATTACATCTTTTTTAAAAAAAGATTTTATATAATTGATTAACATACTTATTATTTTTTAAAAGTGATAAAATTGTTGTATAAAAAATTTATGGTAGTACTAAATATTACAGCTATAAGAAAGCAATAATTTTTATCTACTCACAACGTATATAATATGTAATTCACCGTAGTAAATAATAAAAAGGATATTCACTGCGATATAATAAAATTAATCAGATTTTTAAAGACTCTTTTTGAATGAAATACAAATCAACTAGAAGTAAAATAATTGATACAAAGCATTATTACGTAACTTATAATAGACGCTATCATATATCATATTCCAAATATAAGCAGCAATTTCATCAATAGATAACTTCATATTGTCATAAGTAATCAATTAATTCAGAATCTTATTACTTTATTTAAAAAAAGTTTATTCATATTTTTTCTTGATGATATATAAAGGTCTATTTTTAGTCTCTTTATAGATTCTACCAATATATTCTCATATGACTCATAATATAATAAGTTGTATTCAACCTATTATGAATAAAAGGACTATGATAGTGGTAATACCAGAAACATAACGGTTGGGATCTATAAATCTAATAATAACAAAAAATAATCCAGCAAAAAATCATATTAAGGAAAAAATAAATCCAAACCAAGTAGCAACTTTCAAGGGTTTATCTGAAAAAGAAAATATACCATCCAAAGCAAATGACAAATATTTCCAGAAACCGTATCAAGTCTCTCCTTGGGCCCTATCTCCTCTTTTAAATTCTACATATGTCTGTTTGTATCATACCCAAGCAAACAATCATCTTAAAAATCTCGATTGCTCATTTAGCATCCTTACAACATCGTTTACTTGTTTCGTATATATCCTGAAGTTTCAGGTATCTTCAGGGATGTAAAGATTAGTCATTTTGTTTAATATTCTGTAGAAAGCGAAGGTTGATGTATTATTAAATAATCAATCCTTTTTTGATCTTTTGGATTTTTTGGCATAGACCAAATCATATCATTCTTTTATCTTATTGTACATATGTTCTACAAGTTCTGGAGGATCTTGTAAATCACAATCCATCATAAGGACATAATTACAATCATCACTTATATTATCCATACCAGCTTTTACTGCAGATTCATGTCAGAAATTTCTAGTGAATTCTATAAATCTTACTTTAGGATCTTGTTGATGTAATTTAGTTAATTTTTCTAAAGGACTATTTTTTCACTTATCATCTATGAATAATAGTTCATAATCGCAATTAATTTTTTTAATCGTTGTAATCAATTTTTCATATAATGTATTTATAATTTCAGTTTCATTATAAAGTGGTAAAATAAATCAGATTTTATCCATTTTTTTTATAATAAGTCTGTAAAAGGCTATAATTTAGTGTTTATATATTAATTATAGCATATTAGTTTTCAATATATAAAATATAATTATTGGGAATAATATTTTCTTAAAATTTTATCAAGATATAATTTGTCAGATAAAGATTTTATATTAGGCAGTAATGTATCAATAATATCTGTATTTATATCATAAGATCATCATTGATCAATCAAATCATATATTGCTCTTTTTCAAGTGATATCTTCAAGTACTTGTATAATATCTTTTATTTTATACTGATACAATGCTATATCTATTGTTTTATTTTTAGATAAATCATTTAAAAGTAATTGGTTGACAATTGTATAAACATCATCAATATCTATTAGGTAACGTCTTGCATTTTTTCGCACATTAAACTTATTACCATTTATTATATTATTATGAAGATTATTAGTTAAAGTGTTTGGATTACTACTACTTCCAACTATTATAGGAAGGCGTATGATACAATAATGTTCAGTATTTTCTGAGATTATTGATTCCATTTCTTTTTTATGAAAAATATATGGTTTACTCTGCAATCAGGGGTCAAATATACTACAGGAGCTAAAATAGACTACAATAAAATCATTAAAACCCCCTTTTATATCTATAAATAATTGTTTTTCTCTTTCAAAAGAATTTGGATTTTCTTCATTAGAATTTGATACTCATGATGCAAATATAAGAATTTTTCTATCTATATTCATTCATAAAAATGCATTTGCTATTAGACCATTTCCTATAACTATGTTTTTTCATCCATTTAACCTTTGTATCTTATAATCCAAGCTTTCAAGAAAATTATTTCATATATTTTCTCAATAATTTGTTGCAGAATAATTTATTACAATATCATTAACTATTGTACCTGTATTTTTTTGATTTATCATCAAATTGAATCAAATTATAAATTTTAAATTAAGTTTTACTTACAACAGCAACTATTGATACTCAGAAAGGGAATTTGAATCATCTTTTTATAAACCAAAATTCTGATTTAAATATTTTATAAAATGTTTTATTTACAAAATTATTTGGTTTGGAACTCATATTACTACTTTTTTTATTTATATATTTAAATAACAAAGCAAGATGGAATAGAAAAAAATTATAATAACTTATATATTCTATTTTTCATCAATTATGTTCTATCAAAGACTTAAATCATTTAAGTGTGTATCTTCTTTTGTGATGATTTATCTCATCATGATATCACCATAAAAATTTATAGGCTGGGACTGTAAATATAGCTTTACCACTATCTTTTAGTACTTTAAGTATATTTTCTATCGATTTTTTATCATCATCTATATGTTCGATTACATCCAAACACGTTATACAATCATATTTATGATCAAGATTAATATTTGGTAAAGATCAGTATTCTATATATATTCATTTTTGTTTACATATAGAGATAGCGTCTTCAGAAAAATCAAATCATTTAACATGAACATATCAACCCTGAATTAATTTTTCCAAAAAGTATCATGTTCAGGATCAGACATCTAATATGCTGATATCTTTTGTATGTTTAAATTTTTTCTTAATCAATCAAATTATAATATCTTTTCTTGCTTTGAATCGTCGATTATCATTAACTTCGTTTTCATTCATCTTATAATAGTAATCTTTTTGCATGTATTATACATTATTATAAATAAATATTATCTTTTAGAGATTGTTTATATTTTTCAAAACATCATTTACTGTAATCTTATCTACTCGATAATTTGTATCTTTGTGCCGTATTGCAAGATGAACCTTGATACACGCTTTACCATCTCACTTATATAGACCTATATTTTTATCTAATGGCCGAGG
>Ga0172371_10011129_pt1 | contig 12029 bp, 13 predicted proteins | sample Lak12m_FD_114543 | JGI IMG/M metagenome (GOLD analysis project Ga0172371, IMG submission 114543) | Freshwater microbial communities from Kabuno Bay, South-Kivu, Congo - kab_022012_12m | ecosystem: Environmental > Aquatic > Freshwater > Lake | place: Democratic Republic of the Congo: South-Kivu...
ATTATTAATATCATTTAAAATTTCATCTAATTTATTCTTTATCCCTTCACCTCTTCCTGTTTTCAATCCATTATTCCTTAACATCATCGTATGACTTTGAAATTTATTGTTCATATCATGAAAACAACATTCATGTTCACATATTCTTTTATCCAGATTATTAATTTTTTTTTCCAAATCTCGATGGTCATTTTGATATACAATAATAGGATTACTTAACTCTCTATTAATAAATTGACTTGTAATAAACGATTTCATTATAATATTTATTAGTGATAATTTTATTAATTTCTATATTGATTTTATATAATACTATTAATTTAATTATGAAAACTATCCAATTAACAATATTAATATTTACAATAATGATTATTGTAGTTATCATCGGAACATTAACAATCAATAAAAAAACTATGACATATATCCCCGAAATAACTCATATAAAACTTATTAATGTTGATAATACATCAGATATTCATAAATATCTTTCAAAAAATATTAAATTATCAAAAATTGAATCATATTATGAAAAAATATCAAATAATACATTTAAACGCGTTAAAAATGGTGATATTAATGGAATAATAGGTTCAACACAATTATGGGGTGAATTAGATCCAGCATTATATTTCTTATCAGCAATTCCATTTATACTAACCGAAACATATATATATGACTTTCTAAAAAGTAATACAGGAAAAGATTTATATAATAAAATAGGAAATCGCCACAATATTAAAATAATTCCATGTGGAATATCCGGACTACAATTATGTGGATGGTGGAAAACTATACCACACTCTATTGATGATATAAAAGGTCTTAAAATGAAATTTCATGGAATAGGTGGTAAAGTTATGGAAAAATTAGGAGCTATATTATACAATTTTGTTGAACCTTCAAATTTAATGCCATATCTAAATAATGGATATCTTAATGTTGTTGAATGGGGATCACCAAGTACAGATATAAAATTACGTTTATATGAAGGTGCACGTTATGTTATGGTTCCCGGTTGGCATGAATTAGGTTCAATAAACCATTTAATCTTAAATAAAAATTTCTATAATAACTTAAATGGTCAACAACAAAATGAAATAGAAACTATATGCAAAAATAAACTATATGAAGAATTAACAAAATACCATTATGACGATAATGAAGCTTTAACTGACCTCATTAAATATTATGGCATCAATTTCATATCTTGGAATAAAGAATTCCTTGATACATTTAAACGTAAAACAAATGAAATAATTTCAGAATGGTCTAAAAAAGATGACGTAATCGCGGAATTCGTTAATATTATTACATATTATTCAAATAAACATCAATATGAATATGAACTCCAAATAAATCCAATATTAAACTACTCAATAAAATAATATTGACCATTCTTATCACATCTCATTATATGTTTCTTAAATTTCCATTTATTTTTCCAATATTTTTTCGCATCTTTTTCCATCTTCTTCAATCTAATATAATAATCCGGATATTCCCGTAAATGTGCTAACAATATTTTTAATGTCATAATTAAATTATCATTAGTTATATTTGTTTCTTTTGATCTTTTACCATGTTCTAATTCTATTTCAATTCCTGCCATTATATCATCCATTTTAAATAATTCATATGCTAAACAAATATTAAGTTTTTTTAATGCATTTTTTATTTCTGTCTTCGTAAACATCAAATATAATATAATTTTAACTAATATTAAATTAAATAATTAATTATTTTTCTAACAAAAAGGAATACAACAATTACAACAACCAATTTTATGATTTTTTGTTGTACAATAACAACACGTTAAATTACAATAACATAATAATGACCAAAACAAACAATTATAATCATGTTTACAAAATGTTTTTTCATATTTTATTGTCTTATGATCTTCCTGTTTAGATTTAGAATAATCCACACTGCATATATTAAATTTATTTTCATCATACCAAAAATTACACATTAATTTATTCAATCGTGTAACAATCATTTCAATATTAATATCATCATTGAAATGAAACCATTCAACCTCGTTTTTACCATTTTCAACTCTGATTTCATTTGCATAATTAAATAAATAATGGACTAATGATTCCAATTTATGATTAAATGGCGTTTCTGTACAAAATATTAATAATCCATCCCATTCTTCAATAACCCTAACTGTCGGATTATTTCTATCTGTTCTCCCCAATTTTATCCAAAAATTATTTTTAGTATTTATATCTGTTTTTTTCCTAAATCCATATATAAAACCCCTTTTATCTGATTTTGATATTGGTTTATTTAATTTTTTCATAAATTTTTTATTTATTTCATCCGAATTTTTAATAACTATTCTATATAAATCTTCAAATTCTGGTTTTAATGTTATTTCTAAATTCGTTATATTATTTATAATAAATAAATAATATATCTTATATCTAAATATTTTTTCATTCTCTTTTATTTAAGTTCCATAAACTTATAAATATTACCTAAAAAACCATAATCTAATTTATTATATGTTAACATTAAAAATTTTATATTATTTATATTATTATAATATTTATCATAATCATTTACCAATGATAACATTTTTTTTATTTTTATATAAACATACTTATTTTGAAACAAATTAAATTCCTTTTCATAAAATAACATAATCCCATTCATCATTGTATTATGTATTTCTGCCACATTAATGTCATTGTTTTTTAATGATATCAAATAATTAATAATTCTTATTTTTCCATTTACACACGTTGTATAAAATACTTCGCTATTATTTATATTTATATTAATTTTTCCATCCAATTCATATAACCATTTAGCTAATTTCAAATACCCATTCTCACAACTACAACGAAATACTTTCTCATGACATGAATGTATATTAATTTTTTCTTTAGCGTCATCCAATCCAAATAACCATTTAGCTACTTTTAAACATCCATTATAACAACTACAACGAAACACTTTGTCATTATTTTTATGTATATTAATTTTTCTATCCAATCCATATAGCCATTTAGCCACTTTTAGATGGCCATTTTTACAACTATAACGAAACGCCCCGTCGTTATTTCTATGTATATTAATTTTTCCATCCGATTCATATAACCATTTAGCTACTTCTAAATGTCCATTTTCACAAACATAACTAAATATAGATTTATTGCTATCATGTATATTAATTTTTCCATCCAATCCATATAGCCATTTAGCTACTTCTAAATGGCCATTTTCACAAGCATAACTAAATATAGATTCATTGTTATCATGTATATTAATTTTTTCTTTAGCGCCATCCAATCCATATAACCATTTAGCTACTTCTAAATGTCCCTTTCCACAACTCATATAAAACGGTCTTTCATTATTTACATGAATATCAATTTTCCCATCCAATCCATATAACCACTTAGCTACTTCTAATTGTCCATTATAACAACTATCATTAAACGCTTCTTCATCATTTAAATGTATATCAATTTTTCCATCCAATTCATATAACCATTTAGCTAATCCTAAATACCCATTTAAACAACTATAACGAAATGCATATTCATCTTTTACATGAATATCCGTCTTATCATCTAATCCATATAACCATTTAGCTACTTCTAAATGTCCATTTTCACAACTATAACAAAATGTATATTCATCTCTTGCATGAATATCTATCTTATCATCCAATCCATATAACCACTTAGCTATTTCTAAATATCCATATTCACAACTGACATTAAATGCATAATTATTATAGATATGTATATTAATTTTTCCATCCAATCCATATAACCATTTAGCCACTTCTAATTGTCCATTAGAACAACTTTCGCAAAATACATATTCACCATTTTTATGAATATTAATTTTGTATTTTTCATAAATAGATTTCAATAAATTTAAATAACCCTTAATACATCCATATTCAAATATTTTATTTTTATCATAAAAATTAAAATTTATCACATTGATTGGTGGTTCATAATCCAATGAATCTAAATACTCCTTAACTTTTTTCTTATCTTTTTTCATGTAATAATATGTTAATATTAATAATCCGGATAATTTTTAATTCAGTTTTTTATTTATTATAGTATTTTTAATAAATTTTATATTAATCATAATTGTTTACTAACAATAACATTATTTTTTATGGTTATATATTGATTGGTGGGATTCTTTACAATAATTTATTTTATTAAAATTATTTTTTATTTTTTTTGAAAATAATTAATAATTATATAATGAAAAAAACACTTTTAGTTGTTTGTTCATATAAATCAAAATTAAAAGATACTAAAAATGCATTTCAAAATGGTTTTAATATTGTTTATAATACATTAAAATCTTATTATAAAACAGATTTTATATTAAGTCATATAACAACAATTACAAATTCAATTTATGATACAAAAACATTAATGCCCAATAATGATAATTTAACTCAAATTATAGGAACATTTCCTGACGATTTACCACCAAAAATATTTAATATAATATGGTTCGCTGGATGTTCAAATTTTATGAATATTCGTAATGGATTACTAAAATTACAAAAATACATAAATACAGATACTATAATAATATTTACAAATAATGGAAATTTAATTGATTATTATAAAAAATCAATAAAAGATTTTGAATTAAATTCAAATAAATTACTAAAAGAAGATTATACACAATATAAATGGATTATAGAAATGTACCTAAAAACATTCTCGGATTGTCTTGAAACTTACAAAAATTTTCAAAGCCCAATAATTCCATTTATATGGCTATGTCCAACAAAATTTAATTATGAAAATATTTTAGAAAAACATAAAGAAATTATGAATGATATTAAACTATTTTTAGAACTAAATACCCGATTAAAATGTATTAATGACTCAGAATCAAATTTACCAATCTATAGATTATCACCAATATCAGGTGGAAAATATAAATATATTAAATACAAATTTAAATATTTAGCACTTAAACATTCTATTTTATCTTAATATTTATCAAATATTTATCAAATATTAAAATTTATCTTAATATTAATATTAATATAAAATTACCTAATTTATCATCATATTTTATATAATGGAATTTATTGAAATAAAAGAAAAAATATTATATGATAAACCACATTTTGATTCAATATTTTTTAAAGATCTAAAAGTTATATTTGCAGATGATACTGCAACAGGAAGACCATGTCCAATAATAGATAAAGTAATTGAAAAAAAAATATTACCATATTATGCAAATACACATTCAAATGCATTTTGTGCAAATTTTATGACAGAATGTATTGACAGAACAAAAAAATTTATAAGAGAAGATTTTAATTTACGTGATGATCAAGTAATGTTATTTACGGGATCAGGAGCTACAGGAGCATCAAATCATTTAGTAAATGTTATTGATACAGAGAAATATAAAAATGTTAACATTTTTATTTCTATATATGAACATCATAGCAATTTTTTACCGTGGATTGAATTAGCAAAAACAAAGAACAATGTTCATGTAATTGTTATAAAATTAAATAAATACGAAGATATTGATATTGAATGGCTAAATAATCAATTAAAAAAAGTAAACTCATGCAATAATCTTAATATAGTAAGCATTACAGGTTGTTCAAATGTAACAGGCGTCATAACCGATATTAAACAAATATATAATATTATTAAACAATTCAAAAATAATTATTTCCTTTTTGTTGATTATGCTTGTCTAGTTCCTTATAAAAAAATTAATGCAAATTATTTTGATGGTTGTTTTTTTTCAGGACATAAACTTTTAGGCGGTCAAACATCGCCCGGTGTATTAATTGCACCTAAAAAAATTTTTGAAAAAGGTCCACCTTACACTCCGGGTGGTGGATGTGTAATCCGTGCAGATTCTTCCAATATCATATATAACCAAGATATAGAAAGTAAAGAATCAGCAGGAACCCCTAATATTGTAGGAATAATAAGATTATTTTATGCACTTAATTTAAAAGATAGATTTCTAGAAATTATTAATAATAATGAACAATTTATCGTTAATTATATACATATGGAATTGAACAAATTCATAAATCCAAATTTTGGTGTCATAATGCTAATGGAAAAATTAGATCACAGACTTCCAATAATAGCATTATATTCCAAAGTAATCCATTACAATCTAATCGTTATGTTACTTAATGATTTATTCGGTATCCAAACAAGAGGCGGATTATCATGCGCCGGACTTCTAGGCGAATATTGTCATGATAAATTACATATTAATGGATGGTGTAGAATAACTTTTAGTTGGACCATGACAAAATCAGAAATAGATTACATTCTAAATGCAATAAAATTTATAATCAATTATGGCATTCACTTTAAAAAATATTACTCATATAATAAAAAATTAAACTCATTTTCAGTAAACACATCTTCATTCGATCCAAATCTTCCAAAATTACTCGAAAAAATTAAAACAGAATTTTATTAATAATTATATAAAAAAATTCATATTAATAAATATTATCAATATTTATTAATAATTTTATTTGATATTTTATTTACTAAAAATATAAATGATTTATTATACTGATTCAGACAGAATAGAAAATTTTAGTTTCGGTGATGTAACAAACACAGCAAGCAACATATTTACTTTTCCTAATTTAGGATTTGATTTATCAAATTTAAAATATTATTGTATCATAATCGGAATAGTTTTATTTATAATATCTTTAATTGCACTTGTACTTAAATTAAAAAAATAATTATTCATCTTAATTATTTTTTAGTTATATATCATCAACCTCCCTTCAAACTTAAAATTAAATAAATAGTAGAATCTTTTTCAATATTATATTTACTCAATGGTTCATCAGGATTAATTAATTCAGTTCCACCATATATTAACTTCTGCACATCAATGGGAATATTTTCCTTTTCAAATATTTTTTGTTTTAATTCAATCACAGTATTAGTAACATCAATATCAATAGCAAGTGTTTTACCTGAAATCGATTTTACAAAAATTTGATTTGTATTCGTAGCCGATATTTTATTCTCCTCACCGATTGTATTTGCAACTGATATTTTAGTCCCTTCTCCGATTGTTTCCATTTATCTTGATAAAATAATATATAATAATTATTTTAACTAATATATTAAAAACTTCATTTTTCATTTTTTTTTAGTTATTTTATAGTTTTTTATCATATCTAATTAAAAATTTAATATCACCATTCATAATCCTCGTTAATATTCTATGTTGCGTCTTTGACACCACATTTTCACATACTTTTAAATTAATCGTGAATACATGATAAAAATTATAAATATAAAAATATATCTTTTTCTCTAATATTTCATTACCATTTAAATACTTATGTAATTCAATAACATATTTATCCATTAATTTATCAATAGGTGGCTTTTGTACATATAAAAAATTAACAAAATATGAAATATATTCATCATCAACCATCAACAAATCAACGATACATTTTATTCTATTAATCGTTCCTAAATATAAATCTACTTCTGGAATGGTCGCTTTTTTCTCGATATGATAATCAATATAATCCACATATGAATTTTTATCGAAATAATTAAAAAATTTAATCATAATAAAATCATTTTTTATACTAAAATTATAACCAATATTCCTGTTGTCATCTCCATTTATAAATAACTTTTTTACAATTTCATTATAATACAAAAATATAATATCATTAACTATAAAAATAAATATATCTTGATTAATGTTTTTTTCAATTTTATTATCTATATTTACAATAAAAATATTTCCCCTTTTTAATGCATTTTCTATACCCTCTTTATTATCCAAATATATATCAGTGATTTTGATCAAATTAAATACCGAAATAATATTTTTTATTGATATCACTAAATTATTATAATCTTTATGACATTCATCTTGTTGTAATAAATTATTTACATTATTATCAATGTTATCAATAATAAAATTACACTTTTCTTTTAATGTCCTATATTTTTCAATGACTTTATCTCGTGTTTCAACATCAATTAGACACTCTTTGAGTAAAGCTTCCATCTTATTTATATTTATCAACTTAAATAATATAATTACTTCATTTTTCATTTTTTTATTAATAAAATCTAACATATGGTGTCCAATATGATCCATATCCATATATATTGTAAAATGGATCATTCAAATAATACCTATTTGGAATATTCCATATATTAGGAAATTCCCATGTTAATGGCATCATGTTCCTGTCCGTTCCTACTGTTAAATATACATCTTCTGGTCCTTTTGCATACATTTGTGTCATCGCCCCTTCACTATATCTCTCAACATTGCTATTTATAATAATAATAATCACACAAATTATTAATACTAATATCACTATATTCATGTTATATATCTAATAAATAAAGTTTTTTAAAAAAATTTATTTATTTAATATTTTTATGTTAATTATTTATTTATTTTAGTTAATTATTTATTTTAGTTAATTATTTACTCCTCATCACTATCCTTTCCCTTCTTCTTTTTCTTACTTTTCTTACCATCACTTTCTTCCTCTTCATCGCTATCTTCTTTTTCATCATCATCATCATCCTTCTTTTCATCATCATCATCCTTCTTTTCATCATCATCGTCATCATCCTTCTTTTCATCTTCATCATCTTCATCCTTATTTTCATCTTCATCATCCGTATCTACATTTTCATCTGTATCCTCCTTCTTCTTCTTCTTATTTTTCTTTTCACCTTTACCCTTCTTACTTTCCTTACCATCCTTTCCCTTCTTAGAAGTCTTTGCTCCTCCCTTATTCGTCTTCGTTGGAAAATGATGTAATTTCTTAACCTCAGTAATTTCTTTAATCGTATCATCTAATGATTTTGTTGTAACACCATACAAATCATCATATTTATCATTACATTCCTCTAACTTCTTCTTTAGAGCACTAAATAGTTTATTAACATTGCTTAATACATCAGTATAATGACAATTTATCTTATCACTATAATACTTCTTTAATTCATCATATGTCTTTTCAATAGTTTCAGTAGTCTTGAAAATAAATACATGACTAGTTTTGATGTATCCACCATAAACAAAACCAATAATACCTGACTTTGACATTTTATTAATTCTTATTATAATTAAACTAATATTTAAGTCTATGTTTTCAATAAGTTAATTTTTCAATTTTTTTTATATATAAATGACTACAAAAATTACGTTGTATTACGCCGATTGGTGTCCCCATTGTCACGAGTTCATGCCAGAATGGAATAAATTCGTTAAGAATAATAAATCTAGATCTAAATCAATATTAACTACAAAAATTGAAGAATCAGATCTTCGTGGTATTATGCCCAAAATTAATGGAATTGAAATACTCGGATTTCCAACAATTAAAATAAATAAAGATAATAAAGAATTTGAATATATCGGCGATAAAACAGAAAAATCACTTTCTAAATTTATTTCTCGTCTAAAATAACAAAAAATTATAATACGTTAATTGCATTTTTTTATTATTGATTCATAAAATAATCATAAGTTTAACTTTTTAGACGATTTATTAATTTTTTAATAACTAATAATATAAATGATTTTATTAATTATCGTAATACTAATAATAACATATCTAATCTTCATCAATTATATTCAACATAATATCAATGAACAATTTGAAGCTGGTAATTTTCAACAACAAGACCTAAAATCTAACTTAATTCCATATTCTTATGATCAAATTTTTGAAGATGTTGTAACTTTTCCTAATGATATTGATCCATTTATCAAAACAGGAATGACAAAATGTCAGGAACAATGCAACGGTAATTGCATTGAATATGGACAATCAGGTATTGGTTTTTGTTTTCCTCATAAATTATAAATAATTTTATCATTAAAATTATTTATTTATCCAAAATACATTTCAATGGTTCCTCAGTACCATTAAAATAAACCCTAAATATTTCACTTTTTGGAATTTCATTTTTTTCTATTATTTTTCCATCATACGTAATAACATTTATATTTTCTAATTCACTTATTTTTTTTATATGTTTTATATCCCATCCAGTAAAACTAAATACACCATTAAAATAATACGCCGGATATACTGTTTTTGAATAATAAAATAATGGTAATGATAAATTAAAAAAGGAATTTTCGTAATTTTTAATCTTTGCTTTTTGTAATATTTTACATAATTCAATAACCGCCATACATGAACATACTGATGTAGTCGTTATGATTGAAGGAATGATTTTATTAATAACTTTATTAACATCACTCATATTAATTTTATCAAATCCATATACTTTCGCTCTTTGATTAGCAATATATGTTATGTATTTTAATTGATTATCTTGATTATGAACATTCTTTAAAAATATTTCACTCATTTCAATAAACTTTCCATCAATTTTACTAAATGGTGTTGGCTTCATTTTATCTTTCCAAAATTCTCCAGAATATTCTTCTAATAACATATTAATATTTTCATTAAACTCTTCATTCCATAATCCTTCTAATTCTATTTCACTATAACTAGATGACACCATATTATAAACAAAATTAATCGCCCATTCTATTATATGCTCAATTTTATACGGAAACATCTTAATAGTACATAAAGCTATATTTTCATCATCAATTACCCCATTATTATAATCAATATATGTACGTGTCTTACATGGATATGTCACCAATACACTTCCCTTGTCTCCAAGTGTACCACAATCTATCATGGGCTTTTTAAACCTAATACAACACTCACTCATCAAACTTCTCGCTTCTTCATTATCAACAGCTAATAGAATAACATCATATCCATTTATATTATATTTATTAATATTTTCTTTACAAAATTTTGATGTAATTGCATGATATCCAAATCTTTTACATAAAATAACTGATTTTAATTTACCAATATCCCTATCAGTAAATATATATTGTCTATTTAAATTCGTCTTTTCAATAGCATCCATATCAGCAATACATACATTCCTAAATCCTAATTTATTAATTATTTTAGCATGTTCACATCCTAATGCTCCTGCACCTAAAATTAATATTTTTGCACTATTATTTAAACTTTTCAATTTCAAATCATTAATATTATAATAAAACCATTGATATATCGGATAAAACCTATTACAACTTACTTTTATAACTTCATGTGATACAATACCACCAATTATCGGTATTAACATAATGTTAATATTTATATGATTTTTATGTTTTATATCCATATCAATATTTAATGTGTGCATTTTGTCTTGATCACGCATAACATTAGAAAAAACTGGATTAAATAATGAATCGTCCATTGAAATATATTTTAACTTTTTCTTTATAACTTTCGTTATTTTCTTTATATAGACATCACTATCTAACATTAATGTCTTTTTATCAATTATTTTTACTATATTTACATGTTTATCATCTAAAATTATAATATCTCCAACTTCTAAATTATGATTTTCAGATAAAATACATATTCTATCTTTAATTGATATAACAAAATAATTGACATAATCAATAACATCAAAATTAATAAAATCACAAAAAATATATCCAAAATACCTATTAACAAATGTATTAATAAATTTTATTCCTTTATTTCGTAATTTATTATCTAACACGACGTTATCATATAAATCATGTTGTGTTGATATAACTAAATCATTATTAAATAAATTATCATCATTGATATTATCAATTATATCTATGTTAACATACTTATTCATACTCCTAAACTTTTCACAAAAGCATACTGTTTTGTTTTTTCCAATATCATCCATTGATAAATAAAAATTTTCTTTTATATCACTATATAAAATCATATTAGTATCATATATCGTAATATTTCCTATTCCTAATAATACTAAATTCCTCAAAATCTCAGTCCCTAACCCAGATAAACCTATTATTAATACCTTGAATTTATTATTCAATTCTATTGAATCATTTCCTAATAAATATAATTGTCTTGAATATAACTCTTCTAAATTTTCTGGATTTTCTGATTTTTC